>MTEW01002425.1_pt1 | contig 12155 bp, 9 predicted proteins | sample 1042681 | NCBI WGS metagenome assembly MTEW01 (sample SAMN06185811, study PRJNA358809) | soil metagenome | isolation source: soil biostimulated with citrate as carbon source | place: India | collected 2015-05-23
TGATAATCTTTGTGACTATCAGTCCGTACTCACAAGCACCCACACGAATTGCTTGATTCGATTTGTTAAAGAGCGTTTGGTTAAGAGCGTTTCGCCTCAACCGAGGCGCGCATTCTACGCTCTCCTCATTTGCTGTCAAGCGTTTATTTTGAAGTTTTTTGCGAGAAACTCGTTTAGCTTCAAACACTTGACTCGCCGCGATCTCTCGTAGCGGGAGGCGAATCATACAGCGTTTAGAAGCGCTGTCAACCATCATCTCAACCGCTGGCGACCTTTTGATCGTAGCCCTTTCAGCTCTTTCCGAACAACCTAACTTATTGAATTTCAAGAAGTTTGTCGTTCCGATGTCGCTGGAAGTGGGGCGCATTATAAGGGGATCCGAGAGGGCGTCAACCTTTAATTTCATTTATTTGAAATGTTCCAGGCGAAGACCTTATCAAGGCTACCAGGTGCTCGCCACAACACCTTCTGCGCCTGTGAGATCGAGCGCCGCACAGGCCCTTGCCCCCTCCCCTATCTCCGGCCAATTCTGGGCAGCACCCGCGCAACAGCAGGAACCCGCAACACCATCAACACAGCCCCAATACCCGCATAGATCGCCCACTCCCGCAGATCCGAGCGCACGATCCACAAGAAATGCAGCAACCCCAACCCAAGTATCACGTACACCAACCGATGTAGCTTCTTCCAACGCGCCCCCAACCGCCGCTGGCTATACCGATTCGAGGTAACGGCCAGGGCCAGCAACCCAAGAAACCCAAGCGCCCCCACAATAATGTAAGGCCGCTTGCGCAACTCCACCGCCAACTGCCCCCAGTCCAGCCCAAGGATAAAGAACAGGTAAGCCAGGATGTGCAGCACGATATAGGCGAACACCCACAACCCCAGTTGCCGGCGCACCACGATCCAACCCGACCATCCCGTCAGCTTCTGCAGCGGCGTCATGCCCAAGGTAACCAGCAGGAAGGTCAGCGCCCCGAGCCCAAGCCGGTCCATCATGATCTTTCCAGGATCAGGCCCTAGCAGATTCATCGCCGCCTCATACAACCACCAGGCCGGGAACAGGCACCCCACGATGAAGATGGCCAGGCGAAACCAGGGGTAACGCATCAATAGTTCTTCCGCAGATCAAGCCCGGTATACAGCGACGCCACTTCATCGGCATAGCCATTGAACATCTGGGTTTCTCGCACATTGGGACTGAACAGCCCGCTGGGCAGCCGCCGCTCACGCGCCTGACTCCAACGGGGGTGGTCGACCGTCGGGTTCACATTGGCATAGAACCCATATTCATCCGGCGCCAGCCCTTCCCAGGTGGTGCCGGGTTGCTCCGTCACCAGGCTGATACGCACGATCGACTTGATGCTCTTGAAACCATACTTCCACGGCACCACCAGCCGCAACGGCGCGCCATTCTGGTTGGGCAGCTCCCGGCCATACATGCCAACCGCCAGGATCGCCAAAGGATGCATCGCCTCATCCAGACGCAAGCCTTCCCTATAAGGCCAGTCGATCAGGGCGAACCCCGAACGCTGCCCCGGCATGTGCTCCGGGTCTTTCAGGGTTTCGAAGCGCACATAGCGCGCCTTGGACGTCGGCTCTACCTGCTTGAGCAACTGCGCCAACGGGAAGCCCAGCCACGGAATGACCATCGACCACGCCTCCACGCAACGCAGCCGGTAGATGCGCTCCTCTAGCTGGTACGGTTTGACGAAGTCTTCCAGTGCATAGCGCCCGGGCTTACCCACCTCGCCATCGACCACAACGCTCCACGGTTCGGTTTTCAGGCTATCGCCCTTGGCCGCCGGGTCGCCCTTGTCGGGCCCGAACTCGTAGAAGTTGTTGTAGTGGGTGGCATCCTTGAACGGCGTGATTGTCTCACCCTGGACCGTTACTGCCTGCCATCGGGTGGCCGCGAGTTTTTCACTGAACCAGCCAGGCGCCCTGCCAGCTTCGACATCGGCGTAACGGCTGGTTTCAGCTGCGCGCGCCATGCTCGGCAAGGCGCCCAGCGCCAGGCCGGCCAACGAGCCACCCAGCAGGGTACGACGGGAGAGGTAGATGCCTTCGGGGGTGATCTCCGATGCCTTGCACTCGGAAGACCTGGAAAGCTTGATGAGCATGAGCGGCTCCACAGCACTGGATAACGGATGTACCAGTAAGACTATGGAGCCGGCGGGTTATTCCTGCATTAAATGATTGTCACGCTTTGCGACGGCGTGCCTTGAGCAGGAACTGGATCGGCCCCGAAGCCGCATAGGCGAGGAAGATCAGCAGCAGGATACGCGGCGGGTCGCTGAACACCACGGCAAACACAAGCACCACGGCCAGGATAGCCACGAACGGCACACGACCCTTGAGGTCCAGCTCCTTGAAGCTGTTGTACTTGATGTTGCTGACCATCAGCATGCCGGCAGCAGCCACCAGCAGCGCCACCAGGAACGACAGCTTGGAGCCCTGGATGCCGTAGTCACTGAACGCCCACACGGTACCCGCGACCACGCCCGCGGCAGCTGGGCTGGCCAGGCCGATGAAGTAGCGCTTGTCAGCGGTGCCGACCTGGGTATTGAAGCGTGCCAGACGCAGTGCTGCACCGGCCACATAGATGAAGGCGACCATCCAGCCGACCTTGCCCATGTCGCCCAGCGCCCAGCCAAAGGCCAGCAAGGCCGGAGCCACACCGAAGGCGACCATGTCCGACAGCGAGTCGTACTCGGCACCAAAGGCGCTCTGGGTGTTGGTCATGCGCGCGACACGACCATCGAGGCCGTCGAGCACCATGGCCACGAAGATGGCGATGGCAGCAAAGGCAAAGTACTTGCTCGCCTCGCGCGGGTCACCGGCGCTCAGTGCGCTCTGTGCGCTCATCGAGCTGATGATGGAATAGAAACCGGCAAACAGGTTGGCGGTGGTAAACAGGTTGGGCAGCAGGTAGATGCCACGATGGCGCACCTTGCGCCCTTCGGCGTCATGCCCTTCTTCAACGTGCTCATCGACAGGTAGCAGGCTTTCGGCGTCGGAGGGCTTGTTCGGCTCTTCGGGACGTTCGCTCATGGAGGGTACCTTGCAACAGGATGGAAAATGTTCGACACGGGCCTGCAAAACAGGTTCTGACGGCAGGCCACTGGTCTGCTTTATACCAGAAGCGGACTGTCAGAACGAAAAAACGCGGCCGAAGCCGCGTTTTTCATCTTTCGACAAGACTTAGTTCTTGGTCTTGTCGACGATTTTGTTAGCCGAGATCCACGGCATCATCGAGCGCAGTTGCTCACCGATGATTTCGATGCCGTGAGCGGCGTTGTTGCGACGCTTGGCAGTCATCGATGGATAGTTGGTAGCACCTTCGGAGATGAACATCTTCGCGTACTCGCCGTCCTGGATGCGCTTCAGGGCGTTGCGCATGGCCTTGCGGGATTCTTCGTTGATGACTTCCGGACCGGTTACATACTCACCGTACTCGGCGTTGTTGGAGATCGAGTAGTTCATGTTGGCGATGCCGCCTTCGTACATGAGGTCAACGATCAGCTTCAGTTCGTGCAGGCACTCGAAGTAGGCCATTTCCGGCGCGTAGCCGGCTTCGACCAGGGTTTCGAAACCGGCCTTGACCAGCTCTACGGTACCGCCGCACAGAACAGCCTGCTCACCGAACAGGTCGGTTTCGGTCTCGTCCTTGAAGGTGGTTTCGATGATGCCGGTACGGCCGCCGCCTACGCCCGAAGCGTACGACAGGGCAACATTCTTGGCGTTGCCGGAGGCATCCTGGTAAATGGCGATCAGGTCAGGGATACCGCCGCCCTTGACGAACTCGGAGCGAACGGTGTGGCCCGGGGCCTTCGGCGCGATCATGATCACGTCGAGGTCGGCACGTGGAACAACCTGGTTGTAGTGGATCGAGAAACCGTGGGAGAAGGCCAGGGTAGCGCCCTTCTTGATGTTCGGCTCGATTTCCTGCTTGTACAGTTGGCCTTGGAACTCGTCCGGGGTCAGGATCATGACCAGGTCGGCAGCAGCGACGGCAGAGGCAACGTCGGTCACTTTCAGGCCATGGGCTTCTGCCTTGGCAACGGTGGCCGAACCTTTACGCAGACCGATGGTGACATCTACACCGGAGTCCTTCAGGTTGCACGCCTGAGCGTGGCCCTGGGAACCGTAACCGATGATGGCGACTTTCTTACCCTGGATGATGGAAAGGTCGCAGTCTTTATCGTAGAAAACTTTCATGAAAATACCCCTGGTTATATCTCGGCCCCTGCGGAGCCATCGCTAATTTTTTTGAATTTAGATGCTGAGCACTTTGTCGCCACGGGCAATGCCGGTAACGCCGCTGCGCACGGTTTCGAGAATCGATGCAGTGCCGATCGCCTGGATGAAGCTGTCCAGTTTGTCGCTGGTGCCGCTCAGCTGCACGGTGTACACGCTGGCAGTCACATCGACGATCTGGCCACGGAAGATATCCGTGGTGCGCTTGATCTCGGCGCGCTGGGCACCGGTGGCCTTGACCTTGACCAGCATCAGTTCACGCTCGATGTGAGCGCTTTCCGACAGGTCGACGAGCTTGACCACTTCGACCAGCTTGTTCAGGTTCTTGGTGATCTGTTCGATCACTTCGTCATGGCCAACGGTGGTCAGCGTCAGACGCGACAGGGTCGGGTCTTCGGTCGGCGCCACGGTCAGGCTTTCAATGTTGTAGTTACGCTGGGAGAACAGGCCGACCACGCGGGACAACGCACCTGGTTCGTTTTCCAGCAGCAGGGAAATGATGTGCCGCATATCAGGTACGCTCCGTCTTGCTCAGCCACATGTCACGCATCGAGCCATCCTTGATCTGCATCGGATAGACGTGCTCACTGCGGTCAACCGCGATGTCGATGAACACCAGGCGGTCCTTCATCGCAAACGCTTCTTCCAGCTTCGGCTTGAGGTCCTTCAGGCTGGTGATGCGGATACCCACATGGCCATAGGCCTCGGCCAGCTTGATGAAGTCAGGCAGCGACTCGACGTACGAGTGCGAGTGACGACCGTTGTAGGCCATGTCCTGCCACTGGCGGACCATGCCCAACACACCGTTGTTCAGGTTGACGATCTTCACCGGCAGGCCGTACTGCATGCAGGTGGACAGCTCCTGGATGTTCATCTGGATGCTGCCTTCGCCGGTCACACAGGCCACGTCCTGGTCCGGGAAGTTGAGCTTGACGCCCATCGCCGCCGGGAAGCCGAAGCCCATGGTGCCCAGGCCACCGGAGTTGATCCAGCGGTTCGGCTTGTTGAAGCGGTAGTACTGCGCCGCGAACATCTGGTGCTGGCCCACGTCGGAGGTGACGAAGGCATCGCCATTGGTCACTTCGCACAGGGTCTCGATGACTTTCTGCGGCTTGATGACATTGCCGTCACCCTTGTCGTAAGGGAACAGCTCGCCATTGCCACGCCATTCGTCGATCTGCTTCCACCAGGCATCCAGCGCCACCTTGTCAGGCTGCTCGCCGATTTCCTTGAGGATGCCAAGCATTTCGCTGAGCACGCTGTCGACAGGCCCGACGATCGGTACGTCGGCCTTGATCATCTTGGAGATCGACGCCGGGTCGATGTCGATATGGATGATCTTGGCGTTCGGGCAGAACTTGGCCGGGCCGTTGACCACGCGATCGTCAAAACGGGCACCGACGGCGAAGATGACGTCGGCATGGTGCATGGCCATGTTGGCAGTGAAGCTGCCGTGCATGCCGAGCATGCCGAGGAACTGGCGGTCGGTACCCGGGAAGCCCCCCAGCCCCATCAGGGTATTGGTGACCGGCAGGTTCAGCGACTTGGCGATTTCGGTCAGGGCTTCGGAGCCACCACCGAGGATCACGCCGCCACCGGAGTAGACGATCGGGCGCTTGGCCGCCAGCAGCATCTCGGCAGCCTTGCGGATCTGGCCGGAGTGGCCACGTACCGCCGGGCTGTAGGAGCGCAGCTTGACCTTTTTCGGGTAGACGTATTCGAACTTCTCGGCCGGGTTGGTCATATCTTTTGGAATGTCGACCACGACCGGACCTGGGCGACCGGATTGCGCCAGGTAGAATGCTTTTTTCAGAACTTCGGGGATTTCGCTGGCATGTTTGATCATGAAGCTGTGCTTCACGATCGGCCGCGAAATACCGATCATGTCGGTTTCCTGGAAGGCATCGGTGCCCACCATGGTGCTAGGCACCTGGCCGGACAGGATGACCATCGGAATCGAATCCATGTAGGCGGTGGCAATACCGGTAATGGCATTGGTCGCGCCCGGGCCGGAGGTCACCAGCACCACGCCGGCCTTGCCGGTGGCGCGGGCGTAGCCGTCCGCCATATGGGTAGCTGCCTGCTCATGACGAACCAGGATGTGCTCGACTTCCGGTTCCTTGAACAGCGCGTCGTAAACATGCAGGAGAGCACCACCAGGGTACCCGTAGATGTGCTTAACGCCTTCGTCACGCAAGAAGCGGACGACCATCTCAGCGCCAGATAAAAGCTCCACGTTGTTCACCTCTAAAACGCCAGAATACCGCCCTCACTGGACGGGTCTTAATAGGTTTACTGCCAAGCAGAGCATGAGCGAACGTCAGCACTGACTGAGCAAGTATTGGGAGCACCCCAGAGTGTTGCGGGGTTTTCCCACCCAGCGCGAGGTAACGCGTTGCGGGGTGTAACAGGTCGGCGCGGGTGTGCGCCTCATGATCTGCTTAGCGGGTCTGCTTCTGGCAGTCCCTCTACAGCGGAGATTGGATTCTTCTGATTCGGCGCCAACAAGTCAAGAAAAATTATTGCCAATTTTTCCCCAAGATGAATTCCTGCCACCACTAAAAATCGCTTCAGCAGCAGAATAAATAAGATTTCCACAAAAAAGGGCCACAATCTGCGGCCCTTGGAGGAAAAACTGAAGAAATCAGGCGGAAGGAGCAATCAATTGGTCAAATGCTGCCAACAGGCGCCGTAGCTCACGACTTTGCTCTGGCCGGTCGGTAAACACGGTTTCGGCCATTACAAGGATGCCTGATGCATTGGGCAGCGGGTGGCCCAGTTCGATGATGATCTTCATGCGCGGCAGGAAGATCCATTGCAACCACTGCTCGAAACTGAGGGTGTCGACTGCAAAAGGCACCGTACTGGCCAGTGCCTCGTCGCTTGGCGGCTCGTCATCCCACCAGCCTTGCACTTGCAGCTCACGCTCGATCAACAGCAGGTGGTCGGCAACATCCAGAATGCGCTGCTCGATCATCACGAATTGACCCGTGCCTTTTGCCGGGCCAGTGCTGCACCAGCGCTGTCACCCTGCTTTTCGCGGGCCTGGGCAATGGTGTTCCACAGCTCGGCCTGAAGGCTCGGACGGCCGTTGGCGTAAGTCAGGGCACGACGCGCCAACTGCTCGGCCTGCGGCGCATCGCCTTGCGAAAGACGCACCTGGGCCAGGCGGTAAAGCACCTGCGGCTCGCGCGGGGCAATGCGCTGGGCACGCTCCAGGCTCGAGGCGGCACCGTTGAAGTCACCACTGCCCTGCTGGGTTTTCGCGGTGGTCAGCAGCGCCAGCACCGGGCCGTCCAGCTGCTCGTCGGCCGACAAGCCACCTGCAGCTGCGCTGCTACGCGGTATACCAGTTGGTGCGCTGGTGGTTTGCGGGGCACTGTTCATCGCCGCGATATCGAAAGGTTCGTCGGCGATCGGGTTGGGGTTGGTGGTCATCGGTGCCGAAGTGACAGGCCCTGTGGTGATCGGCCCCGGAGTGATCGGGGAGGTGCTGATCGGCGCTGCGCCATTGGCCGCCGGGAATGTCTGAATGCCCGAGGCGCCAGCGCCCTGCGGGATCATCACGGTGACGCCGGAGTCTTCAGGCAGCGTTTGCGCCTGTGCGGTGCCCGCGCTATAGCCACCCGCAGAGCGGTTGGCCGTCACGCGTTCGCTGTTGGACACGCGGGTGCTCGAGTCGACCACCGGAATATTGCCACGCGGGACGCTGGCGCACCCCTGGAGCACCGCCAGCGCCGTCACGGCAGGAAACAGCCACTTGTTCACGTCACACCTCATCAATGCAGCCTGTGCTTAATTCATCCAGCCCTTGACCCAGTCCATGACCGATTCAACTGGATCCTGCTCGCCGCCACAGGTCGCGCCGGCGGGCGGTTCACTGCCGCGAATATACGGCATCTGCACCGCTCCCGGACAGCTGCCATCAGACCCGTGGCCACTGTACGGGTCGATCCAGGCCTGCACCACGTTGTCCGGTTGCGGCATGTCCAGCGGCAGCGGGTCGGCCTTCTTCATGAAGCTGGTCCACACCTGCAAGGCACCGGTGGCACCGGTGAATGGCGTCTTGCCGTTATCGTCACGCCCCATCCATACAACGGCCAGCAGGTCCTGGCTGAAGCCGGAGAACCAGCTATCGCGTGAATCGTTACTGGTACCGGTCTTGCCCGCCAGGGTGAGATTGCGCGGCAAAGTGTTGTACACCGAGCGGCCGGTACCTTCGCGCATCACCCGCTGCATGGCGTTCTGCACCAGGTAGATGGCCCCCGGGTCGAAGGTTTGCTGGATCTGGAACGGGTAGCGCTTGAGCGGCTCGCCCTCGGCGGTGAGCACGCTGCGGATACCGCGCATCGGGGTGTTGAAGCCGCCGTTGGCGATGGTCTGGTACATGGTTGCGACCTGCATTGGCGACATGCCACCGGCACCCAGCAGCATGGCCGGGAAGGCTGGCCAGTCGACATTCACACCCAGCCGGCCAATGGTCTTGATCACGTTAGGCACACCCACTTCCAGGCCGATCTTGGCAGTCGACAGGTTGTAGGAGTTGGCCAGCCCCTGGTACAGGTAGATGGTGCCATGCGGGCGACGATCGTAGTTCTGCGGGCGCCAGACCTGGCCGTCGGCACCTTTGACCGAGAACGGCTCGTCCTGCACCCAACTGGTCAAGGTGTACTTGGTCGGTTGTTCCAGCGCGGTCAGGTACACCGCCGGCTTGACCAGCGAACCGATCGGCCGCACGGCATCAATGGCGCGGTTGAAGCCGGCGAAGCCGGCCTGGCGGCTGCCGATCAGCGCCTGCACCTCACCGGTTTCCGGATTGGTCACGACCATCGCCGACTCAACCTCGTCCGCCCCCTTGCGCCCCGCGAGGCGCTTGAAGGTCTCGCTCATCGAGGTTTCGGCCTTCATCTGCAGGATCGGGTCGAAGCTGGTGAAGATGCGCAGGCCTTCTTCGGTCAAGTCTTCATCGCGGTAGTCCTGGCGCAGCTGACGCTTGACCAGGTCGAGGAAGGCCGGGAACGAGCTGTCTGCCAGGCTGCCGCGCTTGGTCACGCCCAGCGGCATCTTCTTCGCTGCATCGACTTCTGCCTGGCTGGCCACGCCCTGCTCGGCCACCAGGTCGAGCACCAGGTTGCGGCGGGCCAGGGCGCGGTCCGGATAGCGACGCGGGTTGTAGTAGGACGGCCCCTTGACCATGCCCACCAGCAGAGCGATCTGGTGCAATTTCAGCTCCGACAGCGGTTGGCTGAAGAAGAACTGGCTGGCGAGGCCGAAGCCGTGCACCGCACGCTGACCATCCTGGCCGACGAACACCTCGTTGAGGTAGGCCTCGAGGATCTCGCGCTTGTCGTAGTGCAGTTCCAGCAATACGGCCATCATCGCCTCGGTCAGCTTGCGGCTGAGGCTGCGCTCGCTGGTGAGGTAGAAGTTCTTCACCAACTGCTGGGTCAGGGTGCTGCCACCCTGGCGCATGGAACCTGCCGAGGTATTGACCCACATGGCTCGGGCGATGGACTTGGGCGACACCCCGAAGTGGCTGTAGAAATCACGGTCTTCCGTCGCCACCAGGGTTTCGAGCAGGTACGGCGGCACCTGGTCGATCTTGATCAGGATGCGGTCTTCGAGGTTTTTCGGGTAGATGCCGCCGATCATCAGCGGCTCCAGGCGCACTACGTCGAGCGTCTTGCCGTTGGCGCCGGAAAGGCCCGCCACGTAATCGCCGGAGAAGCGCACACGCACGAACTGCGCCGGCTCCATGCCCTCGTAGAACTGGAAGCCACGGGTATTGAGCTCGACGGTATTGCCGTTGACTGCCGCCGCGCCCGGGCCATTGGCCGCGCTTTCACGCCGGTAGCCGAGGGCGTCCAGCTCGGTGAGGAAGTCGTTCTTGCTCAGCTTCTGGCCGGTGAACAGCTCCAGCGGCCGGGCATACACCTTGGCCGGGATGGTCCAGCGCTTGCCGGAAAACTTTTCCTGGACAACGGCATCGAGGTAAACCGCGAAGCCGGCGACGATCACCAGGCCGACCAGGCTGAGCTTCAAAGCCCAGCCCAGCCAGGCGCGGGAGCGGCCGGTCGGGCGTTTCTGAGGGGTACGGGGATTTCGGGTTCGGGTCATGGCGGCGGATTATACGCACTTTATAAAGGCTGGGCAGACGCCCCCGGCGGTAGGCAGGGACGGCACCATTGACCATAATGGCGCATTCGAATTCCCTGCCCCCGGAAGGATTTCCCGTGAGCCAAGCCCTTATCACTGCGTTGCAGAACCCCGCCCTGTACCCTCACCCCGTGGATGGGTTCCAGCTCATCGAGACGCATATCTCCTGGGTCCTGCTCACTGGCGAGTATGCCTACAAGATCAAGAAGCCGATGAACTTCGGCTTCCTCGACTTCACCGGCCTGGACCAGCGCCGGCATTTCTGTAACGAAGAATTGCGCCTGAACCAGCGCCTGACCGACGGCCTGTACCTGGAAGTGTTGCCGATCACCGGTAGCGTCGACGCGCCGCAGATCGGTGGTGAAGGCGAAGCCATCGAGTACGTGCTGAAGATGCGCCAGTTCCCCCAGGGGCAGATGCTCAACACCCTGCAGGCCAATGGCGAACTGAATGCCGCGCACATCGACCAGATGGCCCGGCAGATCGCCGAGTTCCACTTGCAGGCCCCACGCGTTCCGGTGGAGCACCCGCTCGGCACGCCGGACAGCGTGATGGCGCCTGTGGAACAGAACTTCGAGCAGATTCGCCCGTTCCTCAGCGACAAGGCCGACCTGCAGCAACTCGACGCCCTGCAGGCCTGGGCACGCAGCAGCTTCGAGCGCCTGCATGGCCTGCTGGAAAAGCGCAAGGCCAATGGTTTCATCCGTGAATGCCACGGTGACATCCACCTGGGCAACGCCACCCTGATCGACGGCAAGGTGGTGATCTTCGACTGCATCGAGTTCAACGAACCGTTCCGCCTGACCGATGTGTACGCCGACACCGGCTTCCTGGCCATGGACCTGGAAGACCGCGGCCTGAAATGCCTGGCCCGCCGCTTCATCAGCCAGTACCTGGAACTGACCGGCGACTACGAAGGCCTGGAACTGCTCAACTTCTACAAGGCCTACCGCGCGCTGGTGCGGGCCAAGGTTGCACTGTTCAGCATGCCAGCCGATGCCGATGGCGTGCAGCGCGCCACCACCCTGCGCACCTACCGCAACTATGCCAACCTGGCGGAAAGCTACAGCGCCATCCCGTCGCGCCTGCTGGCCATTACGCACGGTGTTTCGGCAGTGGGCAAAAGCCACGTCGCCATGCGCATGGTCGAGGCCTTGGGAGCCGTCCGCGTGCGTTCGGATGTGGAGCGCAAGCGCCTGTTCGGCGAACAGCAGCAGGCTGACGCTGGCCAGCTGAGTACCGGCATCTATGGCCAGGACGCCAGTGTCGCGACCTACCAGCGCTTGCACGAGGTGGCGGCGACCGTGCTGCGAGCCGGCTTCCCGGTGGTGCTGGATGCCACCTACCTCAAGCGCGATCAACGCCAGGCCGCGGCGGACATCGCCAGCCAGACCGGCGTGCCATTCCTGATCCTCGACTGCCATGCACCGGATGCGGTCATCGCCAGCTGGCTGGAGCAGCGCCAGGCAGAAAACACCGACCCGTCGGATGCCACCCTGGAAGTGGTCAAGGCCCAGGAGGCCAGCCGTGAGCCGCTGAGTGCACAAGAGCTGGTGCAGAGCACCCGTGTCGATACCCAGAGTGCAGGGAGCATGGACCAGGTGATCGAGCAGATTCGCCAGCGCTTGCCTGGGCTGTAAGGTCAGCGTTTTCCTGTGCCGGCCTCTTCGCGGGTCAACCCACTCCCACAGACAGGTACTGCGTCAGTCCTGAGACTTGCAGAGAACCTTGTGGAAGCG
>MTEW01003369.1_pt15 | contig 12065 bp, 9 predicted proteins | sample 1042681 | NCBI WGS metagenome assembly MTEW01 (sample SAMN06185811, study PRJNA358809) | soil metagenome | isolation source: soil biostimulated with citrate as carbon source | place: India | collected 2015-05-23
CCTGGACATTGCTGCCCAGCACCTGCAGGTGCTGGTGCAGCAGGGCCACGTCAAACTGACGCGGCTCCTTGCCGAAGCTGAACAGCACCAGGTTGTCCACCAGGATGCCGCCCGCCACCGTGGCCATCAGCCAGGCTTCCGAACCGCGGCTGTGGAAGGGCCGCACCAGGAACAGTTCGATGGCCAGGCCGTACAGCGCGCACAGCGCCAGGCTCAAGACAGCCGCCAGCCACCAGGGCAGGCCGGCGGTGACGCAGAGGCTGTAGCCGAGCACCGCGCCGATCATCATGGCGCTGCCCTGGGCGAAGTTGACGGTACGCGACACCACGTAGGTGATGTGAAAGCCCAGGGCGAGCAGCGCATACATGCTGCCCAGGCCGAGCCCGCTGATGATTGCGGCGGTAAGCATGACAAATCCTCCACCGGCCGCTGCCACGGCCGGACTGGCTGGCTCAGTGCTGGATCGGCACGATTTCGTCACCCTCGAAGCGGGTGAACACGTAGTCGTCCACGCCCAGGGCATCGTGCTGCTCGGCGCTGAACGGTTTCTCGTAGGTCTTGATCAGGCCTTCGTAGCGCTGGATGCCGTAGTAGCCGTCGCGGATCGCCGGCCCCTCGGTGCTGCCGGCGGCGGCGATGGCCTGCGCGGTCAGGTGCAGGGCATCGTAGGCGTTGGCGATGCCCACCGCCGGGGTGACGTCGGCCAGGCCCTTGATCTCCGGGTAGCGCTTCTGCAGCGCGGCGAAAATCGCCTCGCCCCTGGCGTCGCCCTCCTGGCTGAAGGTGTAGGTCTGGATGAAGTGCACGCGCCCGGCATTGGGCCCGGCCAGCTCGCCGAAACGCCCGCCGGCCGGCCCCCAGTGCGACACCACCGGCACGTCCCAGCCCATGCGGTCGAGCGACTTGACCACCTGCGCCGACGGCGCGACGTTGGCCACCAGCAGCAGGGTATCGGCGCCGGCCTGCTTGAGCCGACTGAGCTGCGGCACCACATCGAGATCGCTGCCCTCGATGCGCTCCACCCCGGCCACCGGCATGCCACGCGCCGCCAGCGCCTTGCGGAAACCCTGCTCGTTGGATTCGCCCCAGGGGTTGTTGATCAGGATCATCCCCGGCTTCTGGGTGGCGAAGTGCTTCTGCGCGTAGCTGACCAGCGCCTCGTCCACCAGCTCGTCCACCGCCGACACGCGGAACACGTAGTTGTCGGCGGCGCCGTTGCGGGTGATCGGCGTGCCGGCCGCCCATACCCCCATGAACGGCATCTTCATCTGATTGGCCAGCGGCACTATGGCCAGCGACACCGGCGTATCCAGCCCGCCGAAGAGCACCGCGACCTTCTCCCGCTGGATCAGCTCGCGCGCCGCCAGCAGCCCCTTGGACGGGTTGCTTTCGTCATCGCGGCGCACCAATTGCAGCGGACGCCCGAGCACACCGCCCTGGGCGTTGACCTCGTCGATGGCGATGGTCAGACCGCGGGTCAGCGCCTCGCCGGACTTCGCTGACTGCCCGGACAGCGCCGCCACCAGGCCGACCTTGATCGGCTCGGCCGCCTGTGCGGACAGGGAAAACCAACAACTCAACGCGAACGCCGCAGCCAGGCACGGCTTCAGACGACGCGGAAACGACAATAGCGTGGACATGGCATTCTCCTAATTGCTAGCTTTTGCACAAACATTGCTAGCAAAACAGGTGCCACCCCGGCAAAGCCCGCAAATACGGGCCTTGTCCATGGCGCCACTTCAGAAACCGCCCCATTGCCTGGCACGACGCACCAGCAGGATGCAGCCAGGCCCAAGGAGAACCCATGCCCAGCGAACATCCCGCCGTCACCCTGGTTCGCCAGTTCCTCGAACTGTCGATGATCCCCGATCCACAGGGCGCCGCCCGCTACATGGCCGCCGACGTGCGCATCACCTTCACCGGCGGCCGCACCATGCCCGATGCCCAGGCCATCACCGCCTTCAACGGCAGTCGCTACAACTGGGTAAAGAAAGCCATGGGCCAGTTCGACTGGACCGAGCATGCCGACCACTGCGTGGTGTATTCCAACGGCACCCTCTACGGCCAGTGGCCGGACGGCCGCAGCTTCTCCGGCAATCGCTACCTCGACCGCTTCGAGGTGCGCGACGGCCTGATCACCCGCATGGATGTTTGGAACGATAGCGCCGAGTGGATTCTGCAGCCGCAGATCAACCGCGACTGACGCGACGGTGCCTGGCACTTTGGTCGCACTTGGCTGACCGAATGGTCAGCCCTATGCTGCACTCTTTTTGTGCGAGCCTGCGCCATGTCCTTGCCCGATCTGCTGCTGTTGGTCCTCGCCGGTTTCGCCGCTGGCGGCATGAATGCGCTGGCCGGCGGCGGCACCTTCTTCTCCTTTCCGGCGTTGCTCGCCGCCGGTCTGCCGCCGGTGACGGCCAATGCCACCAACGCCGTGGCGCTATGGCCGGCCAGCCTGGCCGGCGCCTGGGCCGCGCGCGCCTCGTTGCGGCCGCTGGGGCGCTACCTGATCCCGCTGCTGCTGGCCGGCCTGGCCGGTGGTCTGCTCGGCGGCCTGTTGCTGCTGGCAGGCGGCGACGACGTGTTCCGCGTGCTGATCCCCTGGCTGCTGCTGGCCGCCACCGCGCTGTTCGCCGCAAGCCCCTGGCTGGGACGCTGGCTGGCCGAGCGGCGCAAGAACAGGGAATCCGAACACCCGCCGCATACGCCGCTGTCGCTGGGTGCGCATATCGGCGTGTCGATCTACGGCGGCTATTTCGGCGCCGGCATGGGCATTCTGCAGCTGGCTGCGTTTTCCATCGAAGGTCACCCGCTGGCCCGCGCCAACGCACTGAAAAATCTGATCTCGGCGGTGATTTACAGCATCGCCACCCTCACCTTCGTCATCGCCGGGCGGGTCAGCTGGTACGAGCTGGCCATCCTGCTCACCGGCGCCACGATCGGCGGTTATGCCGGCGGCGCGTTGGGCGAGAAGCTGCCGCCGGCGTTGCTGCGCGCCTTCGTCATTCTGGTCGGCAGCGGCATGACGCTTTACTACTTCTGGAGCACCTATCTCCGATAGCCCGTAGGGTGTGCCGTGCGCACCATCGCTTTCTATCGCCGAGCCCGGTGCGCACGGCGCACCCTACGCCGAGTCCAGCCCCGAACCACATCCGCGGGCCCGCTGATTTGCCCGAAAAGCGCGGCTCTGCTAGTGTCGCGACCGTTTCTACGCTGCCCGAGACCCGCCGCCATGGCCCGCAAGAAAGCCGCCCCCGACTTCGAACACTCCCTCGCCGAACTGCAGACGCTGGTCGAGCGCCTGGAGAGCGGCGAGCTGTCGCTGGAAGACTCGCTGACCGCCTTCGAGCAGGGCATCGGCCTGACCCGCGAGTGCCAGGCCGCCCTGGCTCAGGCCGAGCAGAAGGTGCAGATCCTCCTGGAACGCGATGGCGAGCTGGAGCCGGCGCCCTTCGACGCGGACCCGACCGCATGATCAAGGCCTACCAGGCGAGCTGCCAGGCACGGGTCGACGCCGCCCTCGAGCCGCTGTTCCAGCCTCCCCGTGCCGAGCTGCAGCGCCTGTACGAGGCGATGCGCTACAGCGTGATGAACGGCGGCAAGCGCGTGCGCCCGCTGCTGGTGTATGCCGCCTGCGAAGCGCTGGATGGCAATCTCGATCGCGCCGATGGCGCCGCCTGCGCGGTGGAGCTGATTCACGCCTACTCCCTGGTGCACGACGACCTGCCGGCGATGGACGACGACGACCTGCGCCGCGGCCAACCCACCACGCACAAGGCCTTCGACGAGGCCAGTGCCATCCTCGCCGGTGACGGCCTGCAGAGCCTGGCCTTCGAGGTGCTCGCCGACCGCCGGCGCAACCCGCAGGACGCCGAAGTGCGTCTGCAGATGATCGATGCCCTGAGCAGCGCAGCCGGGCCGGCCGGCATGGTTGGCGGCCAGGCCATCGACCTCGGCTCGGTGGGGCAGCAGCTCGACCAGGCGGCGCTGGAAACCATGCACCGGCACAAGACCGGCGCGCTGATCGAAGCCAGCGTACTGCTCGGCGCCCTGGCCAGCGGCAACGCCGACGAACTCAGCCTCAAGGCCCTGCTGCAGTACGCCCGCGCCGTCGGTCTGGCCTTCCAGGTGCAGGACGACATTCTCGACGTGGAGAGCGACACCGCCACCCTGGGCAAGACCCAGGGCAAGGACGAGGCCAACGACAAGCCCACCTACCCCGCCCTGCTCGGCCTCGACGCAGCCAAGGACTATGCCCTGGAACTGCGCGACCAGGCCCTGCACGTGCTGCGCCCCTTCGGCAGCCAGGCCGAGCCGCTGCGCGAGCTGGCGCGTTATATCGTCGAGCGGCGCAGCTAGCCGATAGGCTGTCGCGCGCTGCGGCCAACGTCATCATCACCATCTATACCAGCATGATCGCCGCATAAGGCTTGCTTTACCCCCACGACCAGCCTCCTAAGATGGCTCCATAACGACAAGACGTCCGGAGCCGCCATGCCCTTTTCCGCCCTGCTGATCGCCAACCGCGGCGAGATCGCCATCCGTATCGCCCAGGCCTGCGCCGACCTCGGTATCCGCAGCGTGGCGGTGTACGCCGAGGACGACAGCGCCTGCCTGCACACGCGCAAGGCCGACCTGGCCGTCGCGCTGGCTGGACGCGGCCCGGCGGCCTATCTGGATATGGATCAGCTCATTGCCATCGCCCACGAGCAGGGTTGTGCGGCCATCCATCCCGGCTACGGTTTTCTCGCCGAGAACGCCGAGTTCGCCCGCCGCTGCCTGGCCGCCGGGCTGACCTTCGTCGGCCCGACGCCGGAAACCCTGCGACTGTTCGGCGACAAGGCCGCCGCCCGCGCCCTGGCCGAACGCTGCGCGGTGCCGCTGGTACCGGGGATCAACCAGGCGGTGACGCTGGAGCAGGCAAGCGCCTTTCTCGCCGAGCATGGCAGCGTGATGCTCAAGGCCCTGGCCGGCGGCGGCGGGCGCGGCATGCGTGCAGTGGAGGATGCGGCGCAACTGGCCGAGGCCTTCGCCCGCTGCGCCTCGGAGGCCCAGGGCGCCTTCGGCAGCGGCGCACTGTACGTGGAAAGGCGCGTGCGCCGCGCCCGGCATATCGAAGTGCAAGTACTCGGCGACGGCAGTGGCGCGGTCAGCCACCTGTGGGAGCGCGACTGCAGCCTGCAGCGCCGCCACCAGAAGCTGGTGGAGATCGCGCCCAGCCCCGAGCTGGATGCGGCCACCCGCGAGGCCATCATCGCCAGCGCGCTGCGCCTGGCGGCCGGGGTGCAGTATCGCGGCATCGGCACCTTCGAGTTTCTGCTCGACCTCGACCAGCCGGGGCGCTTCTACTTCATGGAGGCCAACCCGCGCGTGCAGGTGGAGCACACCGTCACCGAACAGGTCACCGGCGTCGATCTGCTGCACGCGCAACTGCACCTGGCCGCCGGCAGCAGCCTGGCCGAGCTGGGCCTACTCACTCCACCGCCCGCGAAAGGCTATGCCGTACAGCTGCGTCTGAATCTGGAAACCCTGCTCGCCGATGGCACGGCGCGCCCGGCCAGCGGCGTGCTCGGCGCCTACCAGCCGCCCTCCGGCCCGGGCCTGCGTGTGGATGGCTGCGGCTATGCCGGCTACGCGGTAAGCCCGGCCTACGATTCGCTGGTGGCCAAGCTGATCGCCAGCGCCAGCGACTACCCCGGCGCCCTGCGCCGCGCCTACCGGGCACTGTGCGAGTTCCGCCTCGAAGACGTGGCGAGCAACCTGCACCTGCTGCAGAACCTGCTGCAGCGCGACGAGGTGATCGCCAATCAGGTCGACACCACCTATGTCGAGCGTCACCTGGGCGAGCTGCTGGCCCCTCGCGAGCAGGCCCACCCGCACCGTTACTTCGCCAGCGACACCTCTGCGCAAAGCGCCAGAGCCAGCCTCGACGCCCCGCCCGGCACCCTGGCGCTGAATGCGCCCAGCGCTGGCGTGCTGGTCAGCCTGGCGGTGGCCGAGGGCGACGCCGTGGCCGCCGGCCAGCGCATCGCCGTCCTGGAGGCGATGAAGATGGAATTCGAGGTCAAGGCCGAGCACAGCGGTATCGTCCGCGCGCTGACGGTTGCACCGGGGGACGCCATCGGCGAGGGCCAGGCGCTGGCGTTTCTGCAGCCGGCCGAGGTGGACAGCCTCGACGCCGACGGCGAGCAGGCGGTCGACCTGGCGCATATCCGTGCCGACCTGGCCGAAGTGCTGGAGCGCCATGCGCGCCTGACCGATGCGCACCGCCCCGAAGCCGTGGCGAAAAGGCGCAAGAGCGGCCAGCGCACCGTAAGGGAAAACCTCGCCGACTTGCTCGATGACGGCAGCTTTATCGAATACGGCGCCATGGCCCTGGCCGCCCAGCGCCGCCGCCGTTCGCCCGAGGAACTGCTGGAGCTGAGCCCGGCCGATGGCCTGGTCGCCGGTATCGGCACGGTGAACGCAGAGCACTTCGGCGGCGAAGCCGCGCGCTGCCTGGCCATCGCCTACGACTACACGGTATTCGCCGGCACCCAGGGGGTGATGAACCACAAGAAGACCGACCGCATGCTGGCCCTGGCCGAGCAGTGGCGCCTGCCGGTGGTGCTGTTCGCCGAAGGCGGCGGTGGGCGGCCGGGCGATACCGATTTCGTCGGTGTGGCCGGGCTGGACTGCCACACCTTCGCCGCCATGGCCAGGCTCTCCGGCCTGGTGCCGACGGTGGGCGTGGTCTCCGGCCGCTGCTTCGCCGGCAACGCTGCCTTGCTCGGCTGCTGCGATGCGATCATCGCCACGCAGAACGCGAGCATCGGCATGGCCGGCCCGGCGATGATCGAGGGCGGCGGCCTGGGCAGTTTCACTCCCGAGCAGGTCGGCCCGACCAGCGTGCAGGGCCCCAACGGGGTGATCGACGTGCTGGTGGCCGACGAAGCCGAGGCGGTGCGCGTAGCCAAGCAATACCTGGGCTACTTCCAGGGGCCGCTGGCCGACTGGCAGTGCAGCGATACCCGCGAGCTGCGCCACGTCATTCCGGAAAACCGCCTGCGCGTGTACGACATCCGCCGGGCCATCGAACTACTGGCCGACAGCGGCAGCGTGCTGGAGCTGCGCCGCCAGTTCGCCCCGGGGCTGATCACCGCGCTGGTGCGCATCGAGGGCAGGCCCTTCGGCCTGCTCGCCAACAATCCCGCGCACCTGGGCGGCGCCATCGACGCGGCGGCCGGCGACAAGGCCGCGCGGTTCATGCAGCTGTGCGAGGCGCACGACCTGCCCATCGTCTCGCTGTGCGACACCCCCGGCTTCATGGTCGGGCCGGAGGCGGAGAAACAGGCCACCGTGCGCCACGTGTCGCGCCTGTTCGTCACCGCCGCCAGCCTCACGGTGCCCTTCTTCACCCTGGTGCTGCGCAAGGGCTACGGCCTCGGCGCCCAGGCCATGGCCGCCGGCAGCTTCCACGCGCCCTTGTTCACCGCCGCCTGGCCCAGCGCCGAGTTCGGCGCCATGGGCCTGGAGGGCGCGGTACGCCTGGGTTTTGCCAAGGAGCTGGCAGCTCAGCCGGACGAGGCCGCGCGTCAGGCGCTGTTCGACAAGCTGGTGGCCAAGGCCTACGACAACGGCAAAGCGCTGAACATGGCCAGCTACCTGGAAATCGATGCGGTGATCGACCCGGCCGACAGCCGCGCCTGGCTGCTCCGCGGGCTGGCCGCCACGCCCCGGCCGGCGCGGCGCGAGGGGCGCAAGCGGCCGTTCGTCGATACCTGGTAGAGGCCTGGCGCAGGGGCGCCGGCCTGTCGCGCAGGGCTTGAAGCTTGCGGCGGTGGTTTTCGGGTAAACTGCGCATCTTTTTACGCCTATAACGATTCGCCTGATGCCGACCACTTTCCACGAGATCCCCCGCGAGCGCCCGTTGACGCCGCTGCTCGACAGCGCCAACACGCCCGACGAACTGCGCCGCCTGGCCGAAGCGGACCTGGAAACCCTCGCCGATGAACTGCGCCAGTACCTGCTCTACAGCGTCGGCCAGAGCGGCGGGCACTTCGGTGCCGGCCTCGGCGTCATCGAGCTGACCATCGCCCTGCACTACGTCTTCGACACCCCCGATGACCGCCTGGTGTGGGACGTCGGCCACCAGGCCTACCCGCACAAGATCCTCACCGGCCGTCGCGAGCGCATGGGCAGCCTGCGCCAGAAGGACGGCCTGGCCGCCTTCCCGCGCCGTAGCGAGAGCGAGTACGACACCTTCGGCGTCGGCCACTCCAGCACCAGCATCAGCGCCGCCCTGGGCATGGCCATCGCCGCTCGCCTGAAGGGCGAAAAGCGCAAGAGCGTGGCGGTGATCGGTGACGGCGCGCTGACCGCAGGCATGGCCTTCGAGGCGCTCAACCACGCCACCGACGTCGGCGCCAACATGCTGGTGATCCTCAACGACAACGACATGTCGATCTCCAAGAACGTCGGCGGCCTGTCCAACTACCTGGCCAAGATCATCTCCAGCCGCACCTACGCCAGCATGCGCGAGGGCAGCAAGAAGATCCTCTCGCGCCTGCCCGGCGCCTGGGAAATCGCGCGCAAGGTCGAGGAACACGCCAAGGGCATGCTGGTACCCGGCACCCTGTTCGAGGAGCTGGGCTGGAACTATGTCGGCCCCATCGACGGCCACGACCTGCCCACCCTGCTTGCCACCCTGCGCAATATGCGCGACCTGGACGGCCCGCAGTTCCTCCATGTGGTGACCAAGAAGGGCAAGGGCTTCGCCCCGGCCGAAGCCGACCCCATCGGCTATCACGCCATCACCAAGCTCGAGCCGGTCACCCCCAGCGCGGTGCCCAGGAAACCGAGCGGCCCGAAATACTCCAACGTGTTCGGTCAGTGGCTGTGCGACATGGCCGCGGCAGATCAGCGCCTGGTCGGCATCACCCCGGCGATGAAGGAAGGCTCGGATCTGGTGGCCTTCGCCGAGCGCTTCCCCGAGCGCTACTTCGACGTCGCCATCGCCGAGCAACACGCCGTGACCCTGGCCGCCGGCATGGCCTGCGACGGCGTCAAGCCGGTGGTGGCGATCTATTCCACCTTCCTCCAGCGCGCCTATGACCAGCTGATCCACGACGTCGCGGTGCAGAATCTCGACGTGCTGTTCGCCATCGACCGCGCCGGCCTGGTCGGGGAAGACGGCCCGACCCATGCCGGCAGCTTCGATATCTCCTACCTGCGCTGCATCCCCGGCATGCTGGTGATGACCCCCAGCGACGAGAACGAACTGCGCCGCATGCTCACCACCGGCTACCTGTTCGCTGGCCCGGCCGCGGTGCGCTACCCGCGCGGCAGCGGCCCCAATGCGCCGCTCGACGCCGGGCTGGAGCCGCTAGAGATCGGCAAGGCCGTAGTGCGACGCCAGGGCAAGGGCGCAGCCCTGCTGGCATTCGGCGTGCAACTGGCCGAAGCGCTGCAGGTCGGCGAAGCGCTGAACGCCACCGTGGTCGACATGCGCTTCGTCAAACCCTTGGACGAGGCCCTGCTGCGCGAGCTGGCCGGCAGCCACGAGCTGCTGGTGACCATCGAAGAGAACGCCGTGATGGGCGGGGCCGGCAGCGCGGTCAGCGAGTTCCTCGCCGCGCAGAACATCATCAAGCCGCTGCTGCATCTGGGCCTGCCCGATTACTACGTCGAGCACGCCAAGCCGGCGCAGATGCTCGCCGAATGCGGCCTCGATCAGGCCGGCATCGAACGCGCGGTGCGCGAACGCCTCGACCAGCTGCGGGCCTGAGCATGAGCTCCGCTCATCGCCGCATGAGCGGGCCTTGCTTGTCATTCATACTCGCGCGCACTAAGGTGCGCGCCATTCATGTTCCGCCAGGGTGCGCTGCTGACGCGGCGTGAAACGGGAAGTCGGTGCGCCCATCCAGGCAATCCCGACGCTGCCCCCGCAACGGTAATCGACGGCAGGCCACAGCCTGCACCTTGTCCACGGCCACTGGGTATTCCCGGGAAGGCGGACCGGGGTCGAGAGCCCGGAGACCGGCCCCGGCGGTGCGACTGGTGTTGCGGAGGGCCGCACCGTCAAGCGCCGCCCTGCGCGCTTGCCCCCTGCCCTCCTCGAATGTCTGCCGACCTTTGAGGAATCACAATAATGAAACTGTCCCGTCTGGCTCTGGCCATTGCCGTTCTGCCCGGCTTCGCCCTGGCTGCCGAACCCTATACCGCCGAGCCGCTGGTGATCACCTCCGGCCGCCAGGCCGAGCCGCTGCGCCAGGCCACTGCTGCCACTACAGTGTTCGAGCGGACGGATATCGAGCGTTTGCAGGCCAGCAGCGTGCCCGATCTGCTCAGCCGCGTACCCGGCGTATCCATCGTGCAGAATGGCGGCCGTGGCAGCCTGACCAGCCTGTTTCTGCGTGGTGCCAACGCCAACCAGACCCTGGTACTGATCGACGGCGTGCGCCTGAACGCCGCCGCAAGCGGTCTGGCCCGCCTGGAATTCCTCAGCCCCGAGCAGATCGAGCGCATCGAGGTGGTACGCGGCCCACGTTCGGCGTTATACGGCGCCGACGCCATCGGCGGGGTTATCCAGATTTTCACCCGCCAGGGCGAAGCCGGTCTGCAGCCGCGGCTGCGCCTGGCCGCCGGCAGTCAGCAGAGTTTCGAACGCAGCCTGGGTCTGTCCGGCGGCGATCAGCACACCCGCTTCGATCTCGGCGCCAGTCTGGCCGAACGTGCCGGCTTCGACCGCTCGCAGGATGCCCGTGGCAACGACGGCGACCACGACGGTCTGCGCCGCAAGTCATTCAATCTGAGCCTGGAACATCGCTTCAGCGAGCGCCTCAAGGGCGGCCTAAGCCTGGTAGACCAGCGCGGCGAGAGCGAATACGACGATCTGTTCAGCTTCGCGCCGGGCAACCCCAGCGAGCGCTTCAGCGTTTCCACTGCTGCTGCGCATCTCGAAGCGCAGCTCGCCGAGCGCTGGAGCAGCCGCCTGGAACTCGGCCATAGCGAGGACAAGAGCGACAACCGCGACCCGCTGAACGCCGACAATAACTACAGCTTCAACACCTACCGCGACAGCGCCGCCTGGCTCAATACCTTGCGTCTGGACGAGGCCAACCAGCTGCTGCTGGGCCTCGACTGGTTCGAGGACCGTTTGAGCACGGACAGCGACTTCAGCCAGAGCGAGCGCTGGAATCAAGCCGCCTTCGTCCAGCACCGCCATCGCGGCGACGGTTTCGCTACCGAGCTGGGCCTACGCCACGACAAGAACGAGCAATTCGGCAGCGAGAACACCTGGAACGCGGCACTGAGCCTGGACTTGGCCGAACGACTGGAACTACTGCTGAGCTATGGCGAGGGTTTTCACGCCCCCACCTTCAACGATCTGTACTACCCCACCAGCGCCTTCTATGGCGGCAATCCGAACCTCGCGCCCGAGCGCTCGAAAACCTACGAGGCGCAATTGCGCGGCGATCACCTGAGTACCCGCTGGAGCGTGTCGGCCTACCGCACCGAGGTCGAAGACCTGATCACCGTGGTCAGCGACCCGGCAACCTTCTTCAGCACGCCGATGAACGTCAACCAGGCGCGCCTGCAAGGCTTGGAACTGAGCCTGGAACGCGAGGTGCTGGGCTGGCAGGCCGTACTCGGCGCCAGTCTGCTCGACCCACGCGATCGCGACAGCGGCCATACCCTGCCGCGCCGCGCCAAACGCAGCCTGAGCCTGGACCTGGATCGCCAGTTCGGCGCCTTCGCCGCTGGCATCACCTGGCAGGCCTTCTCCGGTCGCTATGACGACGCCGCCAACACTCGAGAGATCGCCGGCTACGGTTTGCTCGGTGCGCGTGCGAGCTGGCGGATGAGCGATGAGCTGCTGTGGCAAATCAAGGTCGACAACATCTTGGACAAGGACTATTCCCAAGCTCTGTATAGCCGACCGAACGATCCGTTCTTCAGCAGCGTGAACTATTACGGCTATCGCGAAGAAGGCCGCAGCGCCCTGCTCTCTCTGAGCTGGACACCGCAACTTTGACCTCGGTGCGCACGGCGCACCCTACGGCGCTCGTAGGGTGCGCCGTGCG
>MTEW01002771.1_pt1 | contig 12057 bp, 9 predicted proteins | sample 1042681 | NCBI WGS metagenome assembly MTEW01 (sample SAMN06185811, study PRJNA358809) | soil metagenome | isolation source: soil biostimulated with citrate as carbon source | place: India | collected 2015-05-23
AGACCGAGGACACCACCATCGCCGACCTGGCGGTGGCCACCTGCGCCGGGCAGATCAAGACCGGTTCGCTGTGTCGTACCGACCGGGTCGGCAAGTACAACCAACTGCTGCGTATCGAGCAGGCGCTGCAAGGCCGCGCCGCCTATTGCAGCGATTCGATCTTCCCCCGGAGGAGCTGACGCCATGAGCACAAATCGCCTCGATCGCCTGTTCCCGGCCCTGGACGAGATTCCCGAGCAGTACCGCCCCGGCGCGCCCATCGAGCAGCGCGACTACCTGGTCGATGGCCAGCTGCGCACCTGGAGCGGCCCGCTGGCGCCGGTGCGCAGCCCGGTGTTCCTGGCCACCGCGCAGGGCGATGAGCAGGTGATCCTCGGCAGCACGCCGCTGCTAGACGCCGAGGCGGCGCTGGCCGCCCTGGACGCCGCGGTGCGCGCCTACGCCAATGGCCAGGGCGCCTGGCCCAACCTGCGCGTGGCCGAGCGCATCCAGCACGTCGAGGCGTTCCTGGCGCGCATGCGCGAGCAGCGCGAGGCAGTGGTCAAGCTGCTGATGTGGGAGATCGGCAAGAACCTCAAGGACTCGCAGAAGGAATTCGACCGCACCTGCGACTACATAGTCGACACCATCGAGGCGCTCAAGGAGCTGGACCGGCGCTCCAGCCGCTTCGAGCTGGAGCAGGATACCCTCGGCCAGATCCGCCGGGTGCCGCTCGGCGTGACCCTGTGCATGGGACCCTACAACTACCCGCTGAACGAGACCTTCACCACCCTGATCCCGGCGCTGATCATGGGCAACACCGTGGTGTTCAAGCCGGCCAAGTTCGGCGTGCTGCTGATCCGCCCGCTGCTCGAGGCATTCCGCGACAGCTTCCCGGCCGGGGTGATCAACGTCATCTACGGCAGCGGCCGCGAGACCGTCAGCGCGCTGATGGCCAGCGGCAAGGTCGACGTGTTCGCCTTCATCGGCACGCACAAGGGCGCCAGCGACCTGAAGAAACTCCACCCGCGTCCGCACCGCCTGCGTGCGGCCCTGGGCCTGGATGCGAAGAACCCGGGCATCGTCCTGCCCGAGGTCGACCTGGACAACGCGGTGAGCGAGGCGCTGACCGGCGCGCTGTCGTTCAATGGCCAGCGCTGCACCGCGCTGAAGATCCTCTTCGTCCACGAGGAGGTGGTCGACAGCTTCCTCGACAAGTTCAGCGCCGGGCTGGCCGCGCTCAAGCCGGGCATGCCCTGGGAACCCGGGGTCGCCCTGACGCCGCTGCCCGAGCCGGGCAAATGCGAGTACCTGCAGACCCTGCTGGCCGATGCCGTGGCCAAGGGTGCGCGGGTGGTCAATGCCGACGGCGGCGAGTCGCGCCAGTCGTTCTTCTACCCGGCCGTGCTCTACCCGGTCAGTCGCGACATGCGCGTTTACCAGGAGGAGCAGTTCGGCCCGCTGGTGCCGGTGGTGCCCTACCGCGACCTGCAGGCGGTGATCGACTACGTGCTCGACTCCGACTACGGCCAGCAGCTGAGCATCTTCGGCAACGATTCGGCCCAGGTCGGCCGGCTGGTCGATGCCTTCGCCAACCAGGTGGGGCGGATCAACATCAACGCCCAGTGCCAGCGCGGTCCGGACAGCTTCCCGTTCAACGGCCGCAAGAACTCGGCCGAGGGCACCCTGTCGGTGCACGACGCGCTGCGCGTGTTCTCCATCCGTACCCTGGTGGCGACCAAGTTCCAGGCCGGCAACAAGGAGCTGGTCAGCGAGATCATCCGCAATCGCGAGTCGAGCTTCCTGACCACCGACTACATCTTCTGAGAGGGCGCCGATGACCACCCGAACCCTGATTATTCTCGACGGCATCGGCCTGCGCCAGGAGGCCGAGGCCAATGCCCTGGCCGCGGCGCGCACGCCGACTTTGGGCGCGCTGTTTGCTCACTACCCGCACAGCTGCATCGCCACCTCGGGCCTGGCCGTCGGCCTGCCCGAGGGGCAGATGGGTAATTCCGAGGTCGGCCATATGAACCTCGGCGCCGGGCGCGTGGTGTACCAGAACTTCACGCGGATCAACAAGGCCATCGCCGATGGCGAGTTCGCCGCCAATCCGGCGCTGGTCGAGCTGCTCGACGGGGCGCGGCGCCGCGGCGGCGCGGTGCACCTGCTCGGCCTGCTGTCGCCGGGCGGGGTGCACAGCCACGGCGAGCAGATCATCGCCGCGTGCCGGGTGCTGGCCGAGCGCGGCATAGAGCGCTTCTACGTGCATGCCTTCCTCGATGGCCGCGATACCCCGCCGCAGAGCGCCGGACCCTTCATCGCGCAGCTGCAGGCCGAGCTGGATGCGCTGGGCAAGGGGCGCTTCGCCTCGCTGATCGGCCGCTACTACGCGATGGATCGCGACAACCGCTGGGAGCGGATCGAGGCGGCCCACCGGCTGATCGTCGAGGGGTACGCCGAGTTCCGGGCGGCCACGGCCGAGTCCGGCCTGCAGCAGGCCTATGGCCGCGGCGAGTCGGACGAGTTCGTCCAGGCTACCGGCATCGGCGAGCCGGTGCGGGTGGCGGACGAGGATGCGCTGATCTTCATGAACTTCCGGCCCGACCGGGCGCGCCAGCTGTGCCAGGCGCTGGTCGATCCGGCCTTCGCCGGCTTCGCCCGCTCGCGCCTGGTCGACAAGCGCCGGCTGCTGACCCTGACCCGTTATTCGCAGCAGCTGGACGGGCCCTGTGCCTTCCCGCCGGAAAGCCTGCGCAACAGCCTGGGCGAATACCTGGCCGGGCTCGGCAAGACCCAGCTGCGCATCGCCGAGACGGAGAAGTACGCCCACGTCACCTTCTTCTTCAACGGCGGGCGCGAACAGCCGTTCGCCGGCGAGGAGCGCATCCTGATCCCTTCGCCGGACGTCGCCTCCTACGACCTGCAACCGCAGATGAGCGCGCCCGAGCTGACCGAGCGGCTGGTCGAAGCGATCCGGGAGCAACGTTTCGACCTGATCGTGTGCAACTACGCCAACGGCGACATGGTCGGCCATACCGGCAACTTCGCCGCGGCGGTACGCGCCGTGGAGGCGCTGGATGCCTGCCTGGCCGAGGTGGTCGAGGCGACCCTGGCGGCCGGCGGCGAGTGCCTGATCACGGCCGACCACGGCAACGTCGAGCAGATGAGCGACGCCGAGTCGGGCCAGGCGCATACCGCGCACACCCTCAATCCGGTGCCGCTGATCCTGGTCAGCGGCCGCGCCGGGCAGTTCGCCCTCAAGGATGGCCGGCTGTGCGACATCGCGCCGACCCTGCTGGACCTGATGGGGCTGGCGCTGCCGCCGCAGATGACGGGGCAGTCGTTGCTGGTGAGCGGTTAAGGGCCTGTAGGCCCGTGGCTGGTCGGATGGCTGGTGCGCACGGCGCACCCTACGGGCAATGCGAGTTGGTGGGCCACCCTACGGGGCGTGTCGTAGGGTGCGCCGTGCGCACCGACCCGCTAGCGCTGGATCGCGCGCCTTAGCATGGCTCCTCGTCCGCCGGGTAGCGGCTGGCGGTGAGGCTCTCCTTGATCTTGCGCAGGTGCGGCTGGAAGTCCACGCCGCGGCGCAGGGTCACCCCGGTGGCGAGTACGTCGAGTACGGTGAGCTGGATGATGCGCGAGGTCATCGGCATGTAGATGTCGGTGTCTTCCGGCAGTGGAATGTCCAGGCTCAGGGTGCTGATCTGCGCCAGCGGCGAGCCGGCAGCGGTGAGGCCGAGCACCGAGGCGCCGTTCTCGCGCGCCAGGCGCGCCACCTCCACCAGCTCGCGAGTGCGCCCGGTGTAGGAAATGATCACGAACAGATCACCGGTGTGCGCCACCGAGGCGATCATGCGTTGCATCAGCACGTCGGAATGCGCTGACACCGCCAGGTTGAAGCGAAAGAACTTGTGTTGCGCGTCGAGCGCCACCGAGGCCGAGGCGCCGAGGCCGAAGAAATGGATCTGCCGCGCCTGGATCAGCAGGTCGACGGCGCGGCTGATGTGCTGCGGGTCGAGGCTCTGGCAGGCGCTGTCCAGCGAGGTGATGGCGCTGCCGAAGATCTTGCGGGTGTAGGCCTCGGGGCCATCGTCGGCCGATACCGCCTGGCTGACGTAGGCGGCGCCGCTGGCCAGGCTCTGTGCCAGTTGCATCTTCAGCTCGGGGTAGCCGTTGACGCCGAACGAGCGGCAGAAACGATTGACCGTCGGCTCGCTGACCTGGGCGGCCTGGGCCAGGGCGGCGATGCTCAGGCGGGTGGCCTGCTGCGGGTCGTGCAGGATCACCTCGGCCACCTTGCGTTCGGCCTTGTTCAGGTCTTCGAGGCGGCTCTGGATCTGTTCCAGCAGGTTGCGCACGCGGTCCATAGGGGCTCCTAACAGGCTTGGCGCCGTCGCGGCAGGCGCTGGCGACGGGCGGAAAAATGGCTGGCCTATCCTACTGATGAGGCCAGGCGGCCACCACTGCTTATCCGAATAATGGAAAAATGTTGTTGTTATTACAACATTTGCTCTTGCTTTAACCGCTGCTACCCGGTATTTCTAGTGCATCTTGATAAAAGAACAAACATCATGGCCGCGATAAAACTCGAATCCTGTACCTTTGCCCTGTTCGGCGCCCTCGGCGATCTGGCTCTGCGCAAGCTGTTTCCCGCGCTTTACCAGCTCGATCGCGCCGGTTTGCTCCACGACGACAGCCGCGTCCTCGCCCTGGCCCGCGAAGCCGGGGAGCCGCAGCGCCACCTGGCCGCCATCGAGCAGGCGTTGCGCCTGTACGTGCCGGCCAAGGAGTTGGACGAGGGCGTGCTGGCGCGTTTCCAGGCGCGCCTGCATTACCTGACCATGGATTTCCTCCAGGCCGAGGACTACCTGGCCCTGGCCGAGCTGGCCGGCAGCCAGGACCAGCTGATCGCCTACTTCGCCACCCCGGCGTCGGTCTACGGCGGCATCTGCGCCAACCTGGCGGCGGTGGGCCTGGCCGAGCACAGCCGGGTGGTGCTGGAAAAACCCATCGGCCACGACCTGGCTTCCTCGCGCGCGGTCAACGACGCGGTGGCCAAGGTGTTCCCGGAGAACCGCGTCTATCGCATCGACCATTACCTGGGCAAGGAGACGGTGCAGAACCTGATCGCCCTGCGCTTCGCCAACAGCCTGTTCGAAACCCAGTGGAACCAGAACCACATCTCCCACGTGGAAATCACCGTGGCCGAGAAGGTCGGCATCGAGGGGCGTTGGGGCTATTTCGACCAGGCCGGCCAGCTGCGCGACATGATCCAGAACCACCTGCTGCAGTTGCTCTGCCTGATCGCCATGGACCCGCCCAGCGACCTGTCCGCCGACAGCATCCGCGACGAGAAGGTCAAGGTGCTCAAGGCTCTGGAGCCGATCAGCGCCGAACAGCTTGGCCAGCGCGTGGTGCGCGGCCAGTACGTCGCCGGCAGCAGCGACGGTCGGCCGGTGCCGGGCTATCTGGAGGAAGATAATTCCAACACCCAGAGCGACACCGAGACCTTCGTCGCCCTGCGTGCCGACATCCGCAACTGGCGCTGGGCCGGCGTGCCCTTCTATCTGCGCACCGGCAAGCGCATGCCGCAGAAGCTGTCGCAGATCGTCATCCACTTCAAGGCGCCGCCGCACTACATCTTCGCCCCTGAGCAGCGCCAGTTGATCGGCAACAAGCTGATCATTCGCCTGCAGCCGGACGAGGGCATCGCCCTGCAGGTGCTGACCAAGGATCAGGGCCTGGACAAGGGCATGCAGCTGCGCAGCGGCCCGCTGCAGCTGAGCTTCTCCGATACCTACCGCAGCGCGCGGATTCCCGATGCCTACGAACGTCTGCTGCTGGAAGTGATGCGCGGCAACCAGAACCTGTTCGTGCGCAAGGACGAAATCGAATACGCCTGGCAGTGGTGCGATCAGCTGATCGCCGGCTGGAAGCAGCTCGGCGAGGCGCCGAAACCCTATACCGCCGGTAGCTGGGGCCCGATGGCCTCGGTGGCGCTGATCACTCGTGACGGGAGGAGCTGGTATGGCGATCTCTGACCTTGAACTGCCCACGGGCGTCGTTGCCCGTAGCGATGCCAGTGCAGAGGCACATGCCGACGCCCTGGCCCAGCGCGTGGCCGACGCCCTGCGCCAGGCCATCGACAGCCGTGGCAGCGCCACCCTGGTGGTGTCCGGCGGACGCAGCCCGGTGGCCTTTTTTGGCGCCCTGGCGCAGCAGGCCCTGGACTGGCGCCAGGTGCTGGTGAGCCTGGCCGACGAGCGCTGGGTGCCGGTCAATCACGCCAGCAGCAACGAGGCGCTGGTGCGCCGTCATCTGCTGCGTGGCGCGGCCTCCGAGGCGAAGTTCCTCGGCCTGTACCGGGTCGCCGGTAGCCTGGAGCAGGCGGCCGAGTTGGCCGATGCGGCCTTTGCCGAACTGCCGCCGATCGACGTGCTGGTGCTCGGCATGGGCGACGACGGCCACACCGCCTCGTTGTTCCCGGACAGCCCCAATCTCGATCTGGCGCTACGCGCCGACTGCTCGCGCCGGGTATTGCCGATGCAGGCGCCGAGCCAGCCCGCACAGCGCCTGACCCTGACCCTGCCGCTGCTGGCCGGCGCGCGCCTGCCGCTGCTTGCGATCCAGGGCCAGGCCAAGCTGGCCACCCTGGCCGAGGCGCTGGCGCCCGGCGAGGTGGCGCGCATGCCGATCCGCGCCTTCCTGCATTCCCCTCTCGAAATCTATTGGTGCCCCTGACATGACAAGCCTCGACCAAGGCCAGCGCGCGCGCATGGCCGACAAAATCGCCGAGATCGACCGCATCTGTGCCCAGGCACGGATCATGCCGGTGATCACCATCGCCCGTGAGGCGGACATCCTGCCGCTGGCCGATGCGCTGGCTGCCGGTGGCCTGCGCGTGCTGGAGGTGACCCTGCGTTCCGAGCACGGCCTGGAGGCGATCCGTCGTCTGCGCGCCGAGCGCCCCGAGCTGTGCGTCGGCGCTGGCACCGTGCTCGACGAGCAGATGCTGGCCGCCGCCATCGAAGCCGGCGCGCAGTTCATCGTCACCCCAGGCAGCACCCGCGAGCTGCTGCTGGCCGCTCTGGACAGCCCGGTGCCGCTGCTGCCGGGCGTGAGCAGCGCCTCCGAGCTGATGGTCGGCTACGCCCTCGGCTATCGCCGCTTCAAGCTGTTCCCGGCCGAGGTCTGCGGCGGCATCGCTGCGCTCAAGGCGCTGGCCGGCCCGTTCGGCGGCGTGCGTTTCTGTCCCACCGGCGGCATCACGCCGGACAACCTGCAGCGCTACATGGCCCAGCCCAACGTGATGTGCGTTGGCGGCACCTGGATGTTCCAGCGTGAATGGGTCGAGCAGGGCGATTGGGTGCGTATCCAGCAGTGCAGCACCGAGGCGTTGCAGTTGTTGGGCTGAAATCTCTGATCGGCCTAGTGGTGCGCTGTGCGCACCACCGGTTACCTGGAATCCTTTATGACCGCATTTCCGATCCGGCAACCCCTGCTGCTGGGCATGATGCGCCTGCTCGAATGCGCCGAACTGGCCACACCGCAGGCGCTGCTCGGCTTTATCGAGCGCAGCGTCGAGCGTGGCCTCAATGGTTTCGACCACGCCGACATTTATGGCCTGGGCGAATGCGAAGCGCGTTTCGGTGCGGCGCTGCGTCTGCGCCCGCAATTGCGGGCGCAGCTGCAACTGATCAGCAAGGCCGACATCGTGCCGGCGGCGCAGGACGTCTCGCGCTGGCGGATCAAGCACTACGACACCACGACGAGCTACCTGACTCGCGCAGTGGACGCCTCGCTGCAGCGCCTGGGCGTTGAGCGGCTGGACGGCTTTCTGCTGCATCGCCCCGACCCGCTGCTGCAGGTCGAGGAAGTGACGCGCGCCCTGCAGGCGCTGGTCGAGTCCGGCAAGGTCGGCTGGGTCGGGCTGTCCAATGCCGAGCCGCTGCACTGGCAGGTGCTTGGCCGCGAGCTGGAGCTGCGCTGCAACCAGATCGAACTGTCGCTCGCCGCCCAGCAGGCGGCCTGGGATGGCCGTCTGCAGGCGCTGCAGGCCGACGGCTTGCAGGTGCTGGCCTGGTCGCCGCTGGCCGGCGGCCGCTTCGCCCCGGCGCTGCAACTGGCGCTGGAGGAAGTGGCCGCGGCGCTGCAGGCAACACCGCTGCAGGTCGCCCTGGCCTGGCTGCGCCGCCTGCCGGGACGCCCGGTGCCGATTCTCGGCAGCCTGCGCGAGGCGCGTATCGAGGAGGCCCTGGCCGGTGCCGAGCTGCAGCTGGATGCGCCGACCTGGTTCTACCTCAGCGAGGCGGCGCGCGGCGAGCGCGCGCCCTGAAGAACCCGCCCCGGCGAGCGGGGCAGTCGCACGTGAATGATTGTTCGCGAAATTTTTCCCTGCCTATGTGCCTAGAGCGGCGCGCGGAGCGTCAGCACAGGCCTTGTGCTGGCTCTACAAAAACAATTCTCCAGCTAAACCCGAACTGCCTGTCATCGAACAGTTGGAGAATTGTCATGAATACCTGGTTTGCCAACCTCAGCGTCACCCGCAAGCTTGCCCTTGGCTTCGGCCTGGTGCTGGCTCTCACCCTGGCTCTGGCCTGGACCGCCTGGAGCGGCCTGGGCAGCGTGATCCAGCGCAGCACCTGGATGAGCGAGATCACCCAACTCAACGCAACGCTGACCAACCTGCGTATCGCCCGCCTGCAGTTCATGCTGGCAAAGGGCGACGCCGCCAGCACCGAGCGTCTGCTGACCAACCTGAACCTCTATCTCGAGCAGCAGAAGAAGCTGCTGGGGACCTTCACCAATCCGGTCAACGTCAAGCTGCTGCAGGAGCAGGACCGCTACAACCAGGATTACCAGCGCTCACTGGCGGGTATGCGTGCTGCCTACACGGCCGCCGAGCAGGCACGTGGCCAGGTGAATAGCGAAGACCAGCAGCTGAGCGAACTGCTGGGCGCGATGCGGCGCAGCGTGGAGCTGCTGCCGGAATACGACGGTCGCCGCTTCGAGCAGCTGCAGGCCCTGACGCTCACTCATGGTGAGCTGCTGCGTCTGCATTATCTGCTTGAGCGCTATGAAAGCGCAGCCGATGCCCAGACCGAGCAGGCCCTTGCCGAGCGCATCGGCACTGCCCGCGCCAGCCTCGCTGCACTGGAGCAGGTTTTCGGTAGCGCCCAGCAGGATGCTGTGCGGCGGATCTCCACGGCGCTCGGCCAGCTCGAGCAGACGGTGCAGGCGTTCAAGGCCGCCACTGCCGATATCGCCCGTACCCGTCAGGAAATGACCGATCAGCAGGGCGAAATCGTCCGTATCAGCGATACGCTGTACAAGTTCCAGATGGAGCGCATGGCCATCGAAAGTGCCCAGGCGCGTAGTCTGCAGGTCGGCGCCACGCTGCTGGCCCTGCTCTTCGGCGTTTTGGCTGCCTGGATCATCACCCGTCAGATCACCCGCCCATTGCAGGACACCCTGGGTGCGGTGCAGCGCATTGCCGATGGCGACCTGACCGCCAGCGTGCGGGTCGATCGCCGTGACGAGATGGGCCTACTGCAGCAGGGCATCCAGCACATGGCCACGACCCTGCGCGAGCTGATCGGCGGCATCCGCGACAGCGTCACCCAGATCGCCAGCGCCGCCGAAGAGCTGTCGGCGGTCACCGAGCAGACCAGCGCTGGCGCCAACAGTCAGAAGAGCGAGACCGATCAGGTGGCCACCGCCATGCATGAGATGTCCGCCACTGTCCAGGAAGTGGCGCGCAACGCCGAGCAAGCCTCGCAGGCGGCTAACGACGCGGACGGCCAGGCGCGCCTGGGCGACCAGGTAGTGGCCGAGGTGATTTCGCAGATCGAGCGTCTGGCTGCAGAAGTGGGGCGTTCCTCCGAGGCGATGACCGGGCTGCAGCAGGAGAGCGACAAGATCGGCAGCGTGATGGACGTGATCAAGTCGGTGGCCGAGCAGACCAACCTGCTGGCGCTCAACGCCGCCATCGAGGCGGCGCGTGCCGGCGAAGCGGGACGCGGTTTCGCCGTGGTCGCCGACGAGGTGCGTGGCCTAGCGCAGCGCACGCAGAAATCCACCGAGGAGATCGAGGCGCTGATCGCCGGCTTGCAGAGCGGCACCCAGCAGGTGGCGGCGGTGATGCGCAACAGTCGCAACCTCACCGACAGCAGCGTCGAGCTGACGCGCAAGGCCGGCGACTCGCTGGGCAGCATCACCCTGGCGGTGTCCAACATCCAGTCGATGAACCAGCAGATCGCCGCCGCTGCGGAAGAACAGAGCGCGGTGGCCGAGGAAATCAGCCGCAGCATCCTCAGCGTGCGCGACGTCTCCGAGCAGACCGCCAGCGCCAGCGACGAAACGGCCAAATCCTCGGCCGAGCTGGCGCGCCTGGGCGGCCAGCTGCAGTCCATGGTCAGCCGCTTCCGCGTGTAGAGCGGGAATCTTGCGCACGGCGTGGGGTGCGCCGTGCGCACCAGGAAAGTAGTGGGCTCCGGCGCGAAGCGGGGGCAAACCACAGCAACGGTCAACGCGCCATAGCCCATCCAGATGGTCTACCGACACAGCGCCATGGCGGGTTACGCGGCGCTCGAGTTGCGTGGAGATGCCCATAACCTGACCCTGCGCCGCCCACCCGACCCAAGCTGGGGCATCGCCAAAAAAGAAGGCGGCCGAAGCCGCCCGAATGTCCCTGGAGGGGATTGGAGAGTGGGGCCGCTCAGAGCGACCCCGCCGTGGAGTCGGCAGCTGGATAATGGCGACGGCGCCAGGCCTGTACCTCACCAGCGGCGCGCAGGCGCTGGGCGATCTGTTCCAGGGTGGCGGCGATTGGCTTCTCGCCCTTGAGCATGGCGCTGAGGCGCGCGCTGAACAGCGCCCAGAAACGCTTCATTTCCGGGATGTCCGGCATGATCTCGCCGCTGGCGGCTGACTCGTAGGTGTGATCGATCAGCGGGTCGTGGCGCAGCTGGGCCATGACCTCATGGTTGGCCACCGCACCCAGCGGCTTGTCGGCGTTGAGGCTGTGCAGGCCCTCGGCGCTGCTCAGGTAGTCCTCGACGAAGCGTCGTGCCTGCGCCTTGTGCGGGCTGTTGGCGTTGATCGCGGCGGCCAGGATGCCGACGAAGGGGCGGCCGCGGCGCGTTTCGTCGATGCCCGGTACGTGGTCGATGGCGAAGTCGAGGCCGGCGTCACGCAGCTCGTTCCACACCCAGGGGCCATTGACGATCATGGCGATGCGACCCTGCTTGAAGCCTTCCAGAGCACTGGCGTAATCGTCACCGGGTTCCAGCACGCCGTCGTCGAGCAGTTGCTTGAGCGCCTGCATACCGGCGATGGCGCCAGGGGTGGCGACGCCGACATCGGCCAGGTCGTAGATGCCGCCCTGCTTGCGCAGGCTGTAGCCGCCGGCGCCGGCGATGATCGGCCAGGAGAAATACAGGTTGTTGTAGTCCCAGGCGATGGCGCGCCTGCCCTGGGCGCGCAAGCGTCCGTCCAGCGCGGTGACCTCGGAGAGGGTGCGCGGCGGGTTGGCCAGCAGCCTGCGGTTGTAGATCAGGCTGACCACTTCGGTGGCCAGGGGATAGCCGAAACGCTGGGTGCCCACGGTCAGCGCTTCCCAGGCGAACCCGGGGGCGCGCTGCAGGGCCTCTGCGCTGGGCTGGACCGCTTCGAGCAGGCCGTTGTTGATCCACGAGCCGAAGCGGTCATGGGCGAAGATGACGATATCCGGCCCCTTGGCGGTGGCGGCGAACTTGTCGTACTGGACGGCCAGGTCGTCCGGCGTGGCGACCTTGACCGGCATGCCGCTGTCGGCGGTAAAGCGCTGGCCGATCTCGGCAAGGCCCTTGAAGCCCTTGTCCTGGCCGATCCAGACGGTCAGCACGTTCTTCTCGAAGGCCAGAGCAGGCCAGGTGGCAGTGCACAGCAGAATCAGTGTCGCGAGCTTTTTTGTTGTTCTCATCTCGACCTCTGGTTGTGCGGTCAGTCGTCAAGCCTGCCCGCCTCTGTAGGAGCCGCGCCCCGCGGCGAATGCGCGGGACGGCAACCCGGAGCCAGCACAGCTTCGCCCCG
>MTEW01003897.1_pt1 | contig 11982 bp, 7 predicted proteins | sample 1042681 | NCBI WGS metagenome assembly MTEW01 (sample SAMN06185811, study PRJNA358809) | soil metagenome | isolation source: soil biostimulated with citrate as carbon source | place: India | collected 2015-05-23
CCGCCAACGTCGAGGAAGTTGGCCGGCTTGCCGCCGTGCAGGTTGACGATGTCCATGGTACCCATGGCCAGGCCGGCACCGTTGACCATGCAGCCGATGTTGCCTTCGAGGGCAACGTAGTTCAGTTCGAACTTGGCAGCGTGGGCTTCACGGGCGTCGTCCTGCGACGGGTCGTGGAAGGTTTTCAGCTTAGGCTGACGGTACATGGCGTTGGCGTCGATGTTGATCTTGGCATCGAGGCAGTGCAGGTCGCCGTCGGCCTTGATCACCAGCGGGTTCACTTCCAGCAGGGCCAGGTCGTGATCCTTGAACAGCTTGGCCAGACCAACGAAGATCTTGGCGAACTGTTGAACTTGCTTGCCTTCCAGGCCCAGCTGGAATGCCAGCTCGCGACCCTGGAACGGCTGAGCGCCGACCAGCGGGTCGATGGTGGCCTTGAGGATCTTCTCAGGCGTTTCGTGAGCGACTTTCTCGATGTCCACGCCACCTTCGGTGGAAGCCATGAACACGATACGGCGGCTCGAACGATCGACTACAGCGCCCAGGTACAGCTCTTTGGCGATGTCAGTGCAGGATTCGACCAGAATCTTGGAGACGGGTTGACCGTTGGCATCGGTCTGGTAGGTAACCAGATTCTTGCCCAACCACTGTGCAGCGAACGCCTTGGCGTCTTCTTTGCTGCGAACCAGCTTGACGCCGCCCGCCTTACCGCGACCACCCGCGTGAACCTGGGCTTTTACCACCCACTCGTTCCCGCCGATCTTGTCGCAGGCTTCTGCAGCTTGCTCAGGGGTATCGACAGCGAAACCCTTGGAAACTGGCAGGCCGTATTCAGCGAACAGCTGCTTACCCTGATACTCGTGAAGATTCATGCTTTTTACCGTCTTCGTTAGGTACTGCGCTTCGGCGCTGCGCCATCACTGGCGCCGCACCACCTGTGACCGTTGACCCCGGGTTTTCCCGTGTGATCCGGTCCGGCGGACTTTCCGCGGTGAGTCATGCACGCAAGACTCACGACGGGCAGCCCGCCGTGGTTTCTTATAATTAACGCTTCTTACGGTTGGCCACGTGAATGGCGCCGCCATTCACTGCCAGCGCTGCTTCATGCAACGCTTCGGACAGGGTCGGATGGCTGAAGACCATCATGCCCAGATCCTCGGCACTGGTGCCGAATTCCATAGCGATTGCGCCCTGCTGCACCAGTTCGGCAGCCGATGGGCCAATCACGTGTACACCCAGGACGCGGTCGGTCTTGGCATCGGCGATGACCTTGACGAAACCACCGGTGTCGTTGGCGGCCATCGCACGGCCGCTGGCCGCGAACGGGAAGGTGCCCACGTTAACCTCAACGCCTTCGGCCTTCAAGGCCTGTTCGGTCTTGCCGACCCACGCGATTTCCGGGTGGGTGTAGATGACCGAAGGGATCAGGTCGTAGTTCATCTGGGCCTTGTGGCCCTTGATGCGCTCGACCACCATGATGCCCTCTTCCGAGGCCTTGTGGGCCAGCATCATGCCGCGTACCACGTCACCGATGGCGTACACGCCTGGCACGCTGGTAGCGCAGTAGTCGTCGACGAAGATGTAGCCACGCTCGTCGATGGTCACGCCGCTATCGGCAGCCAGCAGGTCGGTGGTCACCGGGCGACGGCCGACCGCGACGATCAGCTTGTCGAAGGTGATCTTCTGCTCGCCGTTGGCGTCGGTGTAGGTCACTTCGACTTCGTTGCCATTGACTTTCGAGCCGGTAACGCGCGCGCCCAGCTTGATGTCCAGGCCTTGCTTGGTCAGGGTCTTCTGGGCTTCTTTCGACACGGCGGTGTCGGCAGCCATCAGGAAGGTGTCCAGGGCTTCCAGGACGGTGACTTCAGCACCCAGGCGAGCCCATACCGAACCCAGCTCCAGGCCGATCACGCCAGCACCGATAACGCCCAGGCGCTTCGGCACGGCCTGGAATTCCAGGGCGCCGGTGGAGTCGACGATGACGTTCTGGTCGACCGGAGCCGGCGGAATGTCGATCGGGCGCGAGCCGGAAGCCAGGATCACGTTCTCGGCTTCGATGACTTCGGTGGTGCCGTCAGCCTTGGTGACTTCGACTTTCTTGCCGGCCAGCAGCTTGCCATGGCCCTGGATCGAAGTGACGCCATTGGCCTTGAACAGGGTGGCAACGCCACCGGTCAGGTTCTTGACGATGCCAGCCTTGCGGCCAACCATCGCGGCGACGTCCATCTTCACTTCGCCAGTGGAGATACCGTGGACGTTGAAGCTCTCTTTGGCTTCCTTGTACTTCCAGGAGCTGTCCAGCAGCGCCTTGGAAGGGATGCAACCTACGTTCAGGCAGGTGCCGCCCAGAGCCAGTTTGCCCTCGGCGTCGGTGTACTTCTCGATACAGGCAGTCTTCAGACCAAGTTGTGCGGCCTTGATGGCAGCCACATAGCCGCCAGGACCTGCACCAATCACCACTACGTCGAATTTCTGGGTCATAAAAGATTCCTTATCAGCTACAAGCTACAAGCCGCGGACCGCGCGGCATGGCTTCCTGCGAAGCCAGGGCCGGCACGGTACGCAGCCAGAGGGTTAGATGTCCAGCAGCAGGCGAGACGGATCTTCCAGCAGGTTCTTGATGGTGACCAGGAAGGTTACCGCTTCCTTGCCGTCGATCAGGCGGTGATCGTACGACAGCGCCAGGTACATCATCGGGCGAATCACTACCTGGCCATTGATGGCCATCGGGCGCTGGATGATGTTGTGCATGCCGAGAATGGCGGCCTGCGGCGGGTTGACGATCGGGGTCGACATCATCGAACCGAAGGTACCACCGTTGGTGATGGTGAAAGTGCCGCCGGTCATCTCTTCGATGGCCAGCTTGCCGTCACGGGCTTTTTTGCCGAAGGTGGCGATGCCGTTCTCGATTTCCGCCAGGCTCATCGACTCGGCGTTACGCAGTACCGGCACCACCAGGCCACGGTCGCTGGACACGGCAACGCCGACGTCGGCGTAGCCGTGGTAGACGATGTCGTTGCCATCGATCGAGGCGTTGACAGCCGGGAAGCGCTTCAGGGCTTCGGTGGCGGCCTTGACGAAGAACGACATGAAGCCCAGGCGTACGCCGTTGTGGGTCTTCTCGAACAGGTCCTTGTACTTCGAACGCAGGGCCATGACCTCGGTCATGTCGACTTCGTTGAAGGTGGTCAGCATGGCCATGCTCGACTGGGCTTCGACCAGACGCTCAGCGATCTTGGCGCGCAGGCGGGTCATCGGCACACGCTTCTCGGTGCGGTCGCCAGCGGCAACGACAACCGGGGCGGTAGCGGCAGCGGCAGCGGCAGCAGGCTTGGCAGCTGCAGCTGGCGCCGACTTCTTGTTGGCGACGGCAGCGACGACGTCTTCCTTGGTGATGCGACCACCTTTGCCGGTGCCGGCAACGGTAGCCAGGTCGATGCCGTTCTCTTCAGCCAGCTTGCGCGCGGCCGGGGCGGCAACCGGGTCTTCTTCGCCAGCGTCCGCAGCAGCGGCAGCCGGGGCAGCAGCGGCCGGAGCGGCAGCTGGCGCAGCGGCGGCAGCACCGCCTTCAACGATCGAACCCAGCACTTCGTCGGACAGGACGGTGTCGCCCTCGCCCTTGACGATGGCGCCCAGCACGCCGTCGGCGGTGGCCAGCACTTCCAGGACGACCTTGTCGGTCTCGATGTCGACGATCAGCTCGTCACGCTTGACGGCATCGCCCGGCTGCTTGTGCCAGGTGGCAACGGTGCCATCGGCAACCGATTCCGGGAAGGTTGGGGCTTTGATCTCGATAGCCATTATCTGTGTTTCCTTAAATTCGGTTTCAGGTGCGCGAAGGCGTTAGACAGTGAACGCGTCTTGCAGCAGTTTTTCCTGCTGTTCGGCGTGCATCGAGGCGTAACCACAAGCAGGCGCGGCAGACGCGTCGCGACCGGCGTATTCCAGGACCAGTGCCTTGTTGTGGCGGCCCAGGATACGGCGCATGTGGTGCTGGCTGCTGTACCAGGCGCCCTGGTTCATCGGCTCTTCCTGACACCAGACCGCATGCTTGAGGTTGGTGTACGGCGCCAGGATTTCCACCAGGTCGTCCTCAGGGAACGGATACAGCTGCTCGATACGCACGATGGCGATGTCTTCGCGGCCTTCGGCACGGCGTTTTTCCAGCAGGTCGTAGTAAACCTTGCCGCCGCACAGGACCAGGCGTTCGACCTTGGCCGGATCGAGGCTGTCGATTTCCGGGATCACGGTCTGGAACGAACCTTCTGCCAGGTCTTCCAGGGTCGAGATGGCCAGCTTGTGGCGCAGCAGCGACTTCGGCGTCAGCACGATCAGCGGCTTGCGCAGCGGACGGATGACCTGGCGACGCAGCAGGTGGTAGATCTGGGCCGGGGTGGTCGGTACGCAAACCTGGATGTTGTGCTCGGCGCACAGCTGCAGGTAACGCTCCAGGCGCGCGGAGGAGTGCTCCGGGCCCTGCCCTTCATAACCGTGTGGCAGCAGCATGGTCAGACCGCACAGGCGGCCCCACTTGTGCTCGCCGCTGGTGATGAACTGGTCGATCACCACTTGCGCACCGTTGGCGAAGTCACCGAACTGGGCTTCCCAGATCACCAGCGCGTTTGGCGTGGTGGTCGAGTAGCCGTATTCGAATGCCAGTACCGCTTCTTCCGACAGGAAGGAGTCGTACAGCTCGAACCTAGGCTGGCCCGGGAACAGGTTCTTCAGTGGTACGTAGGTGCTGGCGTCCTTCTGGTTGTGCAGCACCGCGTGACGGTGCGAGAAGGTGCCACGGCCGATGTCCTGGCCGGTCATGCGGATCGGGTGACCTTCGAACTGCAGAGTGGCGTAAGCCATGGTCTCTGCGTAACCCCAGTTGATCGGCAAACCACCGGCCTGCATCTTCTGGCGGTCTTCGTAGATCTTGGCGACCTGGCGCTGAACGACGAAGCCTTCCGGCAGTTCCAGCAGCTTGGCCGACAGTTCCTGCAGGGTCTTGAGGTCGAAGCGGGTGTCGTGACGCGCGGTCCAGGCATGGCCCAGATACGGACGCCAGTCGACGAACAGCTCGCGGTTCGGCTCCTTGACCAGGCTCTTCACCACGTGCAGGCCATTGTCCAGCGCGTTGCGGTACTCGTCGATCTTGGCCTGGGCGCGCTCGGCATCGATGCGACCGGCCTGGATCAATGCCTCGGCGTACAGTTCACGCGTGGTGCGCTGCTTGCTGATCTGCTGGTACATCAAAGGCTGAGTGCCGTTCGGCTCGTCGGCCTCGTTGTGGCCGCGACGGCGGTAGCAGACCAGGTCGATGACCACGTCACGCTTGAACTGCATGCGGTAGTCGATGGCCAGCTGGGTCACGAACAGCACGGCTTCCGGGTCGTCGCCGTTCACGTGCAGGATCGGCGCCTGGATCATCTTGGCAACGTCGGTGGCGTACTCGGTGGAGCGCGCGTCCAGCGGGTTGCTGATGGTGAAACCAACCTGGTTGTTGATCACGATGTGCACGGTACCGCCGGTCTTGAAACCGCGGGTCTGCGACATCTGGAAGGTTTCCATGACCACGCCCTGGCCGGCGAATGCTGCGTCGCCGTGGATCGAGATCGGCAGTACCTTGTCGCCAACGGTGTCGTTGCGGCGGTCCTGACGGGCGCGCACCGAACCCTCGACCACTGGCGAGACGATTTCCAGGTGGGACGGGTTGAACGCCATGGCCAGGTGCACTTCGCCACCCGGGGTCATCACGTTCGAGGAGAAGCCCTGGTGATACTTCACGTCACCGGAGCCCAGCTCGTTCATCTTCTTGCCTTCGAACTCGTCGAACAGCTCGCGCGGGTTCTTGCCGAAGGTGTTGACCAGAACGTTCAGGCGGCCACGGTGGGCCATGCCGATCACGACTTCCTTGGTGCCGTAGGAACCGGAACGCTGGATCATCTCGTCCAGCATCGGGATCAGGCTCTCGCCGCCCTCGAGACCGAAACGCTTGGTGCCTGGGTACTTGGTGCCCAGGTACTTCTCAAGGCCTTCACCAGCGGTCACGCGCTCAAGCAGGTGGGCCTGCACGTCAGCGGAAAACTCCGGACGGCCGCGCACGCTTTCCAGGCGTTGCTGGAACCAGCTGCGCTGCTCGGAATCGACGATGTGGGTGAACTCGGCGCCGATGGTGCGACAATATGTCTTCTGGAGCGCCTCGAAGATCTCGCGTAGGCTCGCCTCCTCTTTGCCGATGAACAGGTCGCCGGCACGGAAGGTCGTATCAAGATCGGCATTGGTCAAGCCGTAGTGATTGATCGACAGGTCTACAGGCGCAGGACGCTGCCACAACCCCAACGGGTCGAGCTTGGCAGCCTGATGGCCGCGCATACGATAGGCCTGGATCAGTCGCAGAACTTCAACCTGCTTCTTCTCGTGTTCACTGCTCACGCTCCCGGCGGATACCGGTTGGGCGCGGCGCTGGTTCTTTGCCAGCAGTACGAAATGGTCGCGGATTGTCGAGTGCGATACATCGGTAGCGGTGCTGCCGTCGGCGGGCAACTTCTGGAAGTAGGTGCGCCACTCTTCTGGCACAGCGTTAGGGTCGTGCAGGTAGAGCTCATAAAGCTCTTCCACATATGCAGCGTTACCACCTGAAAGGTGGGCGCTTTCCCACATGCGCTGCATCACGCTTTCTTGCATGCTTGGTCACCCTCGGTTAGGGGACTGATCGGCGAGAGCCACAGCAAACCTGGAAAAGTCCGAATACAGCGACTGAACCACGCCACTTGGATCCTGCTGATTTTCCGGGTACCAGCCCGGAAAGCCCCTGCTGGTCTCATATCTTCATAGGTAATGAACGCGGGCTTTGTGGGCCCTTGTTCGGGTTTTACCTCAGTGCGGGCTCACCACCCGCACCTCGGCTTACTGCAGGTACAACACTTTGTATCAGGTGCCGCTTTGCAGCAGCATGTTACGTACGTGACCGATTGCCTTGGTCGGGTTCAGACCTTTCGGGCAAACGTTGACGCAGTTCATGATCCCGCGGCAGCGGAATACGCTGAACGGGTCATCCAGGGACGCCAGGCGCTCCTGGGTCTTGGTGTCACGGCTGTCGGCCAGGAAGCGATAGGCCTGCAGCAGTGCGGCCGGGCCCAGGAACTTGTCCGGGTTCCACCAGAACGACGGGCAGGAAGTCGAGCAGCAAGCGCACAGGATGCACTCGTACAGGCCGTCCAGCTTGTCGCGATCTTCCGGCGACTGCAGGCGCTCGATGGCCGGTGCCGGAGTGTCGTTCTGCAGGAACGGCTTCACCTTCTCGTACTGCTTGTAGAAGATGCTCATGTCGACGACCAGGTCACGAATGACCGGCAGGCCCGGCAGCGGGCGCAGAATCAGCTTGTTGCCCTTCACCACCGCCGACAGCGGGGTGATACAGGCCAGGCCGTTCTTGCCGTTGATGTTCATGCCATCGGAACCGCAAACGCCTTCACGGCACGAGCGACGATAGGAGAAACCTTCGTCCTGCTCCTTGATCAGTGCCAGCACGTCCAGCACCATCAGATCCTTGCCGCCGGTATCGACCTGGAAGGTCTGCATTTTCGGCGCCGAATCGGTGTCCGGGTTGTAACGATAAACTTCGACTTGCAACATAGCGGCCACCCTTAGTAAGTCCGGACTTTTGGTTCGAAGGCTGGAACAGTCTTCGGCGCAAAGTTGACGCCACGCTTGGCGACGCGCTTCTCACCCGGGTAGTACAGGGTGTGGCACAGCCAGTTTTCGTCGTCACGGTCTTCGTAGTCTTCACGGGCGTGAGCGCCGCGGGACTCTTTACGGGCCTCTGCCGCGATGGCGGTAGCTTCGGCGACTTCCAGCAGGTTCTGCAGCTCCAGCGCCTCGATACGCGCGGTGTTGAAGGCCTGGGACTTGTCGTTGATCTTGACGTTGGCGATACGGTCACGCAGACCGGCCAGTTGCTCGATACCCTTCTGCATGTATTCGCCAGTGCGGAATACACCGAAGTAGTTCTGCATGCAGCTCTGCAGCTCGCGCTTCAGGCTGGCAACGTCTTCACCAGTGGTGCGCTCGTTCAGCTTGTTCAGGCGGTTCAGGGCAACATCGACATCGGTGTCGCTGGCGTCGCGGTATTCCACGCCTTCGGTCAGCGCCTTCTCCAGGTGCAGACCGGCAGCACGGCCGAACACCACCAGGTCCAGCAGCGAGTTGCCGCCCAGGCGGTTGGCACCGTGTACCGATACGCATGCCACTTCACCTACGGCGAACAGGCCAGGGATGATCTGGTCGTTGCCTTCGGCGTCCATGGTGATGGCCTGGCCATGAATGTTGGTGGCAACGCCGCCCATCATGTAGTGGCAGGTCGGGATGACCGGTACCGGTGCGACCACAGGGTCGACGTGGGCGAAGGTCTTGGACAGTTCACAGATACCTGGCAGGCGGCTGTGCAGCACTTCCTCGCCCAGGTGGTCCAGCTTCAGCAGTACGTGGTCCTTGTTCGGGCCCACGCCGTTGCCGGCGATGATTTCCTTGACCATGGAACGGGCGACCACGTCGCGGCCGGCCAGGTCTTTCGCGTTCGGCGCGTAACGCTCCATGAAGCGCTCGCCGTGGGCGTTGATCAGGTAGCCACCCTCACCGCGGCAACCTTCGGTGACCAGTACACCGGCGCCGGCGATGCCGGTCGGGTGGAACTGCCACATTTCGATGTCCTGCACCGGCACGCCGGCACGCAGGGCCATGCCCACGCCGTCACCGGTGTTGATCAGGGCGTTGGTGGTGGAGGCATAGATACGGCCGGCACCGCCAGTGGCCAGCACGGTGGCCTTGGACTTGATGTACAGGGTTTCGCCGGTTTCGATGCAGATCGCGATCACGCCAACGAATGCGCCGTCCTGGTTCTTCACCAGGTCAACTGCGTAGTACTCGTTGAGGAAGGTGGTGCCGGCTTTCAGGTTGCCCTGATACAGGGTGTGCAGCAGCGCGTGACCGGTACGGTCGGAAGCGGCGCAGGTACGGGCAGCCTGGCCACCCTTGCCGAAGTCCTTGGACTGGCCACCGAACGGACGCTGGTAGATACGACCGGTTTCGGTACGCGAGAACGGCAGGCCCATGTGGTCCAGTTCGAAGACCGCAGCCGGGCCTTCCTGACACATGTATTCGATAGCGTCCTGGTCACCGATGTAGTCGGAGCCCTTGACGGTATCGTACATGTGCCAGCGCCAGTCGTCGTTCGGGTCGGCCGAAGCGATGGCGCAGGTGATGCCGCCCTGGGCGGATACAGTGTGCGAGCGGGTCGGGAAGACCTTGGTGACCACGGCAGTCTTGTGGCCGCCTTGAGCCAGCTGCAGCGCTGCGCGCATGCCGGCACCGCCGCCACCGATGATGATGGCGTCGAAGGAAATGGTTGGAATGCTAGCCATGGATCAGATACCCCAGAGAATCTGCACACCCCAGACGAAGTAAGCGAACATCGCAACGCCGCATACCGCCTGGAACAGGAAACGAATCGCAGTTGCCGACTTGCCGAACGACATTGGCGTCAGGTAGTCGGTCGCAATGGTCCACATGCCGACCCAGGCGTGAGCGCCCAGGGCAACGAGGGCCAGCAGACTGAAGATCCGCATCGCGTTGTTGGAGAACAGACCATGCCACTGGGTGTAGTCGATGCCTGGGTGGGCGACCACGTAGCCGATCAGGAAGAGGAAGTAAGCCGCGAGAACGACCGCAGAAACGCGCTGCGCCATCCAGTCATAGAGGCCCGAACGCGACAGGTTCGTGACATTGGTTACCATACCCAAACTCCCACCAGAACGATCAGCACCACGGAGATGACGATCACGATTTTCGAGCCCAGCTTGCCGCCTTCCAGCGTCTCACCGATGCCCATGTCCATGATCAGGTGACGTACACCTGCCACGAGGTGATAAAGCAGGGCGGATAGCAGGCCCCAGGTCACGAATTTGGCCAGCGGGCTGGTCAGACACGCCTTCACCTCACCAAAGCCTTCCTCGGAACCCAGCGACTTGCCCAGTGCATAAAGCATGATGGCAAGGCCGAGGAACAGGATGACGCCGGAGATACGATGCAGGATGGACGTGTACGCAGTGACGGGGAGCTTGATGGTCCTTAGGTCTAGGTTTACAGGTCGTTGGCTTTTCACGGCTTTTTTCACACTGAAGAGCCCCTAGCGAATCAGGGCAAAGTTGTTGGTAAGTGTACTGGTCAGGTACCCACCACCCAGGGAACGGCGACCCCCAGCAGTTCGGGCTTGCAAGCCCCTGGCGGTCGGGTTGCGAGTATAGACAGTTAGGCTGCTTATGACAACGTGACGGGGTAGCCCAAATAGCGCATTGCCTTTAACGCACAAAAGGCGTAAATGGGCGAGAATTTCGCGAAAAATCAGGCCTCAATGCCTGTTTCAACAAGCCTTTAGGCAAATTGACATCTGAATTTATCCCTCTATAGTGGTGCGGGCCCTGCGTGGGGGGTCTGTCTGATGATTTCAAGCATTAATAGGAGGCCACATGGCTGACAAAAAAGCGCAGTTGGTCATCGAGGGCGCTGCCCCCGTCGAGCTGCCCATTTTAACCGGCACCGTTGGTCCTGATGTAATCGACGTCCGCGGGTTGGGGGCCACTGGTCACTTCACCTTCGACCCTGGTTTCATGGCGACTGCCTCGTGCGAGTCGAAGATCACCTACATTGACGGCGACAAAGGTATCCTGCTGCACCGCGGCTACCCGATCGAGCAGCTCGCCGAACAGTCCGACTACCTCGAAACATGCTACCTGCTGCTCAACGGCGAACTGCCGAACGCCGAGCAGAAGGCCCAGTTCGTCAGCACCGTGAAGAACCACACCATGGTTCACGAGCAGCTGAAGTCCTTCTTCAACGGTTTCCGCCGCGATGCCCACCCGATGGCGGTGATGTGCGGCGTGGTCGGCGCCCTGTCGGCGTTCTATCACGACTCCCTGGACATCAATAACCCGCAACACCGCGAAATTTCCGCGGTGCGCCTGGTCGCCAAGATGCCGACCCTGGCCGCGATGGTTTACAAGTACTCCATGGGCCAGCCGATGATGTACCCGCGCAACGACCTGTCGTACGCGGAAAACTTCCTGCACATGATGTTCAACACCCCGTGCGAGATCAAACCGATCAGCCCGGTGCTGGCCAAGGCGATGGACCGAATCTTCATCCTCCACGCCGACCACGAGCAGAACGCCTCCACTTCCACCGTTCGCCTGGCCGGCTCGTCGGGTGCCAACCCGTTCGCCTGTATCGCCGCCGGTATCGCCGCACTGTGGGGCCCGGCCCACGGCGGTGCGAACGAAGCAGTACTGACCATGCTCGATGAAATCGGCGATGTTTCAAACATCGACAAGTTCATCGCCAAGGCCAAGGACAAGAACGACCCGTTCAAGCTCATGGGCTTCGGTCACCGCGTGTACAAGAACCGCGACCCGCGCGCCACCGTGATGAAGCAGACCTGCGACGAAGTCCTGCGCGAGCTGGGCATCAAGAACGACCCACAGCTGGAACTGGCCATGCGCCTGGAAGAGATCGCCCTGACCGATCCGTACTTCATCGAGCGCTCGCTGTACCCGAACGTCGACTTCTACTCGGGGATCATCCTCAAGGCGATCGGCATTCCAACCAGCATGTTCACCGTGATCTTCGCCCTGGCACGTACCGTGGGCTGGATCTCGCACTGGAAAGAAATGCTCTCCAGCCCGTACAAGATCGGCCGCCCGCGCCAGCTGTACACCGGCGAGCAGAAGCGCGACATCGTTGCGCTGCAGGACCGCAAGTAAGCTTCCATAGCCGAACGCAAAAAGGCTGCCCTCGGGCAGCCTTTTTTATTTCTGCTCGACGCAATGCGGTTTTGTGGGAGCGGCCTTGTGTCGCGAAAGGGGCGCGGAGCGGCCCCGGGGATCTTAGGCTTACCGCAATATTGCCGGGGCTGCTCCGCAGCCCTTTCGCGACGCAAGG
>MTEW01000964.1_pt11 | contig 11880 bp, 12 predicted proteins | sample 1042681 | NCBI WGS metagenome assembly MTEW01 (sample SAMN06185811, study PRJNA358809) | soil metagenome | isolation source: soil biostimulated with citrate as carbon source | place: India | collected 2015-05-23
GCTGCCCAGGCGCACCTCTTCGCTGAATCCGGGGTAGTCGCGCGCGTCGCCCTCGTTGGCGGTGACCAGGTAGGTGCGCCCACGGTACTGGTAGCTGGCGATGGCGTCGGGTTGGTACATGCCCAGCACCGGCCAGTTACGGATATTGATCTGGTTGTCGCGGTCGCTGGCGTCCAGTTCGTTGCCGGCCAGGCTGTGGTCCTTGAAGCCGAGCCCGCGGATGGCCCTGAACTGGCCGCGCTTGATATCCAGTACGGCCACCGCGTTGTTTTCCTGCAGGGTCACCCAGGCGGTTTTGGAGTCGTGGGCGACGCTGATGTACTCCGGTTCCAGGTCCCGGGCGACGCTGGCATTGGGGCCGAAGATGCGCACCGACGGGTCCAGGTCGGCGCGGGAGAAGGCGCGGAAGTCGGCGGTACGGACCTGGGCCTGGGTCAGTTTGGTGATGTCCTTCGGCAGGTCGACGATGCTCACCGAGCCTTCCGGATCGGTCAGGTAGTCGTCGCTCGGCTCGCCCTCGTTGGCCACCAGCAGGTGTTTGCCGTCCGGAGTGAAGACGAGCATGTCCGGCAGGGCACCGACCTGCACCGAGGCCAGTATCTGGCCGTCGCGATTGAGGAACACGGCGCGACCGGGCTCGGTCTTCACCCGGTTTTCCACCGCTGCGGCGATCAACCCGTCGCGCACCGCGACGCTGTTCACCGCCCCGCCATGGGCAGACAGGTCGAGGTTGAACAGCAGCGTGGGCCGGCTCGGCTCGCGTATATCCAGCACGTCGATCAGGCCGCTGGCGGCGTTGACCACGAACAGCCGCTGGCTGGCCGGGTCATGAGCGACGATCTCCGCTGCCGACTGGCCGAACAGGCCGCTGCTGTAACTGCCGAGCGGCGTCAGCTGGATGGTTTTGGGCGAGGCGGCGGCGTGGGCCAGGCCGCAGGCGAGCAGGCCGGCGGCGAGAACTGACTTGTGCATGGAAGGCTCCCTTGCTGGTTGGAGGGAGCAGGATGGGACAGGCGCATGTCGGCAAAATGACCGAGTGATGGCAGTTGCATGGCGAATCGACGACGCGCAACGGAGGCCGAGCCGCATGGGAGGCGGTGACAGTCAGGCGAACCCGCTGCGCGGTTTACGGTATGGGCTCCAGAGCGATCAGTAGAGGTCTTCGTCGGTCACCAGGCGGACGTCGCCGGCGTCCATGGCGTAGGCGGCGTCGGCCAGATCGTTGCTGATCTGTTCCACCTTCAGCGTGCCGCTCACCCACAGCGGGGCGTAGATGTCCTCGAGCGGGATGCCCTTGGGGTAGCGCACCAGCACCAGCTGGTTGGGCGGCGGTGGCGGGACATGAATGCAGGCACCCGGGTAGGGCACCAGGAAGAACAGGGTGCTGTTGCCCTTCTCGTCGTTCTCCAGCGGCACCGGGTAGCCGCCCAGGCGAATGGCCTGGCCATCGAGCTCGGGCACGGTCTTGGTCGAGTACATCACCGCCGGCAGATCCTGATCCTGCTGGCGCAGGCCGCCTTCGCTGTAAAAGGTGCTGTCACCCTCCGGGCTGTCGTGGCTGATTTCGGGCATCTCCTCGAGGGCCTTGCGGTCCTCGGGCGGCATCAGGTCGAGCCAGTCGGTTTCCGGCAGTTCGGCGTGGGCCAGGCCGGTGCACAGCAGCAGGGCGAGCAGCAGGTGGTGCATGGTGTGTGGTATCTCGTGACGGCGGGAGACGATCGGGGCCGGCGCGTCGGCGCCCGGCAGGCGCTGACGGACCGGCTCCGCAAGAGGGCTCAGCCTTTCTTGATCGCGCCGTAGATTACCAGCAGAACGACGGCGCCGATCACCGCACCGATGAAACCGGCGGCTTCCCCGGCTTCATAGATGCCCAGCGCCTGGCCGCCGTAGGTGGCGGCGATGGAGCCGCCGATGCCGAGCAGGATGGTCATGATCCAGCCCATGCTGTCATCGCCAGGTTTGAGGAAGCGAGCGACGAGGCCGACGATCAGACCGATGAAAATGGTGCCGATAATACCCATTGGCGTATCTCCTGGATAAAGCCGCGCAGGCGGCAGACGCTGCATGGGACAGGCAGGGGGGGCCGTCAGTTCGCCTCATCCGGTGGCAGCACGCCATAGCGCCGGTAGATCAGGGCGACTTCTCCCTCGTCGCGCATGCGCTCGAGCTCGCCGGCCAGACGGTTGTAGAGTTCCCGGCGGTCGCTGCGGTAGCGCTTGAGCGAGGCGCCGAAGTGATTGCCGAGCACCTGGCGGTGCGCGTAATGGGCATAGCTGAAGTCCTCAAAGCCCAGTGCGGTGAACTGCGCCTCCATCGGCATCATGTCCAGCACGGCAATGGTGTCGAGGCGTCCGGCGCGAAACATCGCGGCCAGCTGCGCATCGTCGCTGGCATAGACCCGTGCCAGGCGCTCGTCGCTGTCGAACGGTTCGAAATAGACCGTGCCGCGTTTGACCCCGACCGAGAGACGGTGCAGATCCTCATAGCGTTTCAGCCCGGCTTCGCGCCCCGGATGGACGACGAAGCGGATGTTCAGCTGCTGGTTGCCGATGCTCGGCAGGAAGTGGATGTACTCGCGGCGCTGGTCGGTGAGCAGCACGCGCGGTACCAGATCGACGCGGCCCGAGCGCAGGTCGTCGAGGCTGCGCAGGAAGGGCGCCTGGCGCCAGTGCAGGCGCACGCCGATGCGCTGCGCGGCGGTTTCCAGCACGCTGATCAGCGGGCCGCTGGGGATACCGTCGACCGCGCGCATTTCCGGTGGGCGTTCGCGGAAGTCGACCCGCAGAACCTCCTGCGCCCCGACGCAGGTCAGGGCAAAGAGCATGGGCAGGAGGGCAAGCAGGCGCTTCATGAATAGGCTCTTGGACGACGGCCGTCGTTCAGGAGTCTAGCTCTGAATCGCCCTTTCAGCCCTTGGCGATCAGGGCCTGAACCGCTGCGATGCCGGTATTCAGGGTGGCCCGATCGGCACTGCGCAGGGTGGCATGACCGACCTTGCGGCCGACCTTGAAGGCCTTGCCGTAGTGGTGCAGATGGCAGTCGGCGATGCTGATCACCTTGTCCACCGGCGGCACTTCGCCGATGAAGTTGAGCATCGCGCTCTCGCCCAGCTTGGCGGTGGAGCCCAGCGGCAGGCCGGCAACGGCACGCAGGTGGTTCTCGAACTGGCTGCACTCGGCGCCCTCGATGGTCCAGTGCCCGGAGTTGTGCACGCGCGGGGCGATCTCGTTGGCCTTGAGGCCGCCGTCCACCTCGAAGAACTCGAAGGCCAGCACGCCGACGTAGTCGAGTTTGTCCAGCACGCGGCCGACGTAGTCTTCGGCCAGCGCCTGCAGCGGATGATCGGTGCTGGCGATGGACAGGGCGAGGATGCCGCTGTCATGGGTGTTGTGCACCAGCGGGTAGAAACGGGTTTCACCGTCGCGGGCGCGCACGGCGATCAGCGACACCTCGCCGCTGAAGGGTACGAAGCCTTCGAGGATGCACGGCACGCTGCCCAGCTCGGCGAAGGCGCCGGTGACGTCTTCCGGCTTGCGCAGGACCTTCTGGCCCTTGCCGTCGTAGCCCAGGGTGCGGGTCTTCATCACTGCCGGCAGACCGATGCTGGCCACCGCGGCATCGAGGTCGGCCTGCGACTGGATGTCTGCGAACTCCGGCGTGGGAATGCCCAGCTCGCGGAACATGGACTTCTCGAACCAGCGGTCGCGGGCGATGCGCAGGGCTTCGGCGCTCGGGTAGACCGGCACGAACTGCGAGAGGAAGGCCACGGTTTCCGCCGGCACGCTCTCGAATTCGAAGGTGACCAGATCGACCTCGTCGGCCAGCTGGCGCAGGTGATCCTGATCGCCGTAGTCGGCGCGGATATGCTCGCCAAGCGCCTGGGCGCAGGCGTCCGGCGCCGGGTCGAGGAAGGCGAAGTTTATGCCCAGCGGCGTACCTGCCAGGGCCATCATGCGGCCCAGCTGGCCGCCACCGATCACGCCGATCTTCATTACTGCGCCCTCGGGTCCGGATTTTCCAGCACGGTGTTGGTCTGCTCCTGGCGGAACTGCTTGAGCGCCGCGTGGAACTGCGGGTGCTGGTGACCGAGGATGCTGGCGGCGAGCAGGGCGGCGTTGACCGCGCCGGCCTTGCCGATGGCCAGGGTGGCGACCGGGATGCCGGCCGGCATCTGCACGATCGACAGCAGCGAGTCGACGCCCGAGAGCATGGACGACTGCACCGGCACGCCAAGCACCGGCAGGTGGGTCTTGGCCGCGCACATGCCCGGCAGGTGAGCGGCGCCACCGGCACCGGCGATGATCACCTGGATGCCGCGGGCTTCCGCCTCTTCGGCGTACTGGAACAGCAGGTCCGGGGTACGGTGGGCGGAGACCACCTTGACCTCGTGGGGAATGCCCAGCTTGTCCAGCATCTCGGCGGTGTGGCTAAGGGTGGACCAATCGGACTTGGAGCCCATGATCACGCCAACCAGTGCGCTCATCGTCGTGCCTCTTCTCTTGGGCGCCTCGCGGCGCATCAAAAACCAACAAGCCACGCGGGCGGGCCAGCGTGGCTTGTCATGATTCGTTGGCCGGGTGCTGCCGGCCGAAGGCCGCGCAGTATAACGCAAAGCCGCCGTTGGCGGGCAGTGGCGACGACCGTTTGTCATGCAGGCCCTGGGCATGCGGCAAAACCGCCTAAACCTTGCTCTGGAGCAATGCCCGCGCAGGCTGCGCGCGCACACTGGGCAAACACTCGCATGCAGGAGGAACCGCGCATGAACCCGACCATGAAAGCCGCAGTGGTCCACGCCTTCGGCCAGCCGCTGCGTATCGAGGAGGTGAAAACCCCGCTACCCGGTCCAGGGCAGATTCTGGTGAAGATCGAGGCTTCCGGCGTCTGCCACACCGACCTGCACGCAGCCGAGGGCGACTGGCCGGTGAAGCCGAGCCTGCCGTTCATTCCCGGCCATGAAGGGGTGGGCTACGTGGCGGCGGTCGGCAGCGGCGTGACCCGGGTGAAGGAGGGCGACCGTGTCGGCGTGCCCTGGCTGTACAGCGCCTGTGGCTGCTGCGAGCATTGCCTGACCGGCTGGGAGACGCTCTGCGAGAGCCAGCAGAACACCGGCTACTCGATCAACGGCGGCTATGCCGAGTACGTGCTGGCTGACCCCAACTACGTCGGCATCCTGCCGAAGAACGTCGACTTCCTCGAGATCGCGCCGATCCTCTGTGCCGGGGTGACGGTGTACAAGGGCCTCAAGGAAACGAGGGCGCGGCCCGGCCAGTGGGTGGCCATCTCCGGTATCGGCGGCCTCGGTCACGTCGCCGTGCAGTACGCCCGCGCCATGGGCCTGCACGTGGTCGCGGTGGATGTCGACGACGCCAAGCTGGAGCTGGCGCGCAGGCTCGGCGCCAGCCTGACCATCAACGCACGCCAGGAAAACCCGGCCGAGGTGGTGCAACGCGAGATCGGCGGCGCCCACGGCGTGCTGGTCACCGCGGTGTCCAATGCCGCCTTCGGCCAGGCCATCGGCATGGCGCGTCGGCACGGTACGGTGGCCCTGGTCGGCCTGCCGCCGGGCGACTTCCCCACGCCGATCTTCGATGTGGTGCTCAAGGCCATCAGCATCACCGGCTCCATCGTCGGCACCCGCGCCGATCTGCAGGAGGCGCTGGACTTCGCCGGCGAAGGCCTGGTCAGGGCCACGGTGCACAGCGACAGGCTGGACAACATCAACGCCATCTTCGAGCAGATGCGCCAGGGGCAGATCGAGGGACGCATGGTGCTGCAGTTCTAGCGCGAGCCGTTTTCCTACAGATTCTGGTGCCGAGCGTCGCACAGACCGCAGTTCGGGCTGCGGTCTATACTGCTCACTTTTCATCCATACAAGGACGTATCGCCATGAAACAGTACGTTTCGCTCGTTGCCCTTTCCCTGCTCTCGCTGCAGGCCGCCGCCCTCGAGTTGGCCAGGCATCCTCAGGTGTTCGATGCCGGCCAGGGCGTCAGCCTGACCCTCGCCCCGACCGCCGATGGCAAGCAGGCCCTGGTGCAGGTCAAGGGCATCAACCATCCGCTCGACGAGGTGGTGTTCCTCACCCAGGTGCGCGAGCTGGGCAACGAGCAGCGCGACTACGGCATTCGCCTCGACGGCCGCGAATACAACCTGCTGAACAAGCGTCGTGCCTGGAGCGGCGAGAGTTTTCAGCTCAACCTGCCGGGCACCGAAGGCTTCGAGCTGGGTTACAACGAGACGAAGACCAAGGCCCTCAAGCAGAGCGAGCTGCTGGCGTTGTACAAGCGCCAGGAAAAGGCCGGCCTGCAGGCTCGCCTCGCCGCCTTCGATCGCAAGAAGCGGGTGCAGGACTACAGCGCCCGCCTGCAGCAGATGGACCTCGAAGCGACCCAGGCCTGTGGCACGCCGCTGGCGACCAGGGTGGACTGGAGCGCCTTCAACGATGACCTGCTGATGAGCGTCAGCGTGCCGCATTTCTGCGGCGAAGTGGTCAGCCAGATGGCCAGCCTCTGCGGCCGCGCCGAGAGCTACAAGAGCGAGGCCAGCACCATCAAGGGCGTCGAATGCCGGTTCGGTGACAGCATGAAGCTGCGCGAGCACGATGGCCAACTCTCGTTCACCACCCTCAAGGACGAACCGAATCAGGGCGATTTCATCAACGCCATTTTGCGTAATCGCTGATTGCATCGAGCGGGTGCGCTCACCATCCCGCGGCATGTTTCTTGCGTTGCTATGCGCACCTGCGCACACGGAACGCATCATGCTGCATGCCCCGCTGACCACCCTGCACGTGGTTTCCCTGATCCTGCAACGCTTCGCCGACCAGCCCGAACTGCAGCCGCAACTGCTGGCCGGCAGCGGCATCGGTGCGGCCGAGCTGGAGTGCCCCGATGCTCGCATCACCCGGGTGCAGGAGCTGCAGGTCTGTGCCAACGCCCTGGCCCTGCGCGCCGACATGGGGCTGGAGCTGGGGCGCAGTTTGCATGTTTCCTCCTATGGGCTGCTTGGTTACGCCGCGCTCTCGGCTGCCACCTTTGGTGACGCCTGGCGCCTGCTGCTGCAGTACCCGGCGCTGCTCGGCACCTACTTCCGCCTGGAGCTGCAGGTGGAGGGCGAGCTGGCCTGGATCTGCGCGGGTGGCTATCGCGATGCCGCGGCTCTGGAGGTGTTCAACGTGGAAATGTGCCTGGCCTCGCTGAAACTGATCGGTGACGAGCTGCTGGGCCAGCCGCTGCCGCTGGCGCGCGCCGAATTCAGCTATGCCGAGCCGCATTACGTCGAGCGCTATGCGCAGAGCTTTCCCTGCCCGCTGCGTTTCGCGGCGCGGCGCAATGCCTTCGCCTTTCCCGTGGCGCTGCTGGAGCGCCGCCTGCCGCTGGCCGACAGCGTCACCCATGGCGACATGGTGGAACGCTGCCGCCGCCTGAACGCCGAGTTCAGCAGCCGCCAGGCCTGGCTGGAACGGGTACGCCAGCTGCTCGCCGTGCAACTGGCCGAGCCGCCGGGGCTGGAAAATCTGGCGCAGCAGATGCACTGCTCACCGCGCACGCTGCGTCGCCACCTGCAGGAGCTGGGCACCAGCTACCAGGGCCTGCTCGACGAGCTGCGCTTCGAGCGCGCCAAGGCGCTGCTCAGCGAGGAGCAATGGCCGGTGTATCGCATCGCCGAAGTGCTCGGCTTCAGCGAGACCGCCAGCTTCCGCCATGCCTTCCAGCGCTGGAGCGGTGTACCGCCGAGCCGCTTTCGCGCTTGAGACGCCGAATGCCTGGCACCTTGCCCGGATTCATCCAAGCGTAGGGTGCGCCGTGCGCACCGCGGTTTCCTGGATCCGGAGCATGCCTGTCGGTGCTGCGTTTGCCAGGTGGTGCGCGCAGCGCACCCTACGGGCCAGCGTTCGTGGCTTGCCATCCCCGGTGGCCCTGACAGGAACCTCCGGCGATTTTTGGCCATTTCGATCCCCTTTTGGCCGTTGCCAGCGTTTTCGACGGCGCGGCGCGGGCGAACAATCCGGGCACGACAACAAGACCGGAGCCGCTTCGCATGCTCACCTACTACAGCGACGACCATCACCTGCACCACGGCAAATGCGAGCTGATCGACGGGCAGCTGATGCCCTGCTTCGAGAAGCCGCAGCGCGCCGACCATATCCTTGCGCGCGTCAAGGCTCGCCAGCTCGGCGAAATCCGCGCGCCCAAGGATTTCGGCCTGGCGCCCATCGAGCGCATCCACAGCAAGGCTTACCTGGAATTCTTCAAGGGCGCCTGGGCGCGCTGGCAGGAGCAGGGCGGCAAGGGCGATCTACTGCCGTTCACCTGGCCGGCGCGCACCCTGCGCACGATGATCCCCAACGACCTGCACGGCCAGCTCGGCTACTACAGTTTCGATGGCGGCGCACCGATCACTGCCGGCACCTGGCAGGCCGCCTACAGCGCTGCCCAGGTCGCGCTCAGTGCCCAGCAGGAAATTGCTAACGGCGCCCATAGCGCCTTCGCCCTGTGCCGCCCGCCAGGCCACCATGCCGCCGGCGACGTGATGGGCGGCTACTGCTACCTGAACAACGCCGCCATCGCCGCCCAGGCCTTCCTCGACCAAGGCCGCAAAAAAGTCGCCATCCTCGATGTCGACTACCACCACGGCAACGGTACCCAGGACATCTTCTACCGGCGCAGCGACGTGCTGTTCGCCTCGATCCATGGCGACCCGGCCGAGGAGTTCCCGTTCTTCCTCGGTTATGCCGACGAGCTGGGCGAGGGCGCCGGCGAGGGCTACAACTTCAACTACCCGTTGCCCATGGGCAGTTCTTGGGACACCTGGAACGCCGCGCTGGAACAGGCCTGCCAGCGCATCGCCGACTACGGCGCCGAGGTGCTGGTGGTGTCGCTGGGCGTGGACACCTACATGGAAGACCCGATCTCGCAGTTCAAGCTCGACAGCCCGGACTACCTGGCCATGGGCCGGCGTATCGCCGCACTGGGCCTTCCGACGCTGTTCATCATGGAAGGCGGCTACGCGGTGGAGGCCATCGGCGTCAACGCGGTCAACGTGCTGGAAGGCTTCGAGGGCGCCTGAATGGCGCCTCGTCAGCGATCAAGAACCTGCCAAACAAGAGCAACATTTCAGGGGTGAGAAACGATGAAAGCCATCAAACAGATGCTCGGCGTCGCCCTGTGCGGCGCCACCCTGCTCAGCGGCGCGGTGCAGGCCAAGGAGCTGCGCGTGTACAACTGGGCCGACTACATCCTCCCGGAGGTGCCCAAGGACTTTCAGAAGGAGTCCGGCATCCGCATCACCTGGGACACCTTCGAGACCAACGAGGCGTTGGAGGCCAAGCTGCTCACCGGTAACTCCGGCTACGACCTGGTGATCCCCTCCAACCAGTTCCTCGAAACCCAGATCAAGGCCGGCGTGTTCGCCCCGCTGGACAAGTCCAAGCTGCCCAACTGGCAGAACCTCGACCCGGTACTGCTCGGCCTGCTGGAGAAGAACGACCCCGGCAACCAGTACGGCGTGCCCTACATGTACGGCACCGTGCTGATCGGCTACAACCCCGACAAGGTCAAGGCCGCCCTCGGCGATGATGCCCCGGTCAACAGCTGGGATCTGGTGTTCAAGCCCGAGTACATGGAGAAGCTGAAAACCTGCGGCGTGGCCATGCTCGACTCGCCCACCGAGATCATCCCCATCGCCCTGCACTACCTGGGCCTCGACCCCAACAGCAGCAATCCCGCCGACTACGACAAGGTCACCGAGCTGCTGCTCAAGGTACGCCCCTACGTGGCCTACTTTCATTCGGCCAAGTACATGACCGACATCGCCAACGGCGACATCTGCGTGGCCATCGGCTACTCCGGCAGCTTCTACCAGTTCGCCAACCGCGCCAAGGAAGCCGGCAACGGCGTGGTGATCAACTGGCGCCTGCCCAAGGAAGGCGCGCCGATCTGGTTCGACACCTGGGCCATCCCCAAGAGCGCGCAGAACGTCGATGAAGCCCATGCCTTCATCAACCACCTGCTCGATCCCAAGGTCATCGCGCCGATCAGCGACTTTCTCGGCTACCCCAACCCCAACGTACCGGGCATGCAGCTGGTGGGCGCGGAGATCGCCGACGATGCCGATCTGACGCCGACGCCGGAGCTGCAGAAGTCGCTGTACGTGGTGCAGCCGCTGCCGCAGAAGATCGAGCGGGTGCGCACCCGCGCCTGGACCTCGATCAAGTCGGGCAAGTGAACGGCAGCCGGGCGCCCCGCTGGCGGGGCGCTCAGGCCGGGCGGTTGAAGCGTCGCCGGTAGGCGCCCGGCGACAGGCCGACGCGTTCCTTGAACAGGCGGCGGAAGGAGCTGCCGTCCTCGTAGCCGACCTGCTGGGTGATACGCTCGAAGTTCTCCTGGCTGGCCTCCAGCAGGTGCTTGGCCCGCTCCAGCCGCAGGTTCTGCAGGTACTGCACCGGCGTCTGCCCGGTGGCGTCCTTGAAGCGGCGGATCAGATTGCGCGGGCTCAGGGCGAAGCGCGCGGCGACCTCGTCGAGGACGATGCGCTCGGCGCTGTGCTTCTCCAGCCAGATCTGCACCCTGAGCACCTCGGCGTCCTGATGCGCCTTGTTGAACGAGGCGCTCATGTAGGGCGTCTGCAGGCGCTCGGCGCTGTCGACCAGGAGCTTCTTCGAACACTCGATGGCCAGCTGCGGCGAGGCGAAGCGGCGGATGATGTGCAGCAGCAGATCGCTGCCGGTGGTGGAGCCGGCCGAGCACAGCAGCTGGCCGTCGTCGGTGACGCTGCGTTCGGCCTGCAGCAGCACCCGCGGAAAACGCCGGGCGAACTGCTCGCTGAAGATCCAGTGGGTGGTGGCGCGGCGACCGTCGAGCAGGCCGGCCTGGGCGGTGACGAAGGTGCCGGTGCACATGCTGGCAATGTAGCTGCCCTGCGCATGGCGCTCGCGCAGCCAGGCGCTCAGCGGCTCCATGGCCGGCAGCACGGCGAGGATGTTGAACATGAAGCCGGGCACTATCACCAGGTCGCTGTGCGGCACCTCGCTCAGCGCCCGCTGCGGGGTCAGGCGCAAGCCGCCGGTGCATTCGACCGGGGCGCCGTCAAGGGAGGCGCTGTGCACCTCGAACGGCGTCGCCGCCGGGTCGCCGGTGAGAAAGCGCTGCAGCACGTTGGCGCATTCGAGAAACTCCAGCGCCGCCGAGACGCTGGTGGCCGAGCAGCGCTCGGCCATCACCACCGTGACCTTCATCCTTCCCGCCCCGCTGGCGGAATTATCCGCCTGTTATTGGTCGTTTTTGCCCATGGTGAGGCGCCGCTGCGCTTCCTAGCATGGCCTCACCCGGGCGCCACTGGCGGCCCGTGACCCATCAGGCAGGAGAACAGCGGCGATGAAACATACAGCCTACCGGCTCTTCAAAAAACCCTTTTTCGGGCGCTTCATGAAGCCCTGGCGCTGGCCCGAGCAGGTCGATGCGGCGCGTTGGCAGCGCCTGTCGCTGACCAGCGAATCGGGGGCCAGCCTGGCCGCGCTGCTGGGCGAGGCGCACGCGGGGCAGGTGCGCGGCGCGGTGCTGCTGTGCCACCCGATGGGCACCGCGGCCAAGGGCTTCTGGCTCAAGCACGGGCATGCCGAACTGCTGCGTGCGGCCGGTTATCACGTGATGCTGTTCGATCTCAACGGCTTCGGCGAGAGCAGTTCCACCACCATGGACTACCCGCTCGACGTGCTCGCCGCCGGGCAGGCGCTGCAGGCGCGCTACCCGGATCTGCCGGTGGCGCTGCTCGGCGCCTCGATGGGGGCGGCCATGGGCCTGTGCGCCCTGGCGCTGGCGCAGCATCCGTTCAAGGCGGCGGTGCTGGAGTCGGCCTTCCCCACCCTGCTGCACTTCTGGC
>MTEW01000281.1_pt3 | contig 11842 bp, 22 predicted proteins | sample 1042681 | NCBI WGS metagenome assembly MTEW01 (sample SAMN06185811, study PRJNA358809) | soil metagenome | isolation source: soil biostimulated with citrate as carbon source | place: India | collected 2015-05-23
AAAGAAACGATTGTTTATTTCGAACTGTCGTCAAAGATATGAGTATGGTAATCCACGTCCAGTATTTAATAAACCATCTCGATTTTTACGAGAGATACCAGAGATGTATGTGAAGCGAATCTAGTGATAGGTTCGCTTTTCCATTATTTCCATTGGTACGAGTCAACAAAGGTATGGTAATATAAATTCAAGTTCAAACAAAAAGGAGAGGTTTTAAATGGCAACAACAACTAAAGGATATGCACCTAGCATGAAACGAATCTATCAATTACACAAAGCTTTCACAAAGATGGCGAACACCCAAGGTACAAAGTATGGTGAGTATGGAATCATCGTTGCTCCAAGAGACGAGATTTCTAAGTATGAGCCAACATTGGACATCACAAAAACTTACATTAGTACAATCATTAGTTTCTTAGAAGAGATTGATGTAATCTATCGTATTAATGCTGATGACAAAGGTCCAGCTCGTTTAGATGTTCGTCAGTTTATTAAACTGGAAAGTTTAACGAAAATTGTTGATGTTGTAACAGAGAAAAATGAATTAGCTCGTCAAGCTTACCATAACCAAAAGGAAGAGGGTCGTTCTCATATGAAGCAAGCAGTAGTTGTTAAAGCAGAAGAAAAAGCAGTTGTAACTCCAGCACCAACACCAGTAAAAGAAGAAAAAGTAGAGCAAACAGAATTAGTTGTAGCAGAAGTAAAACCTGATGAATTAGCACCAGCACCAACAGTAGCTGATTTAAAAGAAACAATTGATGATGGAGTAGGTCACTTAACTGAGACAACAAAAGAATTGGTTTCTTATTTAACTTCTTTATCTTCTCAAATCCAATATGCTGACCCAGGTTTAGTAGCTGGATTACGTCAGGAGAAACAATCTGCTGATAACAAAGCTCGTCGTTTAGAAGTTGAATTAAAAGATGTAAAGGATGCAAATGAACGACTTGGTGCTACAGCAAAACAAAACATTACAGTAATTAACGAGTTAAACAAACGTGTTACTGAACTGGAAACAAATGAGAAGAAACATATCGCCGCCGAGCGAGCGCAAGCGAGCAACCTTGAGAAAGCAAAAACAGATTTAGCAAATGCTCAAGGTACAATCACGAAACTTCAAGCGGAATTGAAAGCTGCTCAAGAGAAAGCAGAAGCTTCAATGAGCGTAGAAGTTACGGATTCAATTAAAATGAGTGCTGATGGTTTACGTCAGGACATCAACAACCTTTGCCAGTTAGCTCCATGGCAATTTAGCAAGAGCCGTCATCAATATCAAAATAGCATGAAGCGTCAATTAGATTCTATCTGCCGTACACTTGGTATTGATGTAAAATAATTCGTAAGAGGGATTCTTCGGAGTCCCTTTTTACATATATATTGTGTTTTATTAGGAGGAATATTATGCGTAGATTTGAAGTTGCAGAGGGATTTAAAAATGAACCAGTTGTTTTACCACAACGTGGAACAAAGAAAGCAGCGGGTTATGACTTCCGTTCTTTAGAAGGAGGCGTTGTACAACCTGGAGAAACAGTTATGTTTAAAACAGGTGTCACAGTCCTTATGGAAGATGATGAGGTATTATACTTAGTACCACGTAGCGGATTAGCTAAGGATTACAACATCACATTAATGAACACACCAGGTGTCATTGATGCAGATTATTATCCAAATGCAATTGGTGCTTTAATTCACAATGCTGGTTCAGAACCATTTGTTGTTAATCCTGGAGATCGTGTTTGCCAAGGTGTATTCGGTAAGTTCTTAATTACTGATGATGATATGCCAAAAGATGTAGAACGTGAAGCAGGTTGGGGTCATACAGGTACAAAATAATCGGCGGGGGAAACCCCGTCTTTTCTTTATGAAAGGAGAGATACAATGATAGATACAGAAGGATATGGCGTAAAACGAATGTTTCAAAAGAGATTCTTAGTTCATTCTTTTTTATATTACAAACTAGATGAATCCATAATATCTGATTTAGATTATGATGAACTATGTAAAAAAATGATTGATGCAATGAATCGAGTAGAAAGACCTACACCATATGATGATTTATGTAGACCATGTGGAGATACAGGAAGTGGATTCTATATTAAAGAATATCCACCAGAGATTGTAACATCAGCACTACGTGTTCTATATAAACACAAACAACAAGACACACATTTCACACAATCGTTTTCAACATTTATTTCGAAGTGGGGATATGAAATTAAGTAAGGAGTGTACAATAATGAAAGAAGTATGGGTATTTTCATACAATGCAATTTATGATTGCCATGGAACAAGTAGTTATACAAGTGTATTTGAAGATGAGAAGGATGGTATTGCATATCTAAAAGCTGAAGTAGATATTATTAAAGCTGACCACAGAATAAACAAGGATGGATTATTCATTGATACTGACCATGAGTTCCGTGCTTTATCTACACAATCTGATGTCTTCGAACTATCTCTTAAAAAGAAAGAGGTTAAAAAGAAGGTGACATCATGAAGATGATAAAGACAATTACTAAAATGATGGATATAGCAAAACGAAGAGGGTATGCATCCTTGAAACGATTTGGAAATGATGTTTACTATATATCATACGACAAGCATTATGTGAGGCTATATCATTATGGAACATTAACATTGAAGTTCTCCATAATGGAGAATCGTATTGTATCTTATTACGGTGAAAGTGCTAGTGATAGAGACAGTATGAATACGGCTCTTTATGCACTGGGTTATGAAGAAGAGTTCTTTCGTTTCTCAAGGGTGAGAGAAGAGGTTTATCTTACAACAAAATAGTGTTACATATCTTTATCAAATGTAACAAACTATTAACGGGTGGATTAATCCTTGATGGATTTCCACCTTTTTCTTTTTCAACAGCTTACATTATAAAAATATTAAATGAGAGGGGAATACACACATGAAACACAAAGCTCTATTGGCTTCGATTGGCGTTAGTATCGCCCTAATCGGCACGGGTAGTTATTATGGTTATGGGGAATATCAAAAGTTGGAGGATAAGAATAAAGAACTTCAACAACATATCATTAAGAAAGACAAGACAATTAAAGAAAAAAATAGTTCTATCGAAGAGAAGGATAAAACTATTGAAGAAAAGAACAATAACATCGAAACACTTCATAGTGAAAAAGGTGTATTGGAAAATGAAGTGAATGAAAAGAATGGCACAATCGAGGACCTTAAAAAAAAACTAGCTGAACAAGAGCGCCAGAGGCAGGAAGCTCAACAACTAGCAGCTAAGAAACAAGAAGAGCTAAAGAAATTAGCAAATCAAAAGGCTACTCAAAAACAAGAGACTCCTGCTCCAAAGCAAATGGCAGCTCCAGCACCTCCAGCAGAGAAGAAAGAATCTCCATCAGGTAAAAGTGTTACAGTTCAAGCCACAGCTTACACAGCTGATCCTAGTGAGAATGGTGGCACATATGGAGGTCGAGTTCTTACTAAGATGGGACATGATTTAACAGCGAATCCAAACATGAAAATGATTGCCGTTGACCCGAATGTAATTCCACTTGGTTCAAAGGTATACGTTGAAGGTTATGGAGAAGCAATTGCTGGTGATACTGGCGGTGCTATTAAAGGGAATCGCATTGATGTTCTAGTTGGCTCTGATTCAGAAGCAAATAACTGGGGACGTAAAAACAATGTTGAAGTTAAAATTTTAGATTAGTATTAACAGAAGAGACAGTTACTGTCTCTTTTTTGTTATAATAAAACAAAGGAGAGATTTTCCATGGGCTTAGTAAAAAACGAAACGAAGTTGTATTTTCCAGATGGTTTTACCTGGGTACTATATGATGCAGGAGATGAACCAGATGGTTACTGCATTGAAATCGTATCAGAAGATGGTTTTGATGGTGAGTTGCATACTGTAGCAAGCTGGACATTTGGTGATGGCGAAGATGCTCATGATATCTGGACTCGATGGGGTGATTATGTATCCGATAGATTTGAAGAAGTCGAAGGTGATACAGAAGCTCGTCAAAAGTTAATTGATGAGTTAGATAAGATTGAGTGCGATGCAAATGAACCAAAATTAAAGCATCTATCTGATATCATTAATATTATGTTCATTGTTATGAACCATATGACGAGAGAGGGGTGATGAATTGAAATTCGATTTTTATAGTGAGCCAACGTTTCATATTTATGAAACAAGAGACTCTTTACTAAATGAACGAATTAATAAAATGTTAACTGCTAAATACAAACAACCAGTTAAAATCATTTTGCAAACTACAAAGCATAATGATAAGTTAACATTTACAGCAGATGAAGATACATTGGATTTACTATCACAGGAATATCACTATCAAGATGATTGTGCCTATGCGGTAGTTGACTGCTTCATCATGGAATTATACTCTTTAGATGATACAGAGTATGATGGTCTTATGGTCTATTATGATATAGACGATGCTTTAATTCACATTTACAAACGAGTTTAAGGGACAAAGGGGAACAGAGAAAATGCTTATTATCGCACTAGAGGGACTTGATAAGTCTGGAAAATATTCGCAATCAAAAGTCATCAAAGAATACTTAGAGTCAAAAGGTAAGAAAGTTGCCACGTCTGAGTTTCATCGTTACGATACTCCAACAGGTGATTTGATTTTAAAGTGGTTAACAGGTGAATATAATGTAAGCCAAAAGACAATCGAATTGATTATGGCAGCTGATAAACAAGCACAGCAAGAATGGTTTGATGAATTAGAAAAAGAAGGTTATGAATATTTAATTCTAGACCGATATATTCATAGTCAGTATGCATACGGTTTAGCTACAGGCTCTGATAAAGAATGGTTAGATGAAATGCTTTATTTCTTACGAGAACCTGATATTGTTATTTATCTGGATATTGATGCTGAAACATCTATGTCTCGTAAAGGGAAACATAACAATGGTGAAAATGACAGGTACGAAAGTGACAAGCTTTTACTTGAACACGTTCGAGAAATGTATAAAAACTTTGCGAAGTTTGCAGATGAACCTGAAAAATTCTTTCCTGGCTATCAATCTATCTTCACAATTGATGCAATGAAATCTCCTGAAGATGTAACAAAAGATGTTCGAGAATTATTAGACCGACTCCTACCCAATATGTTTTAGGGTAAGAGTCGTATATTTCGAATAAGGAGGTTAATCATGAGTGTATTAACAATGGATGATGCAGAATGGTTAGAATGTAAAACACAGTTGAAAGCAAAATTAAAAACGATTATGATTCCTTTAGATGTTACACCAGGTATTACAAAGGGATTATTAGCAAGAATTGATTCATTCTTTACCGATGTTCGTTTAGAAATTGGAGAAGTACAAGCCGTTAAAGAACGAACGGAAAGTCTTATTCGTGAGTGGGAACGTGAAAAGACTGAAGGTAAAAATGAAATGGATAGAAAAAGAAATGCAACAGTTGCACTTCAGAACTATCCGATAGGCAACAACGAAACAATCAACATGTATGACTATCATCGACAGGTGGTTGAACGATACAGTGTATTACAGTCTATATTAGAGACTTTACAAGCCAAACAATCACGGCTAATCACAGTAACGGGAGTGTTGAAATTGGAAAAAGAGTTAACAGGAGCACAAGAAATAGGAGGAGCATAAGAAGGCGGGGGTTCTGAACTCCTCTTTTCAAAAATGAAAAGGGAGGAACGAACAATGTTAATTAAAGAACATGCTGTCCGCAGATATCGTCAGCGTATCGGCAGCAAGAATACATCTAAATCTAGAGTGATACGCTCTATTCAAAAGGAGGTAAAGGATCGTGTTATAAAAAGAACACGTCCTAACTTGGAAGGTAAGTATTTTCTTCACACAAAGAATATAACTGCTGTATGTGTAAGAAATACAGTCGTTACAATCTTACCTCCAATTGCCTTCAAGGATAATAAAGAAGAGGCTTCTTCTGTAAAAGAAATACAATGTGTGTAGATTCGGGTGAGTGACTTGTATAAATGTACAAAAGAAATTCATGACAAATGTCAGAACAATTCTTTGTGCCATCTATGTGATGGCGAATCATTATATCGTAATGACAAGGAAGCAAAAGAAGAACGAAGAAAAGTTTATCAAGAGCAACAAGCGGAAGAAGATAAATATTTCAAAGTTCACAAGAAAGAAAAGAAAGAAGGTATGGGATTTGAAAAACGTGTAGCTGGTAAGTGGAACTCTTTCATGGGTGGCAACACCAAGAAGAAGAAAGTAGCGAAGCCACGACTAGATGCATTATTTGATGAAGAACCAGAAGAAGAAGTGAAACCCAAGGTTCCGAATCATAGTCTTATACCTTCTAAGTTACCAACGCAAATACCAAAGAAAACAACAGTAGTTGGTCGAGGTAGTAAAAATGAAGCAAAGCGACAAGCTAACTCAGGTGCTATGTGGTATGCAAAAGGTGACATTACTTTAGATTTTGCATTAATGGAATGTAAGGAACGAGGAAGTAAGAATGCTCGTGGTGAAAAACAAATTACCATACCAAAACTTTGGCTTGATAAACAAGAAGCTGAAGCCAATCAGGAAGGTAAGAATTTTTGGTATTTACCGTTTGGTTATAAGAACTCTGACGAGATTTACCTAATAAAACCATTTGACCACGAACTAGAATTTGTTGCAGAATTAAGAAGACTACAAGCAGAAAATGAAAGTCTTCAGCAGCAATTAAAGGAAGCGCAACAGGCGAAAGAAGGGGAGAAGTAAAATGACTGAGAAGATATATCCAGTCGAATTTAAGTTTGGAGGAATGCTGCATATCAAAGCAAAGACCCCAGAGGAAGCGGAAGAAATTGCATATAGTATTCTGGATGAACGAGTAAAGGAAGAGAATTACATCCAAGAACTTGAACGTTATGTATACAAGGATGTCATCGAAGAGGATGCCGAGGACTTGGCAGAATTTACGAAGTATGGTGGCAAGCCTGATAACGTTTAGGGGGAAGTAACATGGAGCTAGATCGAGACGAGATTATTTATTTAAAGTTAATGTTGATAGCAGGGGAAAGTTACATGGCTATCCGACAAAGAATGGGAACGAACTGCAACACAATTCATAAGATTGCTACATCCCAAATGTATGACGTAGTTCATGTACCTGAATTTGAAGAAGCCATGGAAGAACGTACACAAATGGTGAACAAATATTTCCCTATGTTAAACGAGAAAGAAGTTTCGGAACTCTGTATTGGAAGATACATGGGTGACAGCATTCTGTACTTATCAGAGAAATATGGTATATCTTCGCAGTATGTGCAAGATATTATTAAGAAGTACAAGGAAATATACATCTAAGGAGTGATACACATGCGAAGACGATTAACAAAGGATGAAGCAGTCTTGGTCAAACTGATGTTAATGGGCGGAGAAACTTACAGTGAGATTGAAAAGAAAATGAATCTTACTGGTGCAAGCATTTCCGATATCGTCCATGAGCGTTCTCATAAAGAAGTATTTGTTCCAGGTTTCGTAGAAGAAATGCGACTTCGACTACGACGACCAAACCACAGTTCTAAAATGAAAAAATAGAGGTGCTAATATGAGAATGCATGAAGACTTTCATAGATGCCTGAAGTGCAATCATCCCTGGTTCGTTGAAAAGACCAGGGTTGTTTTGCATGAATCATCTACAACAGACGAAGTAGTATTTAAACAACAAGAAAAAACATATGTATGTGAGTCATGTGAGACTCCGTTCAAACAGGAGGCATAACAATGGAGAATGAATTTAAAGATTTAGTACAAAGTATGTTTGGAAGAAAAGCAGAAGTAGTGGAGGAAGGACCAGCAACAGTTAAGTTCACTCCAAAGATGGTGCTTCTTACTTCCGAAGAAACATCTCAAGCAACTGCAATTGGTTATAAAGAATTGGAAGCGGTTCACATTGAATTAGATAAGTGTATTGAGTCAATTGCAGACACTGGTATTTATCAATGCTTGCAACCATACTTCCAAGATTTATTAGATGCAATGCAAGACGTAGAAGAAATCTTAGATGATGACATCATTGAATCTGAACTGACGGAAGCTGGTAAAGAAGAGAATGAAAAGTTGAAGTCAAACCGTAGTCATTTGTTACGTTTCTTACTAGAAAATAATTCTAAAAAATAAGTCTAATTGTTTCCTTGACTAGTAGATTATGGTATACTTGCAGTAGCTCTTAGGAGAGGAGTATTCAACATGGAAGAACAAGAACTGAAAACTTCTTTGGAAAAAGTCGCATACCTAATGGATGCATTTCCTGAAGCAAGAAATAACTACGCTTTCTTATTATTAGCTTACTGGAAAGTGTTTGACGATATTGCAATTCCACACTCCTTATTTTTAGAAATAATGGATAAGGCTACTCAACCAGAAACGATTAGTCGGGCAAAGCGCAAAGCAAAAGAATTTGCTAGAATGCGTGCATTTTTAGAACAACATCAAAAGGCGGAGGCATCGGACAAGGCAATGGCTTAAATCAAGGGAGGATTTATCCGTTGGAGTCCAGTTCATACTTAGGTCGTTCTCGTGGATATTTAACGAAGGGGGCGAAGTACAAAGAACGCTACGTAGAAAATCAGTGTCCAGAGTGCGGGAATGCACGGTCATACGAAGACAAATGGCACACTGGTACAAACTACACATGTCTAAAGCGCTCTTGTCGCCATCAATGGTTTGTATCTAAAAAGAAACAAGAAGAATTACGGAATTTATATCCAGAAGACATGGAGTAAGAGGATAATCCTTTTACTCTTTTATTCTGAGGAGGAGAATTAACATGACTCAAGTTAGGGGAAAATTTACACTTATCACAGGAACAATGTTTGTTAAGAAATCACTTTGGTTATTAGACCAAATCAAACAAGCCAAGAAGAACGGTACATATTACTTATGTATCTCAACAACAAAGCATGAAATTAAATCTAGAGCATCAGAGTTTGTTGTTCCAGCAGCACAAATTAGTCCTGATGACCCAATTGAATTACAAGACTTATTAAAGACTTGTTACCAAGAACATGGTGAATATCCAGAAATCGTATTTATTGATGAGGTACAATTCATTCATCCATCGGGTATTCGAGTTTTAGATTGGATGCTATCAGAAGGAATTAATATTGTAGCAGCAGGTTTAACATATGATTTCCGTCATCAGATTTTCCCTATCATCCAAGACATCTTTAAGTATCAGATTCTATCTGCACACTTAGAACATGCAATGAAATGTCAAATATGTAATGATAAAGAAGCAACGCATAATCAACGCTTATTGTATGGACAACCAAATACAACAGGTCCACTGATTGCACTAGATGGTGATGTCTATACGTATGAAGCACGTTGTGGAGATTGCTATCAGTCCTAAGGGGGATGCAATATGATTACAGGGCAAGGCATTATACCGTTATCAAAAGAAACAAGAACAGAGCATTACATCGTAAGACGTGGTTCTTACATGTTCATCATTAAAGCAGTCAAACGGGTGAACGTAGTTTCGGCACCACCTCCAACGGATTGGTTTGAACTTGGAGGGACAAGAACAACTACTGTCAGCTATGATGAGATACGTTCTCTTGGTGGGATTGAAGCTGTTCGAAATCCAACTGGATACTCTACATTTATTGATCCAGATACAATGTATCTACGAAGAGAGCCAGCAAGAGACCAGTCAGTTGACGCAACTTATGAATATTGTCAATTTATTTTTAGAAGACATGAAGGTGAAAGCCCAGTTGCTTCGATGACTCGTTTTGATGATGAATCAGAAGAAGAATTTAAAACCAGATTCCATGAAATATTAGACTTGCTTGCACCACATAGTAATGTAAATACCATTCAGACTATGCAATATGAGGACTATCCTTTAAGCAGATGATAAGTATTCGTTTTCAAGACCCTTATATTATTTTAAAAACTGAAGGTCATTTAGCAAGCAATCTATATAGTGATTTCATGATGTTCGTCGAGCATAGCGGCGGCATCTTTAATCCAAATAAGTATGAGTGGTATGTACCAAAAGAATACATCGACACCATGCTTAATCATTTTCATGAAAGACATCTGGTTTGGTTTACTTCCATAGAAGAGATAAAAGGACTGACGGAACATCTCGTTCCTCAGTTCACTTTTTCGGATAAGCATCTTGATACAATGAAGTTATCTCCGTTCCCGTTCCAAGCTATCGGTATTAGTTTCTTATCTGAAATGAAACGATGTATTATCGGTGATAGCATGGGACTAGGGAAAACATTACAAGGACTTGGTGCCTTTCATAAGTTATATCAAGATGGAATTGTTAAAAAAGCAATTGTAGCTTGTCCGACTTCACTGAAGTATCAGTGGGAAGAAGAGATTGAAAAGTTCACTGGTTATAAAGGATTGGTTGTAGATGGTACAACAAAGAAACGTATGGGTATATACGATAAGTTTCAATCATCTAATGAGTATCAATTCTTGTTAATCAATTATGAACTTGTAAGAAACGATATTGATGTATTGAAAGATTTTTATTTTGATGTTCTAATATGTGATGAGGCACATCGACTTAAAAACCGTGCAGCTAAACTTACTAAATCAGTAAAACAAATTCAAGCTGACTATCGTTTCGCATTAACAGGAACACCATTACAGAACAGAGCAGACGAATTGTTTTCTTTATTCGAGGTAATTAACCCTGATGTACTTGGTTCATTTACTGAATTTAAAAAGAAGTATTTGGTTTATGGAACTAAGTTCAATCGTAGAGGTGTTCTTATTGGGTACAGGAAGCTTGGAGAACTAAGGAAGGCAATTGCACCTTTCTTATTACGAAGGCTGAAAGAGGATGTATTAGATGACTTACCACGCATTATGTATCGAAAGATCGAAGTAGAGATGAATGAAGTACAATTCAAGCTACAAGAGATTTTGAAAAACAATGCGGCTGCTTTATCACAAGAGTTAGCTGATTGGTATGAAACCAACGAAACGGAACATCCAAAAGAAGGACAGATTATGGGATATCTAAATTTAATGATGGCCGTAGCTGACCATCCTTTATTGTTCCGATTAAGCAACTCGAATATGGTAAAGAATTATCATCAATACATTCCAGCTGATTGTCGTTCACCAAAACTTGATGAATTAGTCGAAATGGTAGAGCAGTTATTAGAAGACCCGAAAACGAAGATAGTTATCTTCACACAGTTTGCAAGGATGCAAGGAGTCATCTTAGATAGCCTAGCACCATTTGCAGAATGTGTAGCAATTAACGGTTCAATGACTGCAAAACATAGGCAAGAAAGTTTATCAGACTTTAGAGAGAAGCCGTTCATCCGTGTTATGGTTTGTACTGACGCAGCCAACTACGGATTGAATATGCAGTTTGCAAATGTTCTTATTCATTATGACTCTCCTTGGAATCCAGCTACAAAGGAACAAAGGGATGGTCGTATCCATCGTATTGGTAGTACTCATGAATCCGTAACGATATATTCAATGGTTACAAAGGATAGCATTGATGAAACTATACAGGAAGTAATGAAAGAGAAGACGGCTTTATCGAATCAGTTAGTGGAGAACAATGCAGCTGGTCGAAACGCTTTAAAAGAATTAATGAAACTAGCAACGGCAGGGGGATAAACCTCCTGCTTTTTTATGTACAAGGGAGAGATAGTCATGTCATACTTTATTCAGTTCCCTGATGAGGAACTATTAACGGAGGAAGAAAAAATCATCAAGGAGAATATAGGTCTTGTAAAAAAATCCATTGAACAGATATTTCCGAATATCAAATTGATTGCTGATAATCATCGAATGGATGTTGAAGATTTATATCAAGTTGGTATGATGGGATTATGGT
>MTEW01002898.1_pt3 | contig 11815 bp, 7 predicted proteins | sample 1042681 | NCBI WGS metagenome assembly MTEW01 (sample SAMN06185811, study PRJNA358809) | soil metagenome | isolation source: soil biostimulated with citrate as carbon source | place: India | collected 2015-05-23
GGCTCCACCTTGCCAGCCGACCGGGAACCGGCCGTCATTCCAGCGCAAGCCGGAATGACGACGGACGATGATGGAAGCAGGAGATGATCCGAAGACATCTCCCCTTCCGCGCGGACCACGTGACTATTTTCCGCACTTCACCGCATCGGCATCCGCCGCCGCGCCGGCCACTACCTTGATGTTGGTGAAGGCGGCCGAGAACGGTGCGTCGGCGTCGATCGCGAACGGCATGTCGATGCCGCCCAGGTTGGCGCCGCGATCGGCGAAGCAGGACAGCGGCACCTTGACGGTGTGCTTGTCGCCGGGCTTGTAGCCGGACAACAGCGGAGCCAGATCGATGCCTTCGCCGCAGCCCTGGGTGCAGCCGAAGCGCAGGGTGACCTTGCCCTTGGGCGGCTGCGCGAGTTTCACGTCGAACAGCAGCGCGCCCTTGTCCTGCGCAATCGAGGCCATGCTGGTGCCGCCCGCGCTGCGGGCATAGAAGCGCGCCGGCGCCAGCCAGGTGACTTCCTTGGCGTCCTGCTGGGTGTTGACCTGCACCGTGCGCACGCGCAGCGCCGGCTTGTCCTGCGGCCATTCGACGGTCTGGTTGAGGTCCGCGCCCAACGCGCGGTCCTGGTCCGCCGCCGACAGGTGCAACGCGTACGGCGCGGCGTCGGCGAGGTTGAAGATCGCCACCGTGGTGGCTTCACCGCAGGTCGCCGGTAGGGTTTCCGGCAGCCTGGCGACCTGGCCGGGCTTGGCGTAGGACAGGCCGTACTCCAGGCCGAACTGCGCCGGCTTCTTCGGATCCGGATGGTTCGACGGCGCCGGGCAGGCGTCGCCCGGCCACGGGAAGGTGAGGCGGCCACGGAAGTCATGCGCCGGCTTGCCGTCCGCGCCGGCGAACAGCACGTCGGCCACGCCCTTGCCTTCGGTGCCCGGCAGCCAGGCGGCGACGAAGGCATTCGACAGGTTGATCAGATCATTGGCGAACAGCGGGCGTCCGGACAGGAACACCGTCACCACCGGCTTGCCGGTGGCCGCCGCGGATTTCAGCGCCGCGAGATCCTCCGGATGGCGCTGGCTGTGCGCGACGGTCTGGTACGGCAGGATGTCGCCCATCATCTCGGCGTACGGGGTCTCGCCGATGACCGCGATGACGGCGTCGAAGCTGGCCGGATCCACGCCCTCGGCCGACGCGCGAACGGTGACGTTGGCTTCGCCCACCGCTTCCCGGATACCGGCCAGCAGGGTGTCCGCGTTCGGATAATCGGCGTTGCTGTTGTCGGTGCCCTGCCAGGTCAGCGACCAGCCGCCGGCCTGGTTCGGCACGCTGTCGGCGTTCTTGCCGATCACCAGCACGCGCTGGTTGCGCTTGAGCGGCAGCGCGGCGTTCTCGTTCTTCAGCAGCACCAGCGACTCGCGCACCGCCTGGCGGGCCAGTTCGCGATGCTGGAGCGATTCGGGCTTGCCCGCGTGCGGGCTGTCGGACGGCTTGCGCTCGAACAGGCCGGCGCGCAGTTTGACCCGCAGGATGCGGGTCACCGCGTCGTCGATGCGCGACAGTGGAATCTCGCCGCTCTCCACCTGCTGGATGGTGTTGGCGATGAACGCCTTCCAGTCGTCCGGCACCATGATCATGTCCATGCCGGCATTGATCGAAGCGGCGCAGCTTGCGTTGCTGCATCCGGGCACCTGGCCGATGCCGTTCCAGTCGGACACGATGAAGCCGTCGAAGCCCATCTTGTCCTTCAGCGCGCCGGTCAGCAGATCCTTCGTGCCGTGCATCTTGCCGTAGTCCTTGCCGGCGGCAACGTCGTTCCAGCTGTTGTAGGACGCCATCACCGTCTGCACGCCGGCCTCGATGGCGCCGTAGTAGCCCTGGCCGTGGACGTTGATCATGTCGCCCAGCGGCACGGTCGAATTGCCCTGATCCTTGCCGTTGTCGGTGGCGCCGTCGCCGATGAAGTGCTTGGCGGTGGCGACCACGTCGCCGTCGCCCTTCAGCGTGCCCTGCATGCCCTTGACGTAGGCGGCACCATATTCGCGAATCAGCGCCGGCTCGGAGGAATAGCTTTCGTAGGTGCGGCCCCAGCGCGCGTTCTGCGCGACCGCCACGGTCGGCGCGAACGCCCAGCCGATGCCGGTGGCGCGGGTGGACTGCGCGGTGGCCGCGCCGATCTTCTCGATCAGCGCCGGATCGTGCGCGGCGCCCAGGCCGATGTTGTGCGGGAAAATGGTTGCGCCGAACACGTTGCTGTGCCCGTGTACCGCGTCGGTGCCCCAGATGATCGGCACCGGAACCTTGGCGTCGGTCGACATCGAGGCCGCGTAATAGGCATCGGCCAGGGCCAGCCAGTCCTTCACGTCGGCATGCTTGTTCTTGCCCGGCCAGGAGCCGCCACCATTGAGCACCGAGCCGATGTAGTACTTGCGGACTTCCTCCGGCGTGATCGACTTGATCTCCGCCTGGGTCATCTGCCCGACCTTCTGGGCCAGGGTCATCGACGCCAGGATTTCCTTGATACGCGCTTCCAGGACCGGATCCTGCGCCACGGCGCTCTTCAGCCGGGGCCAGTCGGTAAGCTTCGCCGGTTCGGCGGGCTTCTGTTCGGCGGTGGCGGGTTCCTGCTTGGCGCAGGCGGCCAGTCCCATGGCCAGGCAGACCCCGCTCAGGAGTGCGATATCACGGATTTTCACGTCTTGTCCTCCGGACCGTTCTGAAGAAGAAAAACGGCGGATCGCTCCGCCGTGCACAGCATCGGCAGCCGGCGGCGTTCAAGGAACGCCACCGGCCGGACTTGCATCAGTTGAACTTGTAGCTCACGCCGAACATGAACTGGCGGCCGTACTCGTTGTATTCCAGTGGCTGGCTCGCGCCGCCGCCGAATTCCGAATCCTGCACGGTGCGGTAGGGCGAGTTGGTCAGGTTGTTGACCTGGAACAGGAACGACATGCCCGCCATGTTGCTGCCGTCCGGGAACTCGTAGCTGAGCTGCAGGTCGGTCTGGCGGTCGGCCAGGATCGTGGTGTAGGCGCGCGAGAAGAACAGGTTGTAGATCTCGCCGCGGAACTCCGAGCGGTAGCGCTCGCTGACGCGTGCCGAGAAGCCGTTCTTTTCGTAGTACAGCGTCAGGTTCGCGACATCGCGGGACAGGCCCGGCAAGCGGTTGAGCGCCGCGACGGTCGAAGTGGTGTTGGACGGATTGATGTTGCTTTCCGTGTATGACGCACTGAACAGGGCACCGAAGCCGTCAAGCGCCGGGGTGAACATGCCGAAGTCCAGCGCGGTGCTCAGCTCGGCACCACGCAGGTAGCCGCCCTTGTCATTCACCGGCGTGGTGAAGGTGCCGATGTTGGAAACAGGCGGAATCGGATCCGGATTGGTATAGCCGGTAAAGTCGTATGGAACCTCGTTCGGGCGAATGTAGTTGTCCAGGCTCTTGTAGAACAGCGCCAGTGCTACATAGCTCGCAGGTCCGAAATATTTCTCGAATGAGATGTCCGCTGCCTTCGCGCGCCACGGCTCAAGATAAGGATTTCCACCGCTTCCGCTCCACCGCCCGGCATTCTGCCCCGTCTGCGCAACCGAGGCCTCGGCAGCTGCGCGCATATCATCGATGCGGCCACGCGCCAGTGTTTTTGCCGCACCGAAGCGAATGAACCAACCATCACCGAAGTCGGCCACCAAATTCAAGCTGGGGAGCAGATCATCATAGTCGGTGCCCGCCTTGACTTCGCCAATGTTGTTGAGCTGTGCAACGTTGAAGCCCCGAGAGGACTGATCGGTCTTGATATACTGGACACCCACATTTCCTCGCAACCTGATCCGCTCGCCCAGATCGGTGTCGATGTCCAACTTCGCGTAGAAGGTATTCACCTTCTCCAGCACGGAGAAATCCTTTTGGAAGTCGTTTTTGTCCATCCGCACCGCGATATCGTAATAACGACTCAGTGCTTCGTTCACGTCGTACGCCAAGACATGCGGAATGCCCACGAAACCAAGATTGGTTGGCGCCACCAGCACATCACTATCAACCGTGATCGGGGCTCGACCGTTCTTCAGGGTGGCGTAATACACCGTTGAGATCTTTTCTTTCTCGCGGCGACTGAAGTTGAAACCCACGTCCAGACCCGAGAACGGACCGGACTGGAAGTCGCGCCTTATCTCGAAGCGAGCCGCCTTGATGGTGTCCTCCAGATGGGGCGTCTCGATGCGGCCTTCACGGCCCCAGCCGGACGGATCGCTCAACACGACGGTGGAAGGATCGCCATAGTTGCGCCCGAACGAGAAGCGGGCGAATTCAGAGCTCAGCGGCGAGCTGTAGGTCAGCGTATCCAGCACGGGGCTGATCACGCCACCGGCCCCCACGGTCTGCAGTCCGGCATAGGTCTCGGCGATGCTCTGCTCGCGTTCCGTCGTGGAATAGCTCAGGTCCGCAAGGGCGGTCCAGTTTTCGGCAAAGTGCCAGATGTTCTTCCAGCCGGCCGAGAACATGTCGTCCTGGCGGCGGTTGTAGTCGTTGCGGACGACCGGCTCGATGTTGCTCAGGTTGCCACCGGTGACGATGTCCAGGTTGCCGCGCCTGACCACGGACGGATTCGAGATCGTGACGCCGTTTCCGGTCCACGGATCCTGGCTCCACATGATGCCGCGCATCGTCTCTTTCTGGTCGAACTTGGAGTAGTACAGGTCCAGGATGCTGTGGAAGTTCTCGTTGGGCTTGTACTCGAACACGCCCATCAGGCCATCGCGGATCTGGTCGCTGGAACGCGCCCAGGCTTCGGCGCCCATCAGCATTTCCGCGCCGGCGGGCTTGCCGGGAATGCCATCGACCGGGAACCAGTCGGCCGAACCGCCCCACCACCAGGCCTTGTAATGCTTTTCCTGGAACGGCGAGTCCAGGTGCGCGTAGCCCAGCGCGATGCCGATGGTGTTGTTGGCGAACTGGTCGATGTAGGAGGCACTGAAGCGGTTGCCCAGGCTGTTGCTGACACCCGAGTTCAACCGGCCGAAGGAATTCTTTTCGCCGCGCGCGTTGATCACGATCCGGCGCTGGCCGTATTCGAGCGGACGGATGGTCTGCAGATCGACGGTGCCGGACAGGCCCTGGCCGATCAGCTTCGCGTCGGGGGTCTTGTACACGGTCACCGCGTTGATCAGCTCGGACGGATACTGGTCGAACTCGACGCCGCGGTTGTCACCGGTGGTGACCTGTTCGCGACCGTTGAGCAGCGTCGCGGCGAAGTCCGGCGCCAGGCCGCGGATGGCGATGACCTGGGCGCGGCCATTGACGCGCTGCGCGGCCAGGCCGGGCAGGCGGGCGATCGACTCGGCAATGCTGACGTCCGGCAGCTTGCCGATGTCTTCGGCGGAAATCGCTTCGACGATCGAACTGGACTCGTTCTTGGTGTCGATCGAGGTCGCGATGCTGCCGCGGATGCCGGTCACCTGCACCTTGTCGAGGGTATTGATGTCGGGGTTCTGCTGCGTTTCGGCCACCTGTTCCTGCTGCGCGTCCTGGGCATGGGCGGCGAAGCTGGAGACCAGCGCCATCGCGCAGGCGGAGGCGAGCAGGTGCTTGCGGGGGGCGAAGCGGCGACGGGCGCCGGCGGTACCCGGAATGTGTGCGTGGTGTGTCATGCGGCCCTCTCCAGCCAGTATTGACAGCGCTGTCATACTGTCGCCCAATGTGACTTGTCAACATCGCGGCGTGCATGTGTCCGATAACGCCGCCATTGTTGACGCGTCCGCCGAAGCCATCAGCGTGATCGCTGCAACGCAACATTGAAAGTGCGCGGATGTCTGGCGTTTTTTTGGCCACCGCGACGCGAGGGAGAACCAGATGAAGAAGATCGTTCGCCAGCGTACGCCGCTGGCTGCCACCGCCTTGATGGCGGTCCTGCTCGTCGGCGGCCCATCCGCCGCTGCACAGGCCGGCCCGCAGGCACAGGTCTGGATTACCACCAGTGATCACCGGCAGGCGCTGCAGGCGCAGCCGCCCGTGGCATTCGGCGACGATTCGGCGCGGCGGTTGCACATCGCGGTGGATCCGGCGCGTCGCTACCAGCGCATGGTGGGTTTCGGCGCTTCGATCACCGACTCCTCCGCCTGGCTGATCCAGCATCGCATGTCACCGGAACAACGCGACGCCCTGCTGCGCGAACTTTTTGGCCGGGAGAATGGCGGGCTGGGCCTGAGCTTCACCCGCCTGACCATTGGCGCCTCAGACTTCTCGCGCCACCACTACAGCCTGGACGACCCGCCCGGCAACCAGCCGGATCCGGAACTGGAACACTTCAGCATCGAGCCCAACCGCGGCGACGTGGTGCCAGTGACCCGCGCCGCGCTGGCGATCAACCCGCAATTGCAGGTGATGGCCTCGCCCTGGAGCGCGCCCGCCTGGATGAAGTCGAACAACAGCCTGATCCAGGGCACCCTGCGCCCGGAGTACTACGATGCCTTCGCCCGCTATCTGGTGAAGTTCGTCGACGCGTACGCGGCCGAGGGCATCCCGATTTTCGCGCTCACCGTGCAGAACGAGCCGGACTTCGAGCCCAAGGACTATCCGGGCATGCGCCTGAATGCACCGGCGCGCGCGCGTTTCATCGGCGATCACCTGGGACCGTTGCTGTCGAGCCGCAAGGACGCGCCGCAGATCTTCGATTGGGACCATAACTGGGACAAGCCGCAGGAGCCGCTGGGCGTACTGAACGATCCGGCCGCGGGCAAGTACGTGTCGGCGGTCGCCTGGCACTGCTATGGCGGTGAGGTGGAAGCGCAGACGCCGGTCCATGAAGCGTTTCCCGGCAAGGACGCTTATCTGACCGAATGCTCCGGCGGCGACTGGGAACCGATCATCAGTGGCGGGCTGACCCTGCAGGCGCGCGAACAGGTCATCGGCGCGACCCGCAACTGGGCGCGAGGGGTGCTGTTCTGGAACCTGGCGCTGGACCAGGACGGCGGCCCGCACGCGGGTGGCTGCGATACCTGCCGCGGGGTGGTGACGATCGACAACAGGACCGGCGCGGTCAGCCGTACCGACGAGTACTACGCGCTGGCGCACGCCAGCCGGTTCGTCCGCCCCGGCGCGCGCCGGGTCGCCTCCGAAGGCGAGGGGGGCGACCTGGACCACGTGGCCTTCCGCAACGAGGACGACGGTTCGCTGGTGCTGGTGGTGACCAACTCGAGCCGCCGCGCCCGCCGCCTTTCGGTCGGACAGGGTCAGCAGGTCCTGCGCTATACCCTGCCGGCGCGCAGCCTGGCGACGTTCGTATGGACGCCGGAGGCGCCGTGACGCGGCGCGCAAGGCCGACGTCGCGCGCTCTGGCAGAATGACGCCCCTGGAGAGGTGAAGGAACCCTAGCGCCATGCGCATTCGGATCGAGGACGTGGCCGCCGCCGCCGGCGTTTCGATGAAAACGGTGTCGCGCGTGCTCAACCACGAGCCGAACGTGCGCGAGGAAACGCGGCGGCGGGTCGAGGAGGTCGTCGCCCGGCTGCAGTACCGCCCCAACCCCTCGGCGCGCAGCCTGGCCGGCCAACGCTCGTACGTGGTCGCGCTGGCGTATGACAACCCGTCGCGCAATTACCTGATGGAAATCCAGAGCGGCGTGCTGGAGGCCTGCCGCGCACAGCACTACACCCTGGTGCTGGCGCCGGTGACCTTCGGCCAGCGTGGCTACACGGCCGACATCACCTCGCTGGTCGAGCACTTCGGCCTGGACGGCGTGTTGCTGATTCCACCGCTGACCGATGACAAGACCCTGCTGGCGCAGCTGGAAGAGCACGAGATTCCATTCGCCAGCATCTCGCCGCGCAGCCGCCGCGGCCGTATCGGGGTAACGGTGGACGAACACGCCGCGGTCTGCGATCTGGTGGCCGAGCTGGTCGCGCTCGGCCACCGCCGCATCGGCCACATCAAGGGCCACAAGGCGCACGGCGCCTGCGCCTGGCGCTTCGCCGGCTACCGCGAAGCGCTGGAGCGCGCCGGCATCGCCTTCGATCCGGACCTGGTGGTGGATGGCGAGTTCACCTTCGAGTCCGGCGTGCACGGCGCCAACCAGTTGCTGGATCTGAAGAATCCGCCGACCGCGATCTTCGCCGCCAACGACGACACCGCCGCCGGCGTGATCCGGGTGGCGGGCCTGCGCGGCCTGAGCGTACCGCGCGATCTGTCCGTATGCGGCTTCGACGACACGCCGATTTCGCGCCATATCTTTCCGGCGCTGACCACGGTCCGCCAGCCGACCCGCGACATGGGCCGGGTGGCGACCCTGGAACTGCTCAACAGCATCCGCGATCCCGATGCCGGCCGGATGGTGCCCATCCAGTACAGCCTGGAATTGCGCGAATCCATCGCCGCGCCGCGTCGCAAGCGCTGAAGGCGCAGCCGGTGTGGTCCGGTGCTCCGGGTCGGCCGGGCAAGAGCCCGGCTCCCTGCATCACCAGAAGATCGTATACAGCGCGATCAGGATGACGACGACGCCTACCGCGCCGATGTTGAACACGCCCGGCGTGCGGTAGTCGACATCGTCGGTGCGGATGAAGTCCTTGCCCTCGGCGCGCGCCGTCGCCAGCGACACCACCACTGCCAGCACCAGCGCGACCAGGAACACGATACCGACGCGATCCATGAACGGCAGCAGATACAGGCCGGTCTTCTGTGCCCAGAAGAAGGCCGCCGACAGCAGCACCGAACCCAGCGCCGCAGCCAGTGCACCGGCTTCGTTGGCGCGCTTCCAGAACAGGCCGAGCACGAAGATCACCACGATGCCGGGGGTGAAGAAGCCGGTGAATTCCTGGATGAACTGGAAGCCCTGGTCGAAGCTGCCCAGCAGCGGGCGCGCGGCGAGGATGCCCAGCAGCACGGCCACGGCGGCGGCGATGCGGCCGACCTTCACCTGCCGCGCCTCGCTCGGCTTGCTCTTCGACTTGGCGTAGAAATCGAGGGTGAAGATGGTCGCCACCGAATTGATCTTGGAGGCCAGCGACGCGACGATTGCGGCCACCAGCGCGGCGAACACCAGGCCGAGGATGCCGGTCGGCAACAGCCGCATCATGGTCGGATACGCCTGGTCGGGCTTGTCCAGTCCCGGCGCCAGTACCACCGCGGCGATGCCCGGCAGCACCACGATCACCGGCATCAGCAGCTTCAGGAAGGCGGCGAACAGCACGCCCTTCTGCGCTTCGGCGATGTCCTTGGCGGCCAGTGCGCGCTGGATGATGTACTGGTTGAAGCCCCAGTAGCTGACATTCATGATCCACATGCCGCCGATCAGCACGCTGATGCCGGGCAGATCCTTGTAGAAGGGATTGTCCTTGGCGAGGATCATCTCGAAGTGTTCCGGGTGCTGCGACCACAGTTTCTGGAAGCCGGCGACGACGCCCGCGCCGTCGCCGATGTGGCTCAGGGTCAGGCCGGCCACCAGCAACCCGCCGAGCACCAGCAACGACACCTGCACGATATCGGTCAGCGCCACCGCCTTCAGGCCGCCGTACAGCTGGTACACCAGCGCGAATACGCCCAGCAGGGTCAGCGCCAGCATCTGGTCCATGCCGGTTACCTGGCTGACCGCGATCGAACCCAGCCACATGATCGAGGTCAGGTTGACGAACACGTACAGCAGCAGCCAGAACACCGCCATCAACGTGCGGATGCGGGTGCCGTAACGCTGTTCCAGGAATTGCGGCATCGTATAGATGCCATTGCGCAGGAATACCGGCAGGAAGAACTTGCCGACGATCAGCAGCGTGAGCGCCGCCATCCATTCGTAGGAGGCGATCGCCAGGCCGATGGCATAGCCCGAGCCCGACATGCCGATGATCTGTTCGGCCGAGATGTTGGCCGCGATCAGCGACGCGCCGATCGCCCACCATGGCAACGACTTGCTGGCCAGGAAGTAGTCCTTGGCGTCCTTCTGGTGGCCGCCTTTCTCGCGCGATACCCACTGCGCCAGGATGAAGATGCCGGCCAGATAGGCCAGGACGATACCGATATCGAGCGAGGACAATTCCACTACGGACTCCCGTGGCGATGGTGGGCGCATCGTCGCGCACGGGAATCCACGGTAGCGCAACGGCGGCGCATGGGCGCGGCCAGGTCGCGGATTCCCTGGATCCACCCCGGCACGCGGCGGCGGAACTGCGGCATCACTCACCGGAAATCTAGCGCCCGCCAGTGATGACAGCGCTGTCAGCTTACGCAGCGAAGTCCTGTTTGCATCGTGCGATGCACCAATCCCGCGATTGGTATTTCTTTGGTGGTGTGGCCGAGGAGTTTAGATCGGTACAAAGGCATCGGGTGGCAAGGGCGGAAGCGGATCCGCCGGCGTGGAATGCCCACGGGCGCGCGAAGGCCCCGCTTACTCGTGGGCCTTGGCGCAGGCCATCACGTGGTTGTAGTCGCTGGACATGCAGCGATAGAACTCGTGGCGCGCGCCGCTGGCGTTCTCGCAGTCGGCAAGGGTCAGCCCTTCCAGTTGCGCCTTCAACGGCGTGGCCATGCGGTCGTAGTCCACGCGGCTCAGGTAGCCGTCCCGGAGATTCCGCTCCCCGACCTCCAGCATCGTCTCCATGCCCCAGCGCGCATTTTCCACTGCCTTGGGACACGACAGTTCCGCATCGGAATCCTGCACCTTGAGCAATTGCCGGGCGATGTCGTTCACGTCCTCCTGCACCTGCGGCGGCAGGGAGCGCACGGCGTTGTCCACGCGCTCCGGCAACGCCATTGCCGGCATGCCCAGAAGCAGCAGCCACGCGCCCATCCATGTTGTTGCCAAATGCCGCCGTTCCGCCTGTTCCATCGCGCACTCCCGAAGTGCGCGCGAGTATAGCGACGTCAATACGGTCGCGGTTCGCCGCCTGCGGCCGGCAACCACCAGACCTCGCGACAGTCATGCACCGATCTGCGCCGGGCGGGCGATGAAATCCACCCGCGCGAACACCGGCGCGATCGCGCACGCGTTCGGCGGCGACCGCCACGCGCAACGCGATATCCTCGTCGGCTCACGCCTGCATGCTGGAAAACCTGGCGAGGATCAGCAGCGCGGCGCAGGAAAGTGCCGGCGCAGTCATACTGCCGGGCCGAGAGCGACCGGCGCTGCCGGCGGCGACGGTGACTTGTTCACCGGATTCTTCAGTGGCCGGCTCGCGGGCGGGCCGGGACGAATGCGGGAATTCAGGCCTCTGCGGGCTATTCGCTCTGCAGTTCGGCGACGAAGTCGTAGGCGTCGCCGCGATAGTAGGAGCGCGTGGATTCGACCACGCGCCCGTCTTCCAGGAATGCGCGGCGTTCGACCAGCAGGCCGGGCGCGCCGACCGGCAATTCCAGGTGGCGGGCGGCTTCCTCGTCCAGCGCGACCGCGCGCAGGCGCTGCAGCGCGCGGCGCGGGCGGTTGCCGTGCGCGTCGAGCGCCTCGTACAGCGAAGTGGTGACGCTCTCCGGATCCGGCAGCAGCGACAGCGGCACGAGCGTGCGTTCGATCGCGATCGGCGAGCCGTCGACGTGGCGCAGGCGATACATGCGCACCACGCCGCTGCCGGGCGACAGGTTGAGCGCCATCGACTCTTCCGGCGTCACTTCGCCGACGCTGCGCTCCAGGAACTTCACCTGCGGATTCAGCCCGCGCTCGCGCAGATCGTCGGTGAAGCTGGTCAGGCGCGAGAACTGGCGCAAGATGCGCTCGGCGACGAAGGTGCCCGCGCCCTGCCGCTGCACCAGCAGGCCGGCTTCGATCAGTCCGGCCAGCGCCTTGCGGATCGTCACGCGGGACAGACCCAGCAGGTTGGCAAGATCGCGCTCGCTGGGCAGGGCCTGGCCCGAGCGCAGCA
>MTEW01000602.1_pt1 | contig 11694 bp, 10 predicted proteins | sample 1042681 | NCBI WGS metagenome assembly MTEW01 (sample SAMN06185811, study PRJNA358809) | soil metagenome | isolation source: soil biostimulated with citrate as carbon source | place: India | collected 2015-05-23
AGAAGAACGGCAAGATCCGTCCCGATGACCAGGTGATGATGAGCGAGCGCGCCTGGCGCGAGGGCGGCGCCGGCACCGACGGCAGCTACAGCGGCTTCGCCGTCAACAAGACCGCGCCGCTGCTGGACATGGAAAAGGGCATGGCGGTGCAGTCGGGCAACGACGCCGCCATCGCGCTGGCCGAGCACGCCGCCGGCAGCCAGGAAGCCTTCGCTTCGCTGATGAACAACTACGCCGCCAAGATCGGCATGAAGGGCTCGCATTTCGTCAACGCCCACGGCCTGTCGGCACCGGAGCATTACTCCACCGCCTACGACCTGGCCCTGCTGGGCCGCGCGCTGATCGGTGATTACCCGGAAACCTACGCGTTCAACAAGATCAAGGAATTCACGGTCGGCACCATCACCCAGCCGAACCGCAACCTGCTGCTGTGGCGCGATGGCAGCGTGGACGGCATCAAGACCGGCCACCACTCCGGCGCCGGCTACTGCCTGATGAGCTCGGCCAAGCGCGGCGACCAGCGCCTGATCGCGGTGGTGATGGGTTCGACTTCCGAGAAGCAGCGCGCCGACGACAGCCTGGCGCTGCTCAACTGGGGCTTCCGTTTCTACGAAACCCACCGCCTGTACGAACCGGGCAAGGTCATCGCCAGCCAGCGCGTGTGGAAGGGCCAGGCCAAGGAAGTGCAACTGGGCGTGGCCCAGCCGATGCTGGTGAGCGTGCCGCGTGGCCGCTACGGCGATCTGAAGCCGAGCATGAACGTGCCCAAGACCCTGGTCGCGCCGATCACGAAGGGCCAGGCCATCGGTGACGTGAAGGTCACCCTCGATGGCAAGGTCGTCGCCCAGGCTCCGCTGGTGGCGGTCAACGCCGTCGAGGAAGCCGGCTTCTTCAAGCGCCTGTGGGACGCTTTCTGGATGTGGTGGGAGTCGGACTGAGTCCCGTGTTTCCCGCGTGATGAACAAGAAAGCCGGCGAAAGCCGGCTTTTTTTTGCGCAAAGGAATCCGTGCTCCCGGCCTGCCGAAGCAGTCGCGTGGGCAATGTGCCTTGCGGATCAGAGATCGAATACGCGCAATCCATCACTAGGAATGCTCTGAAAAAAACGTCATTCGCCCTGAAACCTTCATCCCCATGCTTCAAATGCGACATTGGCTATGGAAAGTCCGTGGACCTTCGTGGCTTGCAGCAGGAAAAGGAAACCCAAGATAAAGGGGGGAGACTGTGCAGGACATTTGTGACGCGCCCGCTTCATCAAGAACCGGCAGGCGTTCGCCGGTCATCATGTTGGTTGGCATGGTATTGCTGTGCTCGGTCCAGTGGCGCGTACAGGCATATCCAGATCCTGCCCAGGATGTTGGCTGCAGGACCCAGTTCGAAGCTGCCAAGGAGGTGGTATCGACCGAGATGCAGGATTTTGAGGTGCGGGAATTTCTGACGACCTATCTGAATGCGGCCTGGCACACTTTCTGGCGTTCGAAGGAACCTGCACAGTCAGTGGTGGTACTGGACAAACTTGAACGAATTGTCGAGTCAAATCGTGTCAAGGGCTATTCGCCGGAGAGCAAGCGGATCGCGCTTTCGGCCATTGATCTGTATCGCCAATGCATGGCACGCGGGGAATTTCCAAGGATGGCTTCCGTAGTTGTCGAAACCTTCTACTTCAACGAAACCCGACCGGACGGAAGAGGGAGGAGCGCGGGTCAGGAGGAAGAAGTTTACGTGTTCGTCGATGGCGTCCATCTCAAGTCGGCGGATGCGCATGGACGTGCATGGCTTGAAGTTCCGGCTGGAGCCGTCACGGTGCAGGCCATCGTCCCCTCAACGTCGATCGCGACGGCAACGGTGCAAGCGACGGCGGGAGAGACGGTTTCGCTTCAGTTGATTCTGGATGACGGAAAGGAGGTGACATTGCCAGCCGAGTTGTCCATCAGCCCGGTCACCAACGGGATGCTTGACCCTGATGCCGGCGATTTCCTGATCACACTCCTGGAAGGAGGCGTGCCGCGTCCAATGATCCATGTTGAGTGGGTGGAACTGGAAGGTGGATTCAGAAACATCTTGGCGCAATTGACGGATGAATTTCGCGTGGATGCGGAGGGTCGTTTGCATCCTGTTTCGATGGATGCCATCCGGAACGCCATTCTCCCCCATGCCGGTCAGAACCTGAAACTGTATGCAGCGGGATCAGACGCCCGCGGCTTTACTTTCGGGGGATACCAGTCTCTCTACCTGGAGCCGAAGGACATCAGTGCTGTGGAGGCAATACCACCGTTCAATCTATTCATGTCTGCTCCCGAGAATGATTGAAGCTCACGGAGCTCGTCTGCGCTGGTGCGGGGGCGGGCGTGTCGGACCCTTCAACACACCCATCGACGCCGCCTTGAGAATCCGCCGGAACGTCGGGCATTCCATGTGGCTTGGCGCGCGGCAGGCGGCAGCATGGCGCAGGCCGTCGCGCATCGCGCCGAGCTGGCGGATGGTGCGATCCAGTTCGTCGCCCTTGTCCTGCAATCGCTTCCGGTCAATGCGTGGCTGGCCGTCGGCGCCGAACATCCCGGCGATCTCGTCCAACGAGAAGCCGGCCGCGCGGCCCAGCGCGATCAAGGCGAGCTGGTCCAGCACGCGGGCGTCGAACACGCGCCTCAGTCCGTGCCGACCGATGGCGCGGATGAGGCCCTTTTCCTCGTAGTACCGTAGGGTCGACGCGGGTACGCCGGTGTGTTCGGCCACCTGGCCGATATCCAGTTCCTGCATGGGCTTGACTTCAAGTCGACTTGAAGTTGCAGAGTGCGCTTCCTCTTCTGACGACGCAAGCAGGTGCGGATGACCATGGATACGACCGGAATCGCGGACGAGCAGGCCAGGCTCTGGAACGGAGTGAGTGGACAGGCGTGGGTGGACCAGCAGGCGCTGCTGGATTCGATGCTCGAACCCTTCATCGCCGTCCTGCGGAACGTGCTGGACGACGCGTCCGCCGCGCGGGTGCTGGATGTCGGCTGTGGCACGGGCGCCACCACCCTGGCGATGGCGGCCGGAATGAAGGGGCAGGGGGAATGCACGGGCGTCGACATCTCCGCGTCGATGCTGGCGCTCGCACGCGAGCGCGCGCACCGCGAAGACCTTCGCGTGGCGTTCATTCAGGCCGATGCGCAGGTGCATCCGTTCCCGCATGGGCATTTCGATCGGATCGTTTCACGCTTCGGCGTAATGTTCTTCGCCGATCCGGTGGCCGCGTTCATCAATCTCAGGCAAGCGGCGAAGGCGGATGCGCGGCTGCGTTTCGTGGCCTGGCGAGGTCCGGCGGACAATCCATTCATGACCACCGCCGAGCGTGCCGCCGCACCGTGGCTCGCCTTGCCCGAACGTCGTACCGAAGGCCCCGGCCAATTCGCGTTCGCCGATCCACGACGGATTCGCGAAGTGCTGGAAAACGCGGGCTGGCGCGACATCGGGATCCATCCGCTCGACCTGGCCTGTTCGCTGCCCGAACCCCTGCTGATTCCCTACATCACCCGCCTCGGGCCGGTTGGACAGGTATTGCAGGAGGCGGACGCCGACACACGCGAACGCGTGATTGCCGCGATGGGTGAAGCATTCCAGCCGTACGTGCACGGCGCCGAGATCCGCTTCACCGCCGCCTGCTGGCAGGTGGATGCGCACGCCGGAGGCGTGGCGCCATGACGCCGGTCGTGGATCTCGTGATTGACGCGACCGTGCTTGGCCTCGGCGCAACCGCGCTGATGGATATCTGGGTCTGGCTGCGTCGCCGCTGGCTCGGCGTGCCGGGTCTGAACTACGCCTGGATCGGGCGCTGGGTGGCGTATCTACCGCGTGGCCGTTTTCACCACTCGCCGATTGCCGCGACGCCGCCGGTGCGCGGCGAGCAGGCCATCGGCATCGTGGTGCATCTGCTCACCGGCATCGCGTTCGCGGGCATTCTCGTGGTTGTGTGGGGACCGACCTGGCTTGATCGACCTACGCTTGCGCCGGCGTTGATCGTCGGCATCGGCAGCGTGGTCGCACCGTTTCTCTTGATGCAGCCGGGCATGGGCGCGGGCATCGCCGCGCGCCGCATGCCCGAACCGGCGAAGGCGCGCCTGCACAGCCTGGTCACGCATGCGGTTCTGGGTGTTGGCCTGTATTTCAGCGGATGTGCTCTCGCCAGCTTTCACTAAAACGACACGGTACCCCCATCGGTGCGCGTCCACGCAAGCGACCTCGACCGCCCAAGGCGGCAAAAAGGCCCGAAGACTTCCGGCACATGCCAGCGCAACGGGCCACCGCCACGATTCCCCGGTTCCTTTTTTTTCATCGCGCGGTGGTGCACACATGAACCCGCATCATTCGGTCATACAGCGGTATGCCCGGCGTTTTCTGCCGGGCGTGTCAGGACTGGTCCTGCTGGCCGCGCTGGCCACGGGTGCGGGCGCGGTGGAACCCCGGCTTCGCGCCAGTGGAGCTCGCGTGGAATCGTTCGAGCCGCCCGCGCGGATCGACGTCCCGGCGGCCGCCGAGTATCTGGGCAATCGGCGCTGGGTCCTGTATGGCTATGCCGACTGCGATCTTCACCTGTATGTGCAGAAGGACGCGCAGGGCGTGGTGGAACGCCTGTACTGGATCCAGTCGGAGGGCTACATCCCCAGCCGCCCGGAACTCACGCATGCCGGCGACTACGCCCAGTCGCGCCGGTTGACGGTGGGCGGGTTGGACTTTCACCTGAATACCTGGGGACGAGCCCTGAGTGCGCCGGCGCCCGCCGATTCGGATCTGGAACAGGTCGAACAACTCATTGCCGCCGCGAAGCTGCGCTTGCCGCAAAACATGGCTTTCGTCCGCTTGGTGCATCTACCGGACGCGGCGCAGCGCAAGGAACTCATGCTGATCTATGCCGAGCGCGCGACCACCGATGCCGTACCTGACGATGGCGTTGTCGCGCGCATGCGCAAGACCATGATCATCGAGCGCTTGCCGGAACGATGACGCGTTCCCCACGCGGTGGCATGGCGGGAGTCAGGGTGACCAACGGCCATTGATCCGCCGCCGGCGCAGTCCGTAGCGTGGCGTCATTCCCCCGGAGTGATGGAACATGCGCGTGGCATTCAAGGCGATGGTGGTGTGCGTGGCACTGGCGGGCGTGGCGCCGCAGGCAAGCGCGGTCGACGCGCCGAAAGGCGGCGAACCGGTCATCGACATCAGCGACGTCGATCGCTTCTACCAGCTTTACGACCGGACCCGGGGACAACCGACCGCCGAGCAGTTGCAACGCGATTACCTCGACGGGGGATCCGCGGGGCTGCACCAGTTCGCCAAGGCGCGGCGAATCACCGGCGAAGCCATCGCCGCGAACCTCGGCAGGAATCCGCAGGTCTATGTGGACGCCAAGCGCTGCATGGCGGCGCTGCCCGCCACCCGCACGCGGCTCAAGGCCTCATTGCAGAAACTGGTCGAGCTGTATCCGGAGGCTCGCCTGCCGGCCGTCACGGTCGCGGTGGGCCGGGGCAAGCCGGTCGGCACCGCCAGCGCCGACAGCGGCGTGCAGATCGGTCTGGAAGCGCTGTGCGCCACCGACTGGCTCAATCCCGACGTCGAGGATCGCTTCGTGTACGTGCTGGCGCACGAGTACGTGCACGTCCAGCAGGCGCAGGCATTCCTGGAGACCGAGCAGGCCACGGTGCTCGAGAGCGCGCTGATGGAAGGCGCCGCCGAATTCGTCGGCGAGCTGATTTCCGGCGAGGTCGCCTACCTGCATCTCAAGCACAACACGCAAGGCCTGGAAAAGGCCATCGAGACCAAGTTCCAGGCGGACATGGACAAGCGCGACCTGTCCGATTGGCTCTACAACAGCAAGCCGGGCAACCCCGGTGATCTGGGCTACTGGGTCGGCTACCGCATCGTGAAGGCTTACTACCAGAATGCCAGCGACAAGCGCCAGGCGCTGCGCGACATCATCGGCTTGCAGGATGCCAGGCAATTCCTGGCGCGCAGTGGCTGGCAGCCGGGGATGGAACTGCGGTAAGGGCGATCCATCAACGGCGCGCCTTGACGGTGCTCCTCAACGATGATCCAGATGCGGCCTGCCCACGCCCATCACGCCCCAGCCGGTGCCGTGATCGTAGGTTGAGTTGCGCGCCGGATGGATGGAGTGTTCGCCAAAGCAGAGTTTGCGCAGGATGGCGTCCGGACGCAGGTGCCAGCTCGCCCAGCCCAGCGGTGAGTCACCCTGCGCGTCGCGTGCGTCGACACGCGCGCCCGCCGCCAGCAGCAGGTCGATGGCCTTCTCGCTGCCGAACGCCGCCGCGCGATGCAGTGGCGTCTCGCCCCGGGTGCGGGCATCGCGCATGAAGCCGCCGGTCTCCACACCGGGCAGGGTAGTGCGATCGGGATTCGCGCCGGCGGCCAGCAGTATCTCCAGGATCATGTCGTAGGCGGGCCGATTGGCCTTGCACAGGGCCAGGTGCAGCATCGATTCGCCGGTTTCCGGTACGGCGTGATTGGCGTCCGCGCCCTGCTCGATCAGGAACTGGCATAGCGGCCAGTGGCCGTGGAAGACCGCATCCCCCAATCCCCGGTTGTCGCCGAGCGATGCAAGCGTTTCACCCTGGGCCAACAGGAAACGGATGGCGCTGACGTCGCCGTAGTAGGCGCACCAGCGGATGATCCGGACGCCATTCGCGTCCGTGTCGGTTGCCGCATGGCCTCCGGCGACATGCTCGAACACCAGATCGGTGCGTCCGTCGCGGATGCGTTCCAGGCGTTCGTGGGTCATGGCAGCCACATCGGTTGCGGTCGATGGCCGGATTCTGCCATCCGGATCGGCGTGGTTCCTTCGCCGTTCGTCCGACATGGGCAGGCCCATCGTGGTGTCAGGGCACGATGGGCGCGCCGGAGCGTCCGGCGGCGTGGAACAGCATCGCCGATACCAGCCAGAGCCCGGCGAACAAGAGTGTCGCCGGCCATGGATGATCCATGCCGCCGCACTGGGCGATCAGGCCGATCACGGCCTGGGCGAATGCGGTGGCGGTGAGGGTGGCGGCCATACCGCGCGGGCGGAATCGCGCGATGAGCGCGCCGGTCATGCCGAGCGCCAGAACGCCGGCATACCAGAGGTTGTAGGGATTGGTTTCACTGCCGACAAAACCGACCGCCAGGTTCACCCACACCAGCAGGAAGCCGGTGGCGACGGCAAGGAACGCGGCGGCGCGGTACAGGCGATTGCCGCGGCTGATCCGCACCGCCACTTCGCAAGCGCCGCAGGCTAGCGCCAGCAGGGTGCCGAACACGGCGAAATCGAAGGGCGTCCAGTCCACCTCGCCGGTGAACTGCATGGCGATCAGCGGCAGCAACAACAGGGTCGCGGCGCCGCCCCACATCAACAGGCGCCAGCCGGGCAGGCGCGGGCCACGGGAATGTTGCGCGTCGGTGCTCATGATCGGCTCCTTTCTACGGATGGACGCATCCTGCCAGGCGTGGATGGGCCGGCGATGGCGCCCGTGTGAAGCGGAAAAGAAGCGGCCGACGGCACGCCGGTCAGACGGCGCGAAGCCCGAGCCAGGTCCAGGTCACGCCGGCCTCGCGATTGGCGGCGCTGACCGAGGGAACCCGGTGCGAGAACAGCAGGGAGAACCCTGACGAGATCGCCAGTTCCGCACTGGCGACCGCATCGCTCTCGAAGCCGGTGCGCGCGGGATGACCCGGACCGTGGCGGATCGACATCAGCAATCGTCCATCTGGCGGAACCAATTGGCGTAACCGGCGGAAGGACGGTTGCCGGTCCTCCGGCGCGATGTGGTGCCATGCCGCCACCATCAGGATCAGATCGAAGCCGGTTTCGGTAACCCGTTCCAATGCCGGCAGCGTGTCCTCGCACCAGCGGATGCATGGGTGCGCATGCAGCCGCATGCCGGCCTCCCGGAAACCCGCGACGGGTTCGACCGCCAGCACCGCATGACCGAGCGCCGCTAGCCAGGCCGCATCCCGGCCCGTGCCCGCGCCGATGTCGATGATGCGACCGGGCGCCGGTGGCAACCACGCCATCACCGGCGCCAGCACGTCCACCGACGAGATCGCTTCGAACGAAGGAATCAGCGCGTCGGCTTCTTCGGCGTAGGCGGCGAGGATGTCGTGTTGCATGGGGCCTGCGCTCTGGATCGACCGCGTGATTCTGCACATGCCGGAACACCGCGGAGAAGTGCCGGAGTGGCGTGGCGGCGACCCCGGGCAGGTTGCAGCGGCACGACTGGATGCACTCCGGATGTTTTTTCGCGCATGCTCGAGTCCGCCTTCATATGGGCGGCGATCGCCTCTGCGCCCTGTTCGAAAAAGTGACCCGTGCCTACACGCGGGCCTTGCTAGGCTCCGCCGCGCAACCCCGTCACGAGGTATCGCGCCATGACCGGTTCGCCGCGCGCAACGCGCCATTCGCTGGGCCTGATCCTGTTTGCCGCCATCGCCGCCGCTTTCCTGGGCGCTCATGCGCAGGGATCGGGCGAGGCAGGTGCACCGACAACGCCGGCGACCGCTTCGACACGTTCCCCGACCTCCGCGATTGCGGCCACTGCGCCGATGGAGGCATTCGATCTCGCGGCGACGGTGGCGCCACCGATCGGTACCCGCGACACCGTGTTGATTGGACCGCCGGTACCGCGTCCGTCGGGTACGCCGTGCGTGGTCGAGTTGTTCCGCGACGCCGCGTTGCCGGAGGCGGGCATCGCCTGGTTCAACGGCGACGGCGTGTTTCCCTATGCGCCGCCCGTGCAATGCCCGGGGCCGTGGGCGAAGGTGATCCTCAAGGTCTCGTTCCGCAACGACGCGCCGGCGACCTATCTGGACGGCCTGATGCTTGCGCAGGTGTCGCTGGCCGGTGTTCCGCTCTACAGCGGTGGTGGCCAGGACAATGGCGTACCGACGCACTGGCGGGTCGAGCGCGATGTCACCGACTACAGCGCGCTGCTTGCGCAGCCGGGTGACGGCACCCTGGAAGCACGCGCCTCGCCGCGCTATCCGCCCGACTTCCAGCAACCGTTCTACGCGTCGGCCACGCTGCTGTTCTATCCGCCGACGCCGGTCAATCGCGCCGTGCGCGTGGCGGACGAAATCCATCCGTTGACGTCGATCGGCTGGCAGCAGGTCAACACCCCCGCGGATCGGGTGGCGACGACGCTGACCCTGCCGCGCAACGTCGAGCGCGCCTACCTGGACGTGATGGCGCATCCGGCGCATGGCAACGACCTGTTCTGGTTCACCTGCATGCCGGATGCGGCGATGGGCGCGTTCCCCGAACTGGCCAGCCGGCTGGCGATCGGTCCCAACCGGCGCGGGCTGGAAGGTGATCTGCCGAGCCAGGGCTGCCGTGGCGGCAGCTTCCGGCAGGTGCTGGTGCGCATCGATGACGAGCCGGCCGGCCTGGCCGCGGTGTACCCACGCCTGTATCCGCAGGTCAATCCGGATCGCGGCCCGCGGCTGGCCCGGCCCGCGCCGCCGCCGCTGGCATTGAACTTCATGCCCTACCGGGTGGACCTGTCGCCGTTCGCGGGCAAGCTCAGCGATGGACGGCCACATGTGGTCGCGCTGTCCATGATCAGCGGCGGCACGGTTACCCCGTTCGATCTCACCGGCACGCTGTTGGTCTACCGCGACGCCGGCACCCCGCAGATCACCGGTGCGATCACCGGCAACACGCTGGCCGGCGCTTCGCTCACCCCGGCCGTCGACACTTCACTGACGCGCGATGCGGCGACCGGCCGGGTCACCGGCTCGGTGCGCACGACCTTCACCCATGCCCATGTCATCGAAGGCTACGTGGAGACTTCGCGCGGGCGCATCCAGCATCGGGTCGAACAGCGCGTGGGTTTCGACAACCGGCTGGTGCCCGACGCGCTCGGCACCGGCGAGGGCGAACAGGACGACTACCGACTGCAGGTACGCCTGAACAGCACGATCACCGGCATCAGCCGGCGGACACTGGGGGTCACCGTGCTGGCCGAGGACAAGGAAACCTTTTCCTATCCGCTGGTGCTGGACTACCACGGCCCTTCCCTGGATTTGCAGCAGGCATTCACCCGCAATGGCGAGCATTGGCGGCCGGGCGTGGTCCGTTACTACACGCGCCTGGATCATCGCGCCAACCTCGCCACCGATACGGATCTGTGGCTGGGCGAACAGCGCTATCGGTTCCGCGATTCCCACGGCGGCTGCTACAGCGCGGACATGGCGGCCGAAGGCGGCGCACTGGCGGCGTACACGCAGGGCACGGACTGTCCGGACGGACGCAACCGGCTGTTCTGGGCCTCGCATCCGGATGGTTCGCCGGAAAGCCTGGGCTGGGCGGAACGGTAGCGCGAAGCGCACATCGGACCGCTGCGTGCGCGCAGCGATGTCGATGATGGCCGCTCAGGCGGCAGCCCGTTTCGCGCGCCTGCGCCGCCACGCGCGCCAGGCCGCAAACACGCCGCCCGCCAGCAGCAACGCGCCCGCAGCCAGCACCGTCATGCGCACCGCGACGCCGTGCTGGAACACCACTTCCTCGCCTTCGCCATCCAGCGCGTAGGCGATCACGTAGTCGCCCATCGGGCCGAGGCCCTCGCGACCGCCGGCGGCGATCACGACGTACTGGCGTCCGTTTACCGCATAGACGGACGGCGTGGCCTGTCCGCCGGCCGGCAGTTTGGCGTCCCACAGGACCTTGCCGGTCGCGCTGTCGAGCGCGCGGAAGCGCGCGTCGGCCGAGGCGCCGATGAAGGTGAGGCCGCTGGCGGTGGTGACCGCACCGCCCAGCACCGGCATGCCGATATCCAGCGGCAGCCACGGCAGTTCTTCCTCCAGCGTGCCCAGCGGACGTTCCCACAGCACCTTGCGCGCGCGCAGATCCACGGCCACCACCCGGCCCCACGGCGGCTTCACGCACGGCGTCCCCTTGGCCGAAGCCAGGACGCCGCGGCGCATGCCGTAACCGGTGCCGTCCATGCTGTTGAACTCCTGCCCGGGAAAGGCATCGTCCTTGTCCCAGTCGAATGCCTCGCGCGGAATCAGGGTCACCTGCATGGGCAGATCGGACACCGGCAGGATCGCGATCTGGCGTTGCACGTCGACCGCGATGCCGCCCCAGTTCACTCCGCCGGCCCAGCCGGGCAGGACGGCGGTGCCGCGCACGCTGGGCGGGGTGAAGATGCCTTCCGAACGCATGCCGGCGATCTGCCGCGCGCAATCGCGGCGTTCGCCGGGCGTCGGACCCCACGCATCCTCGGGGGTGAGCGGCGCGTGGCGCGCCAGGCGCAGCGACGGTTCCGGCATCGGTTGGGTCGGCCACGCCTGTTCGCCCGGCACGTCCGAGGCGGGCACCGGAACTTCGGTGATCGGGAACACCGGTTCGCCGGTGCGGCGATCGAAGGCGAACAGGAAACCGGTCTTGGTCGCCTGCAGCACCGCCTCGCGCGGACCCTGCGCGGTCTGCACGGTTGCCAGCGCCGGTTGCGAGGCCAGGTCGTAGTCCCACAGATCGTGATGCACCAACTGCTGCGCCCACACCCGCCGGCCGCTGTGCAGGTCCAGCGCCACCAGCGAATTGGCGTCGCGGTTTTCGCCCAGGCGCTCGGCGCCGGTGTAATCGGGACTGGCCGAGCCGGTCGGCACGTAAACCAGGCGCAGCGCCGGATCCACCGACAGCGGCGCCCAGGCATTGGCCGCGCCGACGGTGC
>MTEW01002193.1_pt1 | contig 11618 bp, 10 predicted proteins | sample 1042681 | NCBI WGS metagenome assembly MTEW01 (sample SAMN06185811, study PRJNA358809) | soil metagenome | isolation source: soil biostimulated with citrate as carbon source | place: India | collected 2015-05-23
CAAGAGCAAGAGCAAGAGCAGGGCGCGTCTTCACAGGCGGTGCTTGGTCCACGTCGCGCGATGCGCGACAATAGCGATCATTTGCGGAGTCCCCCATGACTGATTTCACCCCCGACGCCATCCTCGACGCCACCGGCCTGAACTGCCCGGAACCGGTGATGATGCTGCACCAGCACGTGCGTAACCTGGCCGCTGGCGGCCTGCTCAAGGTCATCGCCACCGACCCCTCGACCCGCCGCGACATCCCCAAGTTCTGCAACTTCCTCGGCCACGAACTGCTGCAGCAGCAGGAAGACGCCGGTACCTTCCTGTACTGGATCCGCAAGAAAGCCGACTGAGCCGCTCTGGAACACACCCGGCGTTGCGCCTACACTGCGTTCCCCAGACAGGAGAGCGCCATGCTGATAGTTGCCGACGAGAACATCCCGCTGCTCGATGCCTTCTTCCAGGGGTTCGGCGAAATCCGCCGTTACCCCGGCCGAAGCCTCGATGCCGCCAGCGTAAAGGACGCCGACATCCTGCTGGTGCGCTCGGTGACCAAGGTCGACCGCCAGTTGCTCGAAGGCAGCCGCGTGCGCTTTGTCGGTACCTGCACCATCGGCACCGACCACCTCGACCTGAACTACTTTGCCGAGGCTGGCATCCACTGGAGCAGCGCACCTGGCTGCAATGCCCGCGGCGTGGTCGATTATGTGCTGGGCAGCCTGCTGACCCTGGCCGAACTGGATGGCGTGGCACTGCCCGAGCGCGTGTATGGTGTGGTGGGTGCGGGTGAGGTAGGTGGCCGCCTGGTGCGGGTGCTGCACGGCCTGGGCTGGAAGGTACTGGTATGTGACCCGCTGCGCCAGGCCGCCGAGGGCGGTGACTACGTCAGCCTCGAGACCATCCTGCAACAGTGCGATGTGATCAGCCTGCACACCCCCTTGCAGCGTGGCGGCGAGCACCCGACCTGGCACCTGCTGGGCCAGGCGCAGCTGGCGCAGTTGCGCCCCGGTGCCTGGCTGGTCAATGCCAGCCGTGGCCCGGTGGTGGACAACGCCGCCCTGCGCGAACTGCTGCTGGACCGCGAAGACCTGCATGCGGTGCTGGATGTGTGGGAGGGGGAGCCGCAGGTCGACCTGCAACTGGCCGACCTGTGTACGCTGGCTTCGCCGCACATTGCCGGCTACAGCCTCGACGGCCGCCAGCGTGGTACGGCGCAGATCTACCAGGCGCTGTGCCGCTTCCTCGGTGTGGATGAACAAGTGCAACTGGCCGACCTGCTGCCCCGGCCGCCGCTGGCGCAGATCGAGCTCGATGCCAGCACCGACCCGGCCTGGGCCTTGGCCACCTTGTGCCGTGCGGTATACGACCCACGTCGCGACGATGCCGATTTCCGCCGCAGCCTCAGCGACGACCCGCAGCAGCAGCGTACAGCGTTCGACCAGTTGCGCAAGCAGTACCCGCCACGGCGCGAGATAGAGGGGCTGATGGTGCGCTTGCGCGGGGAGTCGCCGCAGTTGGCGCAGCTGGTCAGTGCCTTGGGTGGGGTGTTGGTCTGACAGCCTTTTGAAAGCTGTACCGGCCTCTTCGCGGGTACAGGATTCAGGCAAATAAAAACCCGGCGCAAGCGCCGGGTTGCAAGAATTCGCCGATCAACCTTTGCGTACGCGCTCGACCCGGCTTTCTTCCAGGGCCTTGCATGCCTGCTGGATCATCTGCTCGGTGATCGGTACTTCGCGCCCCTGGGCATCGATGATCGAACCGCACACCTGCGGCTGAGGGGTATTCCGGGGCTTCTGGTTGTCGCTGCCATGCTGCAAGCTCATGTATTGTCTCCTCATCAGGTTCAAGCGCAGGTTAACCCTGTGCCGTGACTGGCCTGTGACAGTACCTGCAGGGTCACGGCAGGCACAGTCCAACAGAAACGGCAGTAAAGCTCCATAGCCTGGTTAGACCGATAGGCTATAGCAACCCTGCAAGGGTTCCACAGGCGTGGATGAGTGGTAGGCTGCGGTTTCCCCGCCAATGTAGTCTGCGCCATGCCCGAATCGGTTTCCCCGCGCCAACGCCGCGCCCTGCGCCTGGGTTGGCAGTTTGTCCGTCCGTACCGTCGCCAGGTGCTGCTGGCCTTGCTGGCCCTGGTAGTCACCGCCGCCATCACCCTGTCCATGGGCCAGGGCATCCGCCTGCTGGTGGACCAGGGCTTCATGACCCGCTCCGCGCATCAGCTCAACCAGACCATTGGCCTGTTCCTGCTGTTGGTGGTGGCCCTGGCGGTGGGTACCTTCAGCCGCTTCTACCTGGTGTCGTGGATCGGCGAGCGCTGCGTGGCCGATATCCGTCGGGCCGTGTTCGACCACCTGATCGGCCTGCATCCCGGGTTTTTCGAAGACAACCGCAGCTCCGAGATCCAGTCGCGGCTGACCGCCGACACTACCTTGCTGCAATCGGTAATCGGCTCTTCGCTGTCGATGTTCCTGCGCAACGCGCTGATGGTCATCGGTGGTGTGGTGTTGCTGTTCATCACCAACCCCAAGCTCACCAGCATCGTGGTGGTGGCCCTGCCACTGGTGCTGGCACCGATCCTGCTGTTCGGCCGCCGCGTACGCAGCCTGTCGCGGCAAAGCCAGGACCGGGTGGCGGATGTGGGTAGCTATGTGGCCGAGACCCTCGGACAGATCAAGACCGTGCAGGCCTACAACCACCAGGCGCATGACCGCCAGCTGTTCGCCGGTACGGTCGAAGCGGCGTTTGCCGTGGCCCGGCAGCGGATTGCCCAGCGTGCCTGGCTTATCACCTTGGTGATTGTGCTGGTTCTTGGAGCGGTGGGGGTAATGTTGTGGGTTGGCGGCATGGACGTGATCGCCGGGCGTATTTCTGCGGGCGAACTGGCCGCCTTCGTGTTCTACAGCCTGATCGTCGGTAGCGCCTTCGGCACCCTCAGCGAGGTGATCGGCGAGTTGCAGCGGGCGGCGGGTGCCGCCGAGCGCATTGCCGAACTGTTGGCGGCGCGCAGTGCGATCCTGCCGCCCGCCATGGCGCAGGTGCTGCCGCAGCAGCGGGCCAGTGGGCGTATCGAGCTGCAGCAGTTGGTGTTCGCCTACCCATCACGGCCCTCGGTGGCGGCTGTCGATGGCCTGAGCCTGGCCATCGAGCCGGGGCAGACCGTGGCGCTGGTGGGCCCGTCGGGGGCGGGCAAGTCGACCCTGTTCGATTTGTTGCTGCGCTTCTACGATCCCCAGCAGGGGCGCATCCTGCTTGATGGCCGGGCGATCACCGAGCTCGACCCCGATCACCTGCGCCATCAGTTCGCCCTGGTAGCACAGAACCCTTCGCTGTTTCGCGGCACGGTCGAGGCCAACATCCGCTATGGCCGGCCCGAGGCGACCCTGGCCGAGGTCGAGGCAGCGGCCCGAGGTGCTCATGCCGATGCATTCATCCGGCAATTGCCGCAGGGCTACCAGACACCGCTGGGCGAGGGCGGCATCGGCCTGTCTGGCGGTCAGCGGCAGCGCCTGGCCATTGCCCGTGCGTTGCTGGTCGATGCGCCGATCCTGTTGCTGGACGAAGCCACCAGCGCACTCGACGCGCAAAGCGAACACCTGATCCAGCAGGCGCTGCCCAGCCTGATGGCCGGGCGCACCACCCTGGTGATCGCCCATCGGCTGGCTACGGTCCAGCATGCCGACCGTATCGCGGTCATCGACAAGGGCCGGCTGGTGGCGGTGGGGACGCACCGCCAGTTGATCGAAGAGAGCCCACTGTATGCCCGGCTGGCGGCCCTGCAGTTCACCACGGGTTAGCTTGTCGTGGCTCTGTAACATTTCTGTAGTAATTGCCTGAGAGTATCTAGCTCAACTGTTGCGTAAGTGCTCGACCTGGCTGCCATTGCTTGATGGCAGCCTTTTTTTGGCCTGCCAGCAACCGGGCTGCGTTGCACCTTGTTGCCAGCTTGCGCGGCCCTACGGTCTTCCTCCTGCTTTCCGAGATCCAAGATGTTGCGTAAATCCCTCAGAGTGCAAATTCTCTCCCTGCTCGGCGGCAGTCTGGTGGCGATGTTGCTGATCGCCCTGGTGTGCTTCCAGTTCCTTTCCTCCAGCGTGCGCGGCTACGCCGAGCTGGTTGACGGGCCGCTGCGGGCCTCGCAACTGATTGACGAAGCCAACCTGCAGTTCAAGATTCAGGTGCAGGAATGGAAGAACGTGCTGCTGCGCGGGCGCCAGCCGGCTGACATGGACAAGTACTGGCAGCAGTTCCAGGCTCGCGAGCAGCAGGTGCAGAAACTGCTCGGACAATTGATCGACAGCAGCGACGCCAGGCTGAAGGCGCCGTTGCAGCAGCTGCGTGACAGCCACCGGCAGCTGGGCCAAGCCTATGCGCAGGGTCGCCAGGCATTCCTGGCGGCGGGCGGCGACCCTGTGGCAGGCGACCAGGCGGTCAAGGGCGTGGACCGCGCCGCCAGCGAGCAGATGAGCGAACTGGTCGAGCAATTGCGTGCCGAGGCCCTTCAGCACGCCGCCAGCCTCAGTGCTGGCGCCGAGCGCACGGTATGGCTGGGCCTGCTGGTGATGCTGGTCTCGGCCGTGCTGGTGGGGCTGCTCAGTCTGTGGTTGGTCAACCGCAGCCTGGTCGAGCCGATCCGCCAGTTGATCGACTATGTCGCGCAGCTTAGCCAGGGCCGCTTTGCCGCCTGGGTAGACAGCCGCCGCGAGGACGAACTGGGCCGCCTGGCGCGGGCCGCCAATACCCTGCGCGACTTCCTTGCCGACACGGTCGGCCGGCTGCAGGACAACGCCCAGGAACTGGAAGGCGCCAGTGGCCAGTTGCGCAGCATCGCCGGCGACATGGCCCGTGGTACCCACGACCAGTTCCAGCGCACCGACCAGGTGGCCACGGCCATGCACGAGATGTCCGCCACCGCCCAGGAAGTCGCCCGCCACGCCGCCGAGGCCGCCCGCGCGGCGGACGATGCCGACCACAGTGCCCAGGCGGGCGAGCAGGTGATGCAGCAGACCATCGACATCATCGGCGCGGTCAACCGCGAAATTGCCGGTACGGCGGCGGTGATACGCGACCTGGAGCATGACAGCACGCGCATTGGCAAAGTCCTCGAGGTGATCCGCGGTATTGCCGAGCAGACCAACCTGCTGGCGCTCAACGCGGCCATCGAAGCGGCCCGTGCCGGCGAGGCCGGGCGAGGTTTTGCGGTAGTCGCCGATGAAGTGCGCAGCCTGGCCCAGCGGACGGCGGCGTCGATCGCCGAGATCCACCAGATCATCGAGGCGGTGCAATCGGGGGCGGTGGAGGCGGTCAAGGCCATCGAAAGCGGCCAGCAGCGCAGCGAGGAGGGTGCCGAGCAGGTGCAGCAAGCCGGGCAGATGCTGCAGCGTATCACCTTGGCAGTGGAAGCGATCCGCGACATGAACCGGCAGATCGCTACCGCGGCCGAAGAGCAGACCAGCGTGGCCGAGGACATCTCCTGCAACCTGATCGAAATCACCCGCATCGCCACGGCTAACCAGCAGGCCGTACAACATACCGAGCAGGCGGGGCAGCGCTTGCATGGGTTGTCCGGGCAACTGGGCGAAGTCACCTCCCGCCTGAGCGCCTGATTTCAAAGGGCCGCTGCGCAGCCCATCGCCGGCAAGCCAGCTTTTAGAAATTGAGCAAGACAGTTGCTCCCACCGCGGCTGTGCAGGCCTGCTCTTTGTGGGAGCTGGCTTGCCGGCGATGGGGCGCGTAGCGGCCCCAGGGGGAAACCCGCCATCTGACAGGGGCAAACTCTTCCCCACTGGCGGATTGTCGCCATGCGACCCGTCGCCCACCCCCTGTATTCACTGCTCCAGACTCAGTTGGCACGTTCCCTGCTCAAGGCGGCGCGCGTGTACACAACAACTGGATAACATCAATGAAGAAATTCCTGCTGACGTTCCTCTGCCTGGGCGTCATCGGCTGCTCCAAACCCGCGGAACCGGAAAAGACCGTCGACGTGCTGCTGATCGGCGGTGGCATCATGAGTGCCAGCCTGGGCACCTACCTCACCGAGCTGGAGCCTTCCTGGAAGGTCGACATCTACGAGCGCCTGGACCAGGTGGCCGAAGAAAGCTCCAACGCCTGGAACAACGCCGGTACCGGTCACTCCGCGTTCTGCGAGCTGAACTACACCAGCGTCGGCAAAGACGGCAGCATCGACATCAGCAAAGCTGTCGGGGTCAACGAGCAGTTCGAGGTGTCCAAGCAATTCTGGGCCTACCAGGTCGAGCAGGGTGTGCTGAGCAACCCGAAGTCGTTCATCAACAACGTGCCACACATGAGCTTTGTCTGGGGCGACGACAACGTTGCCTTCCTGCACAAGCGCGTCGACGCCCTGCAGCACAGCTCGCTGTTCCGCGGCATGGAAATCTCCGAAGACCACGAGCAGATCCGCAAGTGGGCACCGCTGGTGATGGAAGGCCGTGACCCGGGGCAGAAGGTCGCCGCCACGCGCATGGCCATTGGCACCGACGTGAACTTTGGCGAAATCACCCGCCAGCTGTTCGCCGCGATGACCCGCAACCCCAATGTGTCGCTGAACCTGCGCCATGAAGTGCGCGACATCGTGCGCAACGACGATGGTACCTGGCATGTGCGGGTGGCCGACCTGGCCAACGGCGGCGAGGAAAAGGCCGTCAACGCCCGTTTCGTGTTCATTGGTGCTGGTGGTGGTGCGCTGAAGCTGCTGCAGAAGTCGGGCATCCCCGAAGCCGAAGGCTATGCCGGCTTCCCGGTCGGCGGCCAGTTCCTGATGACCGACAACCCAGACCTGGTCGCCCGCCACCAGGCCAAGCTGTACGGCAAGGCCTCGGTCGGCGCGCCGCCGATGTCGGTACCGCACCTGGACACGCGGATGATCGATGGCAAGCAGGTGCTGCTGTTCGGTCCGTTCGCCACTTTCTCCACCAAGTACCTCAAGCACGGATCGCTGCTGGACATGTTCGCCTCGCTGAACAGCCACAACGTACTGCCGATGGTCAATGCCGGTATCGACAACATCGATCTCAGCACTTATCTGATGGGGCAGTTGATGCTCAGTTTCGATGACCGCATGAACGCGCTGCGCGAGTACTTCCCCAACGCCAAGAACGAAGACTGGAAGCTGCTGCAGGCCGGCCAGCGGGTTCAGGTGATCAAGAAGGACCCGGTACTGGGCGGTGTGCTGCAATTCGGTACAGAAGTGGTGGCGGCCCAGGACGGCAGCATCGCTGCGTTGCTGGGGGCATCGCCGGGCGCCTCGACCGCGGCGCCGATCATGCTGACCGTGCTGGAAAAGACCTTCAAGGACCGTATCCAGTCGCCAGCCTGGCAGGCCAGGCTCAAGGAAATCGTGCCGAGCTATGGCCAGAAGCTGAACAACAACCTGGCGCTGACCAACCAGACCCGGGCATGGAGCAGCGAGCGCCTGCAGTTGCTGTATGTGCCGGTGGAGGCCGAGCAAGCGTTATGACCGCTTGATGCAGCCCTTTGTAGGAGCGGCCTTGTGTCGCGAGAGGGCTGCGAAGCAGCCCCGGCGATATGTGCAGCGATGCCGGGATCTAGGGCCGCTTTGCGGCCCATCGCGACACAACGCCGCTCCTACAGGGACTTTTCGATGCACAACAAAAAGCCCGCACGAGGCGGGCTTTTTGACGAGGATTTGGTCGGAGAGACAGGATTCGAACCTGCGGCCTTCTCGTCCCGAACGAGACGCGCTACCTGGCTGCGCTACACTCCGATGAAGGAAATCCTACTGCATACTTTTTTTGCACGCAAGCCCTTGTTGTTAAAAGGGCCTTTGCAAAAAACAGGCTGCGATCAGAGCTCTTTGACGGTGCGGATCTGGTCCTTGTTCAGGCGCGTGCGCTTGCCGTCCAGCTGCTCGAATTCGTAGAAACCGGAGTCTTCATCGAACTTCGGTGTGTCGGTGGCCTGGATTTCGCGACCGTCGTTCAGGGTAATGACGGTTGGCGATGCGCAGCCAGCGAGGGCGCCCAGGCCCAAGGCGAGCAGAAAGGCGGGTAGGGTCCGTTGAATCATCGTGTTTCTCCAGTGCGATGGTGCTAGATGACATTAAGACGCAGGGCGTCCACGCAAGTTCCGTCTACAGTGCAGCATAGCGGCAAACTTGTGGCATTGATCGAGAGCAAGGGCCACGGGCGTCACGCTGTGATGGGCGCGTGCTGTGTTATAACTGCGGCCATCCCATGTTCTTGTGACGGACCCCCATGAAAGCCAAGGCAGATACCCCATTCGTGCCGCTGAACATCGCCGTGCTCACGGTCAGCGATACCCGCACCTTCGACACCGATACTTCCGGCCAGCTGTTCGTCGACCGGCTGAGCGCGGCCGGTCATCGCCTGGCCGAGCGCGTGCTGCTGAAAGACGACTTGTACAAGATTCGCGCCCAGGTCGCCACCTGGATCGCCGATGACAGCGTGCAGGTGGTGCTGATCACCGGTGGCACCGGCTTTACCGGCCGCGACAGCACCCCCGAGGCCGTGGCCTGCCTGCTGGACAAGCAGGTAGAAGGCTTTGGTGAGCTGTTCCGGCAGATTTCCGTGGCCGACATCGGCACCTCCACGGTGCAGTCGCGGGCCCTGGCCGGGCTGGCCAACGGTACCCTGGTGTGCTGCCTGCCGGGTTCGACCAACGCGGTGCGCACCGGTTGGGACGGCATCCTCGCCGAGCAGCTGGATGCCCGCCATCGCCCGTGCAACTTCGTGCCGCACCTGAAGCAGGCAGCGGCCTGCGACAGCCGTGGTTGAGGTGCCCCAGGCCCGGCCGCTGATGCCGGTGGAACAGGCCCTGGAGCAGCTACTGGTATTGGCCGAAGCGGCACCGATCCGCGACACCGAGAACCTGCCGCTGGCCGAAGCCGAGGGCCGTGTGCTGGCCACCGACCTGGTGGCCTCGCTCGACCTGCCACCGTGGCCGAACAGCGCGATGGACGGTTACGCCTTGCGTCTGGCCGACTGGCAGGGCAAACCCCTGCCGGTCAGCCAGCGGATTTTCGCCGGTCATGCGCCGCAGCCGCTGCAACCGGGCACCTGTGCGCGTATCTTCACCGGGGCGCCGCTGCCCGAAGGCGCCGACTGCGTCGAGATGCAGGAAAACACCCAAGTGGCGGAGGATGGCCGGGTACGCTTTCTTGAAGCGCTGAAGATCGGGCAGAACATTCGTCCCCAGGGCCAGGAAACCCGCAAGGGCGAACAGGTGATGAGCGCCGGCACCCGGCTTGGGCCGATCGAGCTGGGCCTGGCCGCGACCCTGGGCCACGGCCGGCTGGACGTGGTGCGCAAGGTGCGGGTGGCGGTGCTGTCCACCGGTGACGAACTGGTCGAACCCGGCCTGCCGCTGGGGCCGGGGCAGATCTACAACAGTAATCGCCGGCTGCTGGTCAGCTGGTTGCAGCGGCTGGGCTGCGACGTGGTCGATGCGGGCATCCTGCCGGATGACCTGGCACGCACCCGCAGCTGCCTGGCCGAGCTGGGCGATGTCGACCTGATCCTGTCCACCGGCGGTGTCTCGGTGGGGGAGGCCGACTACCTCGGCGCCGCCCTGCGCGAAGCCGGCGAGCTGGCCTTGTGGAAGCTGGCGATCAAGCCGGGCAAGCCGCTGACCTTCGGCCACTTCCAGGGTGTGCCGGTAATCGGGCTGCCGGGTAACCCGGCCTCGACCCTGGTCACCTTCGGCCTGCTGACCCGGCCCTACCTGTTGCGGCGTCAGGGTGTGACCGATGTCACGCCGCTGCGCTTCGACATGCCGGCCGGCTTTGACTGGCCCAAGGCCGGCACGCGCCGCGAATACCTGCGCGCCCGTATCGAACAGGGCCAGGTGCGCATCTACAAGAACCAGAGCTCTGGCGTGCTGCGCAGTGCGGCCTGGGCCGAGGGGTTGGTGGAGGTGCGCGAAGGCAGTACGCCGACGCGGGGGGACAGCGTGCCGTTCATTCCCTTCAGCGAACTACTTGGCTGAGCGGCCCAGCAAGGCACTGCCCAGTGGCGCCGCCTCGACCGGTGCCGCCTGGGCCAGGCGCATGTGCACGTTCTCCAGTTGCTGGGCGGCCACGCTCCAGTCATGTCGCTGGCGGGCGAACTGGCGCCCGGCAGCGCTCAACTGGCTCATGCGCCAAGGTTGGTTGAGCAACTGGGTGATCAGCAGGGCAAGCTGGTCGCCATCCTCACTGCCCAGGTAGTGCTCACCGTTGTTCGCGGTCAGGCCTGAAACGCCTTTGCCGGTGGTGATCACCGGTAAGCCCGCGGCCATCGCTTCGAGGATCTTCACCTTGGAGCCACCGGCATAGCGCAGCGGTGCGAAGAACAGCGCCGAACGCCGCTGCAGCTCACGCAAGTCGGGGCGGTAGCCGAACCATTCGATGCGCGGGTCGTTCCAGTGCAGTTTCCAGCTGGCGGGCATGGCATGCCCGGCAATCGCCAGGCGCACCGCCGGGTTGCTCATCCAGACCTGCGGCATGATGTCTTCCAGCGCCCATTCGATGGCCTCCAGGTTCGCGCCATACTCGAAGTTGCCAACGAACAGCAAGCGCTGGCTGTGCAGCGCAGGTTGCACGTGCTGGTAGAAATCACAATCCACGCCATTGACCACCACGTTCACCGGGCGTCCACTGATCTGCGCGATCAGCTCGGCATCGTGGGTGCTGACAACCACCAGTTCGGTTGGTTGGCGCAATACTCGCTGTTCCCAGCGTCGATAGCGCCAGCGGTCGAAGGCGTTGAGCGGGCGCAGCCATAGCGGCAGGCGATCGTGGCTGGCGCCACCCATAACCGATTCCAGGGTGTGTTCGCTGAGCATGTACGGCAGTCCGCGTGCCTGCAAGGCCTTTTCGAAGGGTTGAAAACTGTAGCTGTGCTCGATCTGGATCACATCCCAGGGTTCGTCAAGCAATTGCTCGAAGCGGTGCCGCAGGCAAGGAGCCAGGCCATTGATGATTGCCCGCATGGGGTAGGCGATGATTGGCGAGGCCAGCAGGTTGAGCGGGCTGTGCAGGGGGCGACGGGGCAGCACGATCAGGCGCTCGAGCAGCGGTTCCAGGGCCTCGCGGGCGGCATCGCCCAGCGGGATCTTCGATTGCACCAGCAGGGTAATCCGGTGACCCCGCTGTGCCAGGGCGCGTATCAGGTGGTATTGCCGTGTCTTGCTGCCGCTGGTGGTCGGCCAGGGTAGGTACGGCAGTGTCCAGAGAATGCGCATGACCCGAAATCCTCGCTAAAGGCTGCGGATAGCAAGACGCGCCCTTGGGCAGCAGTGGTAGAACCACTGCCGGGGGCGCGTCCGTGGCAATAAAGTGTATCTGCTGAGCATAGCCGGGCATTGCCAGGCGTGGGGAAAAGACTGGCCGCTCCCACAAAATCGACCGCGTTGGCCTGCTATTTTTTGGGATGCATGCAACGATCCGCGGTTGCGAAGGGTCGAGATCTGGGTTGATCACTTCACGGAGGCGCACACATGCAAGGGCGCAAGGCAATGCTGATCCTGCATGGCAAGCAGGCCATGAACGAAGACGTGCGCAGCGCCGTGCATGGCTTGCGCGATAGTGGCTGGGTACTGGATGTGCGGGTCACCTGGGAGGCCGGTGACGCCCAGCGCCTGGTCACCGAGGC
>MTEW01004337.1_pt1 | contig 11441 bp, 10 predicted proteins | sample 1042681 | NCBI WGS metagenome assembly MTEW01 (sample SAMN06185811, study PRJNA358809) | soil metagenome | isolation source: soil biostimulated with citrate as carbon source | place: India | collected 2015-05-23
GCCGTGCTGCGCCAGCGCCCACTCCACATGCTCCCTCACCAGCTCCGAGGCATCCTCGCGCCGCGCCTTCAGCGCCTCGATCACCGGGATCGTCGAAGGCGCATTGCCAAGCCCCACCGCCAGGTTGCGCAACCAGCGCTCATAACCGGCCCGGCGCAATGGCCCGCCTTCGGTCTTGCGCAGGAAGGTCCTTTCATCCCACAGGAACATCTCCGCCAGCTCGGCATTCTCCAGCCCGTGCCGTGGCTGGAAGTCCTGTTCCTGGCTGTGCCTGGCAAAGCGGTTCCACGGGCAGACGATCTGGCAGTCATCGCAACCGAACACCCGGTTGCCCATCTTCGAGCGCAACTCTACAGGGATCGGCCCCCGCAGTTCGATGGTCAGGTAGGAGATGCAGCGCCGTGCATCCAGCACATACGGCCCGACGAAGGCCTGGGTCGGGCAGATGTCCAGGCATGCCTGGCAGCGCCCGCAGTGTCCGCTGGTGGTGGCTTCATCAACCGGTAGCGGCAGGTCGACGAACAGCTCGGCGAGGAAGAAGTAGCTGCCCGCCTTGCGGTTTAGCAGGAGGGTATTCTTGCCGATCCAGCCCAGCCCGGCCTGCTCGGCCAGGGCCTTTTCCAGCACCGGAGCGCTGTCGACGAAGGCGCGGTAGCCGAACGGGCCGATGGCTTCCTGAATGCGATCGGCCAAAAACTGCACGCGCTTGCGCACCAGCTTGTGGTAATCCCGGCCCAGGGCGTAGCGCGACACGTAGGCTTTTTCCGGCTGAGCCAGGCGCTGGGCCATCTGCGTGTCGCCGGGCAGGTAATCCATGCGCAGCGATACCACACGTACCGTGCCGGGGATCAGTTGCTCTGGGTGCGCGCGCTTGCTGCCGTGAGCACCCAGATAATCCATCTCGCCCTGGTAGCCGGCGTCGAGCCAGCGCTGCAGGTGGTGTTCGTGTTCGCCGAGGTCGACCCCGGCGATGCCGACATGGGCAAAACCGAGTTCTTGGCCCCAAATCTTGATCGATTGGGCCAGTTGGGCGAGGTCAGGCGTACAGGCGGACATGGATGGGCAAGGCAATACGGGCTCAGGTGCGTATAATTCTGCCAGACATTGGAGCCTTTGACCCCATGCCGCAGACCAAACACCTCAGCCATACCTCTCAATTGCTCAGCAGCGTGACTGTCGCGCATCTGCCGGCACGGCTTGCGCATGCCCATAAAGGCGACTTCGGCCATGTACTGGTGGTCGGTGGCGACCTCGGTACCGGCGGCGCCGTGCTGCTCAGTGCCGAAGCCGCCCTGCGCTGTGGCGCTGGGCTGGTAAGCGTGGTGACCCGGCCCGAACACGTGACTGCCAGCCTGGCGCGCCTGCCCGAGGTCATGTGCCTGGGCGCCAGTTCGGCCAACCAGCTGATGGGCGTGCTGGAGCGCGCCTCGGTGCTGGTTGTCGGTCCCGGCCTGGGCCAGGCAGCCTGGGGCCGCAGCCTGCTGTCGGCGGTGGCCAATGCCGAGCGCCCGCAGGTGTGGGACGCCGATGCCCTTAACTTGCTGGCGCGCACCCCGTTGGCGCTGCCCAGTGGCAGCATCCTTACCCCGCACCCTGGGGAGGCGGCGCGGCTGCTGGGCATTTCCACCGAGGCTGTGCAGGCGGACCGCGCGGGCGCCGCACGCAAGCTGGCGCGCCGTTACAACAGCGTCTGCGTGCTCAAGGGGGCCGGCACTCTGGTAGCCGACCCGGCCGGGCAGCTGCTGCTGTGCGAACGCGGTCACCCGGCCATGGCCGGTGCTGGCCTTGGCGATGTGCTGACCGGCGTGCTGGCGGCTCTGCTGGCCCAAGGCCTGGATGCCTGGCATGCCGCAGGGCTGGGGGTATGGCTGCACGCCTGTGCCGGCGAGCGTCTGGGCGTAAAAGGTAGAGGCCTGGCGGCCAGTGATCTGGCGCCGGTCATTCGTGAGTTGTTGGAGGAGCATTCTGCGTGTCTGGCTTAAACCTGTTTCTGGCCGATGAAGCGGCCACGGTCAAATTTGGCGCACAACTGGCCGAGGTGACCGGCGGTCACGGCGTGATTTTTCTGGAAGGTGACCTGGGCGCGGGCAAAACCACGCTGTCGCGTGGCCTGATTCGTGGTCTGGGCCATACTGGTGCAGTGAAAAGCCCGACCTTCACCGTGGTCGAGCCTTACGAGATCGGTGAGGTGCGGGCGTTCCATTTCGACCTGTATCGCCTGGTCGATCCGGAAGAGCTGGAGTTCATGGGCATTCGTGACTATTTCGAGGGCGACCCGCTGTGCCTGTTCGAGTGGCCACAAAAGGGTGCGGGCGTTTTGCCAAAGCCCGACCTGACCATTACCATAAGCCCCCAAGCGGGCGGACGCTCGCTGATCCTTTCGCCGCAGGGGGCTCGCGGCGAGGCTTGGTGCGTGGCACTGGCCGAACACTATAAACAGTAAGTGGGGTAGGTATGCGCATACGCGCACTGGTCGCCATCGTTGGGCTGCTGCTGACAACGGTGACCGTTGACGCTCTGGCCGTCACTCAAGTCAAGAGCATGCGCCTGTGGCGCGCGCCGGACAACACGCGGCTGGTCTTCGACCTGTCTGGTCCCGTGCAGCACAGCGTATTCACCCTGAGCGCACCTGATCGTCTGGTTATCGACATCAATGGTGCGACCTTGGCCGCGCCACTGAACGTGGCTACCTCCAATACGCCGATCAGCAGCGTGCGTTCGGCTCAGCGCACCCCGACCGACCTGCGCGTGGTGGTCGACCTGAAAAAGTCGGTCACCCCAAAAAGTTTCACCCTGGCGCCCAACGCCCAGTACGGTAACCGACTGGTGGTCGACCTCTACGACCAGGAAGCTGACGCCATCGCTGCCAGCGCGCCGGCTCCGGCCCCGACTCCGGCACCAACGCCTGCAACCACGCCAGCAGTGCCGGTGACCCCGGCCCAGCCTGCCATCAAGCTGCCGCCGGTTCCCAACGGCAAGCGTGACATCGTGGTTGCCATCGACGCCGGTCACGGCGGCGAAGACCCGGGTGCGTCCGGCTCGCGTGGCCAACATGAAAAAGACATCGTGCTGCAGATCGCCAAGGAACTGCAGCGCCAGATCAACAGCGAAAAAGGCTTCCGGGCCGAGCTGACACGTACCGGCGACTACTTCATCCCGCTGCGCAAACGTACGGAAATCGCCCGCAAGAAGGGCGCCGACCTGTTCATCTCTATCCACGCCGACGCCGCGCCGTCCCGTGCTGCCTTTGGTGCCTCGGTGTTCGCCCTGTCCGACCGCGGCGCTACCTCCGAGACAGCGCGCTGGCTGGCTGACACGGAAAACCGTTCCGACCTGATCGGTGGTGCCGGTAACGTCAGCCTCGACGACAAGGACCGCATGCTGGCCGGCGTGCTGCTGGACCTGTCGATGACCGCCACGCTCAGCTCCAGCCTCAATGTCGGGCAGAAGGTGCTGGGCAACATGGGGCGCATCACCTCGCTGCACAAGCAGCGGGTGGAACAGGCCGGCTTCATGGTGCTGAAGTCGCCGGATATTCCGTCGATCCTCGTTGAAACCGGGTTCATCTCGAACAACAACGAAGCCGCCAAGCTGGCCACCGCAAGCCATCAGCAGGCCCTGGCCCGTTCGATCCACACTGGTGTGCGCCAGTACTTCCAGCAGAATCCGCCGCCTGGCACCTACATCGCCTGGCTGCGCGACACCGGCAAGATCGCCGCTGGCCCGCGTGAGCACACGGTGCGCCCTGGCGAGACCCTGGCGATGCTTGCCGTGCGCTACCAGGTCAGCGTGACCAGCCTGCGCAGCACCAATGGCCTCAAGACCGATGAGCTGAAGGTCGGCCAGCGCCTCGATATCCCAGCTACCACGTTGGCCTCGCAATGAGTGGCGGTTCGCGCATCCAGCTGCTCAGCCCGCGGCTGGCCAACCAGATTGCCGCGGGCGAGGTTGTCGAGCGGCCGGCATCTGTCGCCAAGGAGTTGCTGGAGAACAGCCTGGACTCCGGCGCCCGGCGTATCGACGTGGAAGTGGAGCAGGGCGGCGTAAAGCTGCTGCGGGTGCGTGACGATGGCAGCGGCATTTCCGCCGACGACCTGCCGCTGGCCCTGGCCCGTCACGCCACCAGCAAGATCCGCGAGCTGGAAGACCTGGAAGGGGTATTGAGCCTGGGCTTCCGTGGTGAGGCCCTGGCCTCGATCAGCTCGGTGGCGCGCCTGACCCTGACCTCGCGGACCGCCAGCGCTTCCGAGGCCTGGCAGGTGGAAACCGAAGGCCGCGACATGACCCCGCGGGTGCAGCCGGCGGCGCACCCGGTGGGTACTTCGGTGGAAGTGCGCGACCTGTTCTTCAATACCCCGGCCCGGCGCAAGTTCCTCAAGGCCGAGAAAACCGAATTCGATCACCTGCAGGAAGTGATACGGCGCCTGGCGCTGGCGCGCTTCGATGTCGGCTTCCACCTGCGCCACAACGGCAAGAGCATCCTCAGTCTGCACGAGGCCCACGATGAAACCGCCCGTGCGCGGCGGGTGGGCGCCATCTGCGGCCCGGGCTTCATGGAGCAGGCGCTGCCGATCGACGTGGAACGCAATGGCCTGCGCCTGTGGGGCTGGGTCGGCCTGCCGACCTTCTCGCGCAGCCAGGCAGACCTGCAGTATTTCTTCGTCAACGGCCGTGCGGTGCGCGACAAGCTGGTCGCCCACGCCGTGCGCCAGGCCTACCGCGACGTGCTGTTCAATGGTCGGCACCCGACTTTCGTGCTGTTCCTGGAGCTGGAGCCCAACGGCGTCGACGTCAATGTGCACCCGACCAAGCACGAAGTGCGTTTCCGCGAGGGGCGCTCGGTGCACGACTTCCTGTATGGCACCCTGCATCGCGCCCTGGCCGATGTGCGCCCGGAAGACCAGTTGGCGGCGCCTGCTGCCGTGCCCGAAGTGGTCCGCCCCACGGGCCAGCAGGCCGGTGAGTTCGGCCCCCAGGGCGAAATGCGCCTGGCCTCACCGGTGCTCGAGCAGCCGCGAGCCCCGCAGCAGTCGTTTTCCAGTGGTGGCAGTGGCGCGGGTTACCAGTACCAGTACACCCCGCGCCCCTCGCAGCCGCTGCCAGCCGCCGAGGCGCAGGCGGTGTATCGCGAGTTTTACAAACCGCTGGATGAAGGCGCGGCGCCGACGGCGTTGCCCGAAAGCCAGGGTGACATTCCCCCGCTGGGTTACGCGCTGGCGCAGCTCAAGGGCATCTATATCCTGGCCGAGAACGCCATCGGCCTGGTGCTGGTAGACATGCATGCCGCACACGAGCGCATCATGTACGAGCGCCTGAAGGTGGCCATGGCCAGCGAAGGCCTCAGCGGGCAGCCGCTGCTGGTTCCCGAGACCCTGGCCCTGAGCCAGCGTGAAGCGGACTGCGCCGAAGAGCACGCGCAGTGGTTCCAGCGGTTGGGCTTCGAACTGCAGCGCCTGGGCCCCGAGACCCTGGCCATCCGCCAGATCCCGGCTTTGCTCAAGCAGGCCGAGGCCAACCGCCTGGTGCAGGATGTACTCGCCGACCTTATGGAATACGGCACCAGCGACCGTATCCAGGCGCACCTCAACGAGCTGCTCGGCACCATGGCCTGCCACGGCGCCGTGCGCGCCAACCGGCGTCTGGCGATCCCCGAGATGAACGCCCTGCTGCGTGACATGGAAAACACCGAGCGCAGCGGCCAGTGCAACCATGGTCGCCCCACCTGGACCCAGATGGGCCTGGACGACCTGGACAAACTCTTCCTGCGCGGTCGATGAAATGAGCGGCAAGCCCCCTGCAATATTCCTGATGGGCCCGACGGCGGCCGGCAAGACCGACCTGGCCATCGAGCTGACCAAAGTACTGCCGTGCGAGCTGATCAGCGTCGATTCGGCGCTGGTCTACCGCGGCATGGACATCGGTTCGGCCAAGCCGTCGAAAGAAATCCTCGCCGCTCACCCGCACCGGCTGATCGACATTCGCGACCCGGCCGAGAGCTATTCGGCTGCGCAGTTCCGTGCTGATGCCCTGGAGGCCATGGCCGAGATCACCGCGCGCGGCAAGGTCCCGTTGCTGGTGGGCGGCACCATGCTCTATTACAAGGCGTTGATCGATGGCCTGGCCGACATGCCGGCGGCCGATGCCGCGGTGCGTGCCGAGCTGGAAGCCCAGGCCGAAGCGCTGGGCCTGGCCGAGTTGCACCGCCAGTTGGCCGAGGTTGACCCTGAGTCGGCGGCGCGTATCCATCCCAACGACCCGCAGCGGTTGATCCGGGCGTTGGAGGTGTACCGGGTGAGCGGCGAGAGCATGACGGCACATCGACAACGTCAATTCGCGGAAAGTCGCGGCGCAGACGCAGGCGCTGGCGGACATTTGCCCTATACTGTCGCGAGTTTGGCGATTGCTCCTACAGATCGTCACATTTTGCATCAGCGAATTGCGTTACGATTTTCACAGATGCTGGAACAGGGCTTCGTCGATGAGGTCCGATCGCTGCGAGCCAGAAGTGACTTGCACGCCGGGCTGCCGTCTATACGGGCAGTGGGGTATCGGCAGGTCTGGGATTACCTGGACGGCAAGCTGACTGAGAATGAGATGCGTGAACGCGGTATCATTGCCACCAGGCAACTGGCCAAGCGGCAGTTCACCTGGTTGCGTGGCTGGCCTGAAGTACACTGGCTTGACAGCCTGGCCTGCGACAATCTGTCCCGCACCTTGAAATACCTTGGGGCCATCTCCATATTGAGCTGAGTCCCTGCTGATTGCCGTCTATTCTTGCGAAGGGGCGGCCTAATTTATCGATTTTCTTGATTTTCTATTATTTATCCTTACAGGAGTGCGGCATATGTCAAAAGGGCATTCGCTACAAGACCCTTACTTGAACACCTTGAGAAAAGAAAAGGTCCCGGTATCCATCTACCTGGTCAACGGCATCAAACTGCAGGGTTCGATCGAGTCCTTCGACCAGTTCGTGGTACTGCTGAAGAACACCGTCAGCCAGATGGTCTACAAGCACGCCATCTCGACCGTGGTTCCTGCCCGTCCGGTTCGTCTGCCAAGCCCGTCCGATTCCGAACACGGCGACAGCGAGCCAGGCAACGCCTGATAGGAGCCTGCATTGTTCTTTGAGCGCCACGGTGGTGGTGAGCGGGCGTTGCTCGTTCACTTGGAAGGTCAGAACCCTGAGGCGCGCGAAGACCCGCAGGAGTTTCAGGAGCTGGCATTGTCGGCCGGTGCCGACATCGTCTCGCTGGTCACGGTGGCAAGGCATCAGCCTTCCGCCAAATACCTGATTGGCAGTGGCAAGGTCGAAGAGTTGCACGACCTGGTCCATGCCGAACAGGTAGACCTGGTGATTTTCAATCACACCCTCACGCCCAGTCAGGAGCGCAACCTCGAGCGTGTGTTCGAGTGTCGTGTGCTCGACCGTACCGGGCTGATCCTCGATATCTTCGCCCAACGGGCGCGTACCCATGAAGGCAAGCTGCAGGTCGAACTGGCCCAGCTCGAGCACATGAGCACGCGGCTGGTACGCGGCTGGACCCACCTTGAGCGACAGAAGGGTGGTATCGGCCTGCGTGGCCCGGGTGAAACCCAGCTGGAAACCGACCGCCGCCTGTTGCGGGTGCGCATTCGCCAGATCAAGTCACGCCTGGAGAAGGTGCGCAGCCAGCGCGAGCAGGCACGCCGCGGGCGCAAGCGTGCGGACATCCCGTCGGTATCGCTGGTTGGTTATACAAACGCCGGCAAGTCCACGCTGTTCAACGCCCTGACCGAATCCGAGGTGTATGCCGCCGACCAACTGTTCGCCACTCTCGACCCGACCCTGCGCCGGCTCGAGCTGAACGACCTGGGGCCGATCGTGCTTGCCGATACCGTGGGCTTCATTCGCCACCTGCCGCACAAGCTGGTCGAGGCATTTCGGGCTACGCTCGAAGAGTCGAGCAACTCCGACTTGTTGCTGCATGTGATCGACGCCCATGAGCCGGAGCGCATGGAGCAGATCGAGCAGGTGCTGGCGGTGTTGGGCGAGATTGGTGCCGAAGGGTTGCCGATCCTCGAGGTGTATAACAAACTCGACTTGCTCGAAGATGTCGAGCCGCAGATCCAGCGCAATGCCGATGGCAAGCCGGAACGGGTCTGGGTATCGGCACGCGATGGGCGTGGCCTGGAGCTGGTCGGCCAGGCGATTGCCGAGTTGCTGGGGGATGATCTGTTTGTCGGTACCCTGTGTCTGGAGCAGCGTTTTGCCCGCTTGCGCGCGCAATTCTTTGCCCTGGGTGCCGTGCAGAGTGAAGAGCATGATGAAGAAGGGCGCAGCCTGCTGAGCGTGCGACTGCCCATGGTCGAACTGAATCGCCTGGTCAGCCGCGAAGGCATGGAGCCGCAAGTGTTTGTCGAGCAACACACTTTGCAATAAATGCTCGTCGAGGTCGCCGGGCAGCAGTGACAGGCATTCTGTAGCATTGGACGGCGCGCCGTGGGCGCGTCTTTGCTTTATCAGATGGAGAGCGCTATGGCTTGGAACGAGCCGGGTGGCAACTCGAACAATCAGGATCCCTGGGGCGGTCGCCGTAATGGCGGTGGCGGCGGTGGTGACAAGAAAGGTCCACCGGACCTGGACGAGGCCTTCCGCAAATTGCAGGACAGCCTGAACGGCATGTTCGGCAGCGGCAAGAAACGTGGCGGCGGTGACCGCAATGTCGGCAAGGGCGGTGGCCTGGGCCTGCTGGGCATCGGCCTGGCGGTGCTGGCTGCAATCTGGCTGTACAGCGCCGTGTACGTGGTCGACGAGCAGGAGCAGGCCGTGGTGCTGCGCTTCGGCAAGTACTATGAGACGGTCGGTCCCGGCCTGAACATCTACTTCCCGCCAATTGATCGCAAGTACATGGAGAACGTCACGCGCGAGCGTGCCTACACCAAGCAGGGCCAGATGCTGACCGAAGACGAGAACATCGTCGAGGTGCCGCTGACCGTCCAGTACAAGATCAGCAACCTGCAGGACTTCGTGCTCAACGTCGACCAGCCTGAGGTCAGCCTGCAGCACGCGACCGAGAGTGCCCTGCGCCACGTTGTGGGTTCCACCTCGATGGACCAGGTGCTCACCGAAGGCCGCGAGCAGATGGCCGTGGATATCCGCGAACGCCTGCAGCGCTTCCTCGACACCTACCGTACCGGTATCACTGTTACCCAGGTCAACGTCCAGAGCGCGGCAGCCCCGCGTGAAGTGCAGGAAGCCTTCGACGACGTGATCCGTGCCCGCGAAGATGAGCAGCGTGCCCGCAACCAGGCCGAGTCCTACGCCAATGGCGTGGTGCCGGAAGCCCGTGGTCAGGCCCAGCGCATCATCGAGGACGCCAACGGTTACCGCGACGAAGTCATCGCCCGTGCCAAGGGTGAAGCCGACCGCTTCACCAAGCTGGTCGCCGAGTACCGCAAGGCACCTGACGTGACCCGTCAGCGCCTGTACCTGGAAACCATGCAAGAGGTCTACAGCAATTCGAGCAAGGTCATGGTGGCAACCAAGGACGGGCAGAACAACCTGCTCTACCTGCCGCTGGACAAGATGGTCGAAGGCAGCCGCAACCCGTCCGCGCCGACCACTGGCGTGTCGCCATCGGTCAACGATGCGGCCGCCCGTGCGGCGCAGGACCTGCAACAGCAACAGCAGCCGCTGCGCACTAGGGAGAGCCGCTGATGAGCAACAGATCGCTGATCGCCCTGATCGCCGCCGTTGTCCTGGCCATCGTGGCCTGGAACAGCTTCTACATCGTGTCCCAGACCGAGCGTGCGGTATTGCTGCGCTTCGGTAAGGTAGTCCAGGCGGATGTACAGCCGGGCATGCACGTGAAGATTCCGTACGTGAACCAGGTGCGCAAGTTCGACGCCCGCCTGATGACCCTCGACGCCCCGACCCAGCGGTTCCTGACCCTGGAGAAGAAAGCGGTGATGGTCGACGCTTACGCCAAGTGGCGCGTCAAGGACGCCGAACGCTTCTACACCGCCACGTCCGGCATGAAGCAGATCGCCGACGAGCGTCTGTCGCGTCGTCTGGAAAGTGGCCTGCGTGACCAGTTCGGTAAACGTACCCTGCACGAAGTGGTTTCCGGTGAACGTGACGCGCTGATGGCTGACATCACTGCTTCGCTGAACCGCATGGCCGCCAAAGAGCTGGGTATCGAGGTGGTCGATGTGCGCGTCAAGGCCATCGACTTGCCGAAGGAAGTCAACCGCAGCGTGTTTGACCGCATGAGCACCGAGCGTGAGCGTGAAGCCCGCGAGCACCGCGCCAAGGGTAACGAGCTGGCTGAAGGTATCCGTGCCGATGCTGACCGTCAGCGCCGCGTATTGCTGGCTGAGGCCTATCGCGAAGCAGAGGAAACCCGCGGTGACGGCGACGCCCAGGCGGCCGCCATCTACGCCAAGGCCTACACTCAGGACCCTGATTTCTACGCGTTCTACCGTAGCCTGCAGGCGTACCGCGAGAGCTTCTCGAGCAAGAGCGACGTGCTGGTCCTGGACCCGAAGAACGAGTTCTTCCGCTTCCTAGACAAGAGCAGGCCGTGATGCTCAAGCCCTGATTCTCATGCAGCGGCGCCCCGCCTGGCAGCTAAAACACCAGGCGGGGTGCATCCTGAATGAAAAGGGGTGTATGATGAGGCAGCCGGGAAATTTCCCGGCTTTTTTGCGTCTGCATGGTTGATTGGCAAACCGCCAGTTGATGGTTTGGTCAGGTCGCAAGGCAATTCGAGGGTGTCGGGTACGGTGGCTGCGCTGGGATCAGTGCTGCCCGCTGCTGTGCGCGATACCGGCTTTACTGACGGCTCGCCTGCTGGCAAGCCGCCCGGACCAGAGGGGAAATGGCGTAATGGCAACGGTAGACCGCTGGCTGCTGCCAGATGGCATCGAGGAAGTACTGCCACCTGAGGCTGCGCGCATCGAAATCGCGCGCCGCCAGGTGTTGGACCTGTTCCAGAGTTGGGGCTACGAACTGGTCGTCACCCCGCATATCGAGTACCTGGAGTCGCTGCTCACCGGCGCCGGCCAGGACCTGGATCAGCGCACCTTCAAGGTAGTGGACCCGCAGTCGGGCCGCCTGATGGGCTTCCGCGCCGACTTCACCCCGCAGGTGGCGCGCATCGATGCCCACACCCTGCGTCGTGAAGGCCCGAGCCGCCTGTGCTATGCCGGCAGCGTGCTGCACGCCCAGCCGCGTGCCCTGTCCACCTCGCGCAGCCCGATCCAGCTGGGTGCCGAGCTGTATGGCGATGCCAGCCCCACCAGCGATGTCGAAGTCATCAGCCTGATGCTCGCCACGCTGCAACTTACCGATGTGCCAGATGTGCACATGGACCTGGGCCACGTCGGTATCTACCGCGGCCTGGCTCGTGCTGCCGGCCTGTCCGGCGCGGTCGAGCAACAGCTGTTCGACGCCCTGCAGC
>MTEW01003214.1_pt5 | contig 11438 bp, 6 predicted proteins | sample 1042681 | NCBI WGS metagenome assembly MTEW01 (sample SAMN06185811, study PRJNA358809) | soil metagenome | isolation source: soil biostimulated with citrate as carbon source | place: India | collected 2015-05-23
CGCTTGTTCGTCGATCAGGCCGCCACGGGCGGTGTTGACCACCAGCGCGTTGGGCTTGAGCAGGGCCAGTTCGCGGGCCCCGAGCATGTGTCGGGTGTGCTCGTTCAGCGGGCAGTGCAGGGTCAGGGCGTCGACTTGCGGCAGCAACTCGTCCAGTGGCAAGCGGTCGGCGCGTTCCGGACGACCGGGGATCTGCCCGCTGAGCACGCGCATGCCGAAGGCTTCGGCCAACCTCGCCACCGCACCGCCCAGTTCGCCGTGGCCGAGCAGGCCAAGGGTCTTGCCCTCCAGTTCGACGATGGGGAAGTCCAGCAGGCAGAACTGGCTGGCCTTGGCCCACTGGCCGTCGGCTACCGCCTGGTTGTAATCGCACAGGCGGGTGGCCAGGGCCAGCAGCAGGGCGAGGGTGTGCTGGGCCACGGACGGTGTGCCGTAGCCTTGGCAGTTGCACACGGTGATGCCTTGGGCGCGCGCGGCCGCCAGGTCGACGTTGTTGGTGCCGGTGGCGGCCACCAGGATCAGCTTCAGTTGCGGGTTGGCTGCCAGGGTCGCGGCGTCGAGCATGACCTTGTTGCTGACTACCGCCACCGCGCCCTGCAGGCGTTCGGCGACCTGCTCCGGGCGGGTGGCGGCGAACAATTCGAACTCGTCGAATTGCTGCTTCAGGGGTGAGAGGTCGAGATCGCCCAGGTCCAGGGACTGGTGATCGAGAAACACGGCGCGACGCGGGCTGGGCATGAAGTTCTCCGAGGCTGGGCGGAATTTCGGTGTCGTGGCCATTTGCGGGTATTGCACCATTGAGAAGGCTGATGCAGTACCTGTGGAGCGGGTTTACCCGCGAACAGGCCCTCAGCTTCACCACATGACCTGAAGCTGCCGCCGCAGTGTCTAGCTCAACCTTGCTGCCCGTCAACGCCCGCCACTCATACCCTCATCATGCAAATCATTCCTTCGGCTGATTTAGCCGTCACATTGGCGAACTACAGTAGTTCCCAGACTTGTCCGGCCCGCTTTTCAGAAAAGGGATACCCATGTTGCAGACCCGCATCATCAAGCCCGCCGAGGGCGCCTACGCCTACCCCCTGCTCATCAAGCGCCTGCTGATGTCTGGCAGCCGCTATGAAAAGACCCGCGAAATCGTCTACCGCGACCAGTTGCGGCTGACCTACCCACAACTGAACGAGCGCATCGCGCGCTTGGCCAACGTGCTGACCGAAGCCGGAGTAAAGGCCGGTGACACCGTGGCGGTGATGGATTGGGACAGCCACCGCTACCTGGAATGCATGTTCGCCATCCCGATGATCGGCGCGGTGGTGCACACCATCAACGTACGCCTGTCGCCCGAGCAGATTCTGTACACCATGAACCACGCCGAAGACCGCGTGGTGCTGGTCAACAGCGACTTCGTCGGCCTGTACCAGGCCATCGCGGGGCAACTGACTACCGTCGACAAGACCCTTCTGCTGACTGACGGCCCAGACAAGACAGCCGAGCTGCCCAACCTGGTGGGTGAGTACGAGCAACTGCTGGCCGCTGCCAGCCCGCACTACGACTTCCCGGACTTCGACGAGAACTCGGTGGCCACTACCTTCTACACCACCGGCACCACCGGCAACCCCAAGGGGGTGTACTTCACCCACCGGCAGCTGGTGCTGCATACCCTGGCTGAAGCTTCGGTGACCGGTAGCATCGACAGCGTGCGCCTGCTGGGCAGCAACGATGTGTACATGCCCATCACGCCGATGTTCCACGTGCACGCCTGGGGCATTCCCTACGCCGCTACCATGCTCGGCATGAAACAGGTGTATCCGGGGCGCTATGAGCCGGACATGCTGATCAAGCTGTGGCGCGAAGAGAAAGTCACCTTCTCCCATTGCGTGCCAACCATCCTGCAGATGCTGCTCAACTGCCCAAACTCTCAAGGCCAGGACTTCGGCGGCTGGAAGATCATCATCGGCGGCAGCGCACTCAACCGCTCGTTGTACCAGGCCGCCCTGGCACGCGGCATCCAGCTGACCGCCGCGTATGGCATGTCCGAGACCTGCCCGCTGATTTCCGCCGCCCACCTGAACGATGAGCTGCAGGCCGGCAGCGAGGATGAGCGCGTCACCTACCGCATCAAGGCCGGCGTGCCGGTGCCGCTGGTCGAGGCGGCCATCGTCGACGGCGACGGCAACTTCCTGCCCGCCGATGGTGAAACCCAGGGCGAGCTGGTGCTACGGGCGCCGTGGCTGACCATGGGCTACTTCAAGGAAGCGCAGAAGAGCGAGGAGCTGTGGCAGGGCGGCTGGTTGCACACCGGTGATGTCGCCACGCTTGATGGCATGGGCTACATCGACATCCGCGACCGCATCAAGGATGTGATCAAGACTGGTGGCGAGTGGATTTCCTCGCTCGACCTCGAAGACCTGATCAGCCGCCACCCGGCTGTGCGCGAAGTGGCAGTGGTGGGGGTGGCCGACCCGCAGTGGGGTGAACGCCCGTTTGCCCTGCTGGTGGTGCGCGAAGACCAGGTCATTGACGCCAAGGCGCTGAAGGAGCACCTCAAGCCCTTTGTCGAGCAAGGGCACATCAACAAGTGGGCGATTCCAAGCCAGATCGCTGTTGTTACTGAAATTCCCAAGACCAGTGTCGGCAAGCTCGACAAGAAACGCATCCGCCAGGACATCGTCCAGTGGCAGGCCAGCAACAGCGCGTTCCTCTCCACGCTGTAACCGCCATGCGGGTCGCGTATCGCAGCACGCGACCCGCATGCTAGAGGGGTGGAACCTTGCCAAACGGCAGAAATACGCCATCCTTTAGCACTGCCAGCACGCAGCCGGGACAACATGGCAGCGAGTTGGCCGCACGGAGCGCAAATCACACTTTAGAGGGATCAAGCGCCTGTGCCTTGCTGGCTATAGTCGGGGCCAGGGGATTTTCAGGAATGGGGGAGGCGACATGCGCAAGCCGTGTCGCCGCAGGCGCAAGTCTGCAAACCGGTCGCTCGGGCCGTTCTTGAAAGGACTCACTGCCATAACAAAAAAAGTACATGGAGTAGCGTCGATGAAATCTGCAAACCTGTTCTGGCGCCGGGCCAAGTTGCCCCTGGCTGTCAGCCTTGCTTCCACGCTCGCAAGTCCTGCTTTCGCTGTCAGTTTCAACATTGGTGAAATCGAAGGCCAGTTCGACTCGTCGCTCTCCATCGGCGCCAGCTGGTCGACGGCCAACCCCAACAAGAACCTGATCGGGGTGAACAACGGCGGCAAGGGCCTGTCGCAGACATCCGACGATGGCCACCTGAACTTCAAGAAGGGCGAAACCTTCTCCAAGATCTTCAAGGGCATCCATGACCTGGAGCTCAAGTACGGCGACACCGGCGTGTTTGTCCGCGGCAAGTACTGGTACGACTTCGAACTGAAGGACGAAGGCCGCGAGTTCAAGGACATCAGCGACTCCAACCGCAAGGAAGGCGCCAAATCGTCCGGTGCCGAGCTGCTCGACGCTTTCGTCTACCACAACTACTCCATCGGCGATCAGCCAGGCTCGGTGCGCCTGGGCAAGCAGGTGGTGAGCTGGGGTGAAAGTACCTTCATCGGTGGCGGCATCAACTCGATCAACCCTATCGACGTGTCGGCGTTTCGCCGCCCGGGGGCCGAGATCAAGGAAGGCCTGATCCCGGTCAACATGTTCTACATCTCGCAAAGCCTGACCGACAACCTGTCGGCCGAGGCCTTCTATCAGATCGAATGGGACCAGACGGTCGTCGACAACTGCGGCACCTTCTTCTCCCAGCCGGACATCATTGCCGACGGCTGTACCGACAACCTGCGCGTGCTCAACAGCAGTCGCACAGTGCCGGGGGCGGCGCAGCAATTTCTTGCCACCCGTGGCGTGAACATCAACGAAGAAGGGGTGATGGTGCGCCGCGGCGCCGACCGCGATGCGCGTGACAGCGGCCAGTTTGGCGTGGCAATGCGCTACATGTTCGAGCCGCTGGACACCGAGTTTGGCGCCTACTTCATGAACTACCACAGCCGTGCGCCAATCTTCAGTGCCACCGGGGCCGCGCCTTCAGTGTTCGCCGGGCTGAGCGCCCTGCCTGCACAGCTGCGCGCATTGGCACCGCTGATCGTGGCAGGTAACTCCGAGTACTTCGTCGAATACCCCGAGGACATCCGCCTCTATGGCTTGAGCTTCTCTACCACGTTGCCCACCGGGACCGCCTGGAGCGGCGAACTCAGCTACCGCCCCAACGCACCGGTGCAACTGAATACCACGGATATCCTGTTCGCCGGGGTCCGCCCCATTGGCGGTGCCTTGAGCAACGCTTCGCTACTGACCGGTACGCCGGGGCAGGACTTGCACGGGTATCGCCGCAAGGAGATCACTCAGTTCCAGACCACCCTCACGCATTTCTTCGACCAGGTAATGGGCGCCAGCCGCATGACCGTGGTGGGCGAGCTGGGTGTCACCCATGTGGGCGGCCTGGAGAGCGCCCACGATACCCGCTACGGTCGCGACCCGGTGTTCGGTCCAGGCCCGCTGCCATCCACCGGTGGGGCAAACACCTGTCAGGCCCTGAATGCCAGCACCATCGCAGGCGCTGGTGCTGGTGCCTCCACCGCCAACCTGAGCCGCAACTGCGAGAACGATGGCTTTACCACCAGCACGTCCTGGGGTTACCGCGCCCGAGTCATCTGGGACTACAACGACGTCTTTGCCGGGGTCAACCTGAAGCCAAGCGTGGCCTGGTCGCATGATGTTTCCGGCTATTCGCCTGGCCCTGGCGCCAACTTCGAGGAGGGCCGCAAGGCTGTCAGCCTGGGCCTGGACGCCGAGTACCAGAACACCTACACGGCAAGCCTGTCGTACACCAACTTCTTCGATGGCGAGTACACCACCGTGGATGACCGCGACTTCGTCGCGCTCAGCTTCGGCGTGAACTTCTAAGCATTCAGATCCAGGACGACACGACATGAACAAGACCAGAAGTCTGCTGCAAGCCGGTGTGCTGGGCCTGTCCCTGCTGGCGACCAGCGTCATGGCTGCAGTATCCGCCGACGAGGCGGCCAAGCTGGGCAGTACCCTGACCCCGATGGGCGCCGAAAAGGCTGGCAACGCCGATGGCTCGATCGGGCCGTGGGAACCGCTGTCCAAGAGCTCGGGCAGCGTCGACGGCAAGGGCTTCCTGTCCGACCCGTACGGCAGTGACAAGCCGCTGTTCACCATCACCGCGCAGAACGCCGACCAGTACAAGGACAAGCTCTCGCCGGGCCAGCTGGCCATGCTCAAGCGCTATCCGGATACCTTCAAGATCCCGGTATTCAAGACCCATCGCGGTTCCACGGTGCCGGCCGATGTGTTCGCTGCCATCAAGGAAAACGCTACCAAGACCACCCTGGTCGAAGGCGGCAACGGTCTGAACAACTTCCGCACGGCTGTACCGTTCCCGATCCCGAAAAGCGGCCTGGAGGTGATCTGGAACCACATCACCCGCTACCGGGGCGGTAGCGTCAGCCGTCTGGTGACCCAGGCAACGCCGCAGCAGAACGGCTCTTTCAACCCGGTGTACTTCTCCGACCAGTTCGTCTTCCGCGAAAGAATGAAGGATTACGATCCGAGCAACCCGGGCAACATCCTGTTCTACTTCAAGCAGGAAGTGACCGCGCCTGCGCGCCTGGCCGGTACCGTGCTGCTGGTACACGAAACCCTCGACCAGGTGAAGGAACCGCGCAAGGCGTGGATCTACAACGCCGGTCAGCGCCGCGTACGCCAGGCACCACAAGTGTCGTACGACGGCCCGGGTACCGCCGCCGACGGTTTGCGCACCTCCGACAACCTGGACATGTTCAACGGTGCGCCAGACCGCTATGACTGGAAGCTGGAAGGCAAGAAGGAGATGTACATCGCATCCAACGCCTTCAAGCTCGACGACCCTAAGCTCAAGTACACCGACATCATCAAGGCCGGGCACATCAATCAGGACCTGGCCCGTTACGAGCTGCGCCGTGTATGGCACGTGGTCGCCACCCTCAAGCCGGGCCAGCGGCACATCTATGCCAAGCGTGACTTCTACATCGACGAGGACACCTGGCAGGCTGCGGTGATTGACCAGTACGACGGCCGTGGCCAACTGTGGCGCGTGTCCGAGGCACATGCCCAGCCGTACTACAACGTGGAAGTGCCGTGGTACACCCTGGAGGCCATCTATGACCTGCAGTCTGGCCGTTACCTGGCCCTGGGCATGAAGAACGAAGAGAAGCGCGCCTACGACTTCGGCTTCAGCGCCAGCAAGGCGGACTTCCAGCCTGCGGCACTGCGCCAGTCGGGTATTCGCTAAGTATCGCGCAACCTCGGAGCGCCCCGGCTTGCCCGGGGCGTTTCATTTTCCTGTACCGGCCTCTTCGCGGGTGAACCCGCTCCCACAGGGATCGCACAGGCTTCAGGTACAGTGCCGGTACAGCAATAAAGCTGGTGAATACCTCAGCAAACCCCCGCCCCAGCCCCTGTCCATCAGACATGTTGCTTTTTGTCGCAGTCTTTTCCAGGGGAATTGAGCCCATCATCTTCAAATGGGCAGCGTTACCCGCTAGTCTCGCAAGCATCCATACCGCCGTAGTCTTCCAACCAGAACGAGCCGGCCATGACAGATCTGTCCCGTACGCATGGATTCACCAGCCAGGCCCTGGGCCTGCTGGACGGGCGTTTCTTCCGGCCGCCCTTGCCGGACGGCCATGTACCGCGCCTGCGCCTGTGCCAGCGGCTGCAAGCCGGCCTCGGCGGGCGGCTGTTGCTGGTCAATGCCCCGGCGGGTTTCGGCAAAAGCTCCCTGGCCATTGAATTTTGCGAAGCGCTGCCCGAGCACTGGCGTAGCCTGTGGCTGGGCCTGAGCCAACGGGATGCCGACCCTGGCCGCTTCCTCGAACGCTTGCTCGAAGGCCTGCAACAATATTGCCCGGCACTGGGTGGCCAGGCCATGGGCCTGCTGAAAATGCGCCAGCGCCACCAGCCGTTCGCCTTCGAGGAATGGCTCGACGGCCTGCTCGACGAGCTGGCGTTGTACCTGCAAGCCGATACTCCCTTGTTGCTGGTGCTGGACGACTATCATCTGGCCCAGGGGCCAGTGCTCGATCGTTGCCTGCAGTTCTTCCTCAACCACCTGCCCCCCGGCCTGGTACTGCTGGTCACCAGCCGCCAGCGCCCGGACTGGCACCTGGCGCGCCTGCGCCTGTCGCGGCAACTGGTCGAGCTCAACGAACAGGACTTGCGCCTGACCGCCGAAGAATCGCTGGCGGTGATCGGCCGTCAACCCACCGGCCTGCGCGGCCAGGCCCTGGACAACCTGATCCAGCGCAGCGACGGTTGGGTGGCCGGGTTGCGTTTCTGGCAACTGGCTGCCAGCGAGTCCGCTGACGACCAGGCCTTGCCCCAGGCCTTGCATGGTGGTGAGGGCCTGATCCGCGACTATTTGCTGGAAGAAGTCATCGACATGCTGCCCGCCGACGTGCAGGCCTTCCTGTACGAAACGGCCTGCCAGGAGCGTTTCTGCGCTCCGTTGTGCGATGCCGTGCGCGGCCGCCACGACAGTGCCTCGATCCTGCGCTTCCTGCAGGCGCACCAGGTGTTTCTGGTGCCGCTGGACGAGCATGGCCACTGGTTCCGCTATCACCACCTGTTCTCCGACCTGCTGCGCAGCCGCCAGGCCAGCGAGCCGCTGGCCAGCCTGCAGTTGCGTGCCTGCCGCTGGTTCGAAAGCCAGGGCCTGCTGGACGAAGCGGTGGAGCAGGCGCTGCGGGCCGGTCACCTCGATGTCGCGGCCGACCTGGTGCAGAGCCTGTCCGAGGAGCAACTGCTGGCCGAACAGAACGTCGGCATGCTGCTGCGCTGGAAGATGGACCTGCCCGACAGCCTGTTGATAAGCACGCCGCGGTTGATCGTGTTGTACAGCTGGGCGTTGGGCCTGGCGTGCCAGCTGGACGCGGCCGAGGAGCTGGCGGGGTATCTCAGCCGCTTCCTGCCCGCGCCTTCGGCGACCGCGCAAAAGTCCATGCTGGCCCAGTGGCTGGCGCTCAGTGGTGTGATCGCCCGTGGCCGTGGCGACCGCGAGCGCACCTTGGCCTATTGCGGCGAAGCGCTGCAGAGCCTGCCGAGCAAGCGTTATGGCCAACGCCTGGTGTGCCTGTCGACGCTGTCCAACCTGGCGATTGCCGATGGCGACTTCTGGCGGGCCCGTGGCTGGAACCGCGAGGCCCTGGAGCTGGCCCAGCGCGTTGGCAACCCATTGTTCGAGGCCTTGGCCCATTACGACCGGGCGCGGGTGCTGCATGCCCGTGGCGAGGTGTTGCGCGCGCTGGACGAAGTGCGCGAGGGGCTTCAGCGCCTGCAAGGGCTGTCGGCACAGCGGCTGTATGCCGTGCGCGCCCGCCTGACGCTTTACGAAGGGTACCTGCTGGTATCGCGTCTGCAGCCGTCCCAGGGCCGTGCCCGGTTGCGTGCGGGATTGGGCGAGGCGCGGGCCTGCCGCGATATCAGCGTGCTCATCGGCCACTGCGTGATCGCTACGCTCGATGGCCGCGAAGGGCACTTTGCCGAGGCTTTTGCCGAACTGGCCGAGGCCGAGCGGCTGATGCACATCTGGGATGTGCCGCCGGTCTACTACCTGGCCATGATCACGCTGGTCAAATGCGAATTGTGGCTGGCACAGGGGCGCATCGACCTGGCCGAGTCCTGGTTGCTGCGCCTGGGCCAGACCTACGGTGGCGAGCAACCGGCGGCGGCCCCGGAGTTCCACCCGTTGCTGCCGTTGCACATCGCCTTGCAGCAGGCATCGCTCGAGCGTATCCAGGCGCGTAGCGGCGACGCGGCGCAACGCCTGGCCAGCCTGGTCGAGCACGGCCAGGCCAGTGGCGGCATGATGCTCAGCGTCAGTGCCCTGTGCCAGTGGCTTGGCTTGTTGCTGGGCGAAGGCCGGGAAGGGCAGGCCGCCCAGTTGTTGCCACGGTTGCTGGAGGCAGCCCAGGGCGGCGTGCTGCAACCGTTCCAGCCTCTGCTGGAGCAGCACCCGCAGTGGCTTCTCGAACAGCTGCGGGCTGTTGCCGCTTGCCCGGTGCAGGCCGAGCTGCTCAAACGCCTGCCGCAGATGCCAAGCACCAGCACCGGCAGCGGCGAAGCCCTGAGTAGCCGCGAGCTGGCCGTGCTCGAGCTGATTGCCCAGGGTTGTTCCAACCAGCAGATCAGCGAGCGGCTGTTCATTTCCCTGCATACGGTGAAAACCCACGCCAGCCATATCAACAGCAAGCTTGGGGTGGAGCGGCGTACCCAGGCGGTGGCCAAGGCCAAGTCCCTGGGGCTGTTGGCGTGATCCTGGCCCTCCAGGGCCTTGCTCGCTAAAGTGGTGGCACAAGGCTTTGGTTCGTGGCCGCCAACGCTCTACCCTCATCTTTCCCGACCAACTGCCGATACAGCTATCGGTGGCATCGCCTCGCGCGATTTTTCAATTATTCCAAGGCAGGTCGTGTTGATGCTGCAGTACGGGCAAAAGAGCTTTCTGATCGTCGACGACTTTACCGACTTTCGCACGTCGACCCGTTCCATGCTGCGCGAGCTGGGCGTACGTGACGTGGACACCGCCGACAGCGGCGAGCAGGCGCTGCGCATGTGCGCGCAAAAGCGTTATGACGTCATCCTGCAGGACTTCCACCTGGGCGACGGCAAGAAGAACGGCCAGCAGGTGCTCGAAGACCTGATCCTCGACAAGCACATCAGCCATGAGTGCATATTCATCATGGTCACGGCCGAGAGCAGCCAGGCCATTGTCCTCAGCGCCATCGAGCACGAGCCTGATGCCTACCTGACCAAACCATTCAACCGGGTTGGCCTGGCCCAGCGCGTGGAGAAGCTTTACCAGCGCAAGACCCTGCTCAAGCCGATACTGCAGGCTCTGGACCGCAATCGCCCGGCCGAAGTGCTGGCGGCCTGTGCCGAGTTGTGCAAGCGCGACCCGCGCCTGGCCCCGCTGTGCCTGCGTTATCGGGCCGATGCCTTGCGCAACCTCAACCGTTTCGAGGAGCTGGAGAAGTTCCTCAAGGCCATCCTGGCCAGCCGCCCGCAGCCGTGGGTGTACTCGGCGTTGGGCAGCCTGATGCACAAACGTGGCCAGAACGCCCAGGCCCAGGGCGTGTACGAGCAGGCGCTAAAGGCCTTTCCGATCATGCCAGGCCTGTACGATGGCATGGCCGAGGTGCTGGTGGCCCAAGGCGAAACCAGGCGTGCGCAGAACATGCTTGAAGAGGCCGTGCGCCTGTCGCCGCTATCGGTGCGCCGGCAGTCGACGCTGGGCAAGCTGGCGTTGGAAAACGAAGATTTCGAAAGTGCCTCGAAGGCGTTCCGCCATGCGGTGAACCAGGGCCAGAGCTCACGCTACAAGGACCCTGAGAACAACCTGGGGCTGGTGCAGGCGCTGATGAGCAGGAATGCCGGCTTTGGCCTGGATGCGCGCACCCGGGTAGAGATCAACAGCACGCTGAGCGAAGTGGCCAAGGAAAACCCCGAGGACCAGGGCCTGCAGGTGCGTGCCCGCATGATGAAGGCCGCCAGCCTGCAGCAGGCCGGCGACCCTGAAACGGCTGCCAAGCTGACCGAACAGGCGATCCAGCGCCTGGACAAGATGAACCAGTTCTTCTCGGTCGATTCGGCCCTGACCGTTGCCGCGCAGTTGCAGGCCATGGGGCAGGAAGCCGCTGCCATCGGTGTACTGAGGAGCTGTGTGGAAAGTTATGGCGACGACCCCAAGGTCATGGAGAGGGTCGGCAAGCTGACGGACGACCCCAGCGTGCTCAACGCCATTACCGAAGCGGTCACCCTCAATCGCCAGGGTGTGCGCAGTTACCAGGGGGGGCAGCTCGGCGAGGCGTTGCAGCTGTTCCGCAAGGCGCTGGGTTTGCAGCCGAAGAACATCAGCATTGCCCTCAACACTGCCCAGGCGCTGCTGCGCATCGGCGGAGACAGCCCTCAGCCCGCGATCATGCAGGAGTGTCGCGACGCCCTGACCAGCGTGGCCGGCATACCTGCCAGCGACAACCGCTACGACCGCTACCGCAAACTGCACATCCGAGTGTTCGGCGCATGAATCAAGATAACCAGGGGCTTGATTTTTCCACGGTGATCGCCTCCACCGTGCACGACCTTAAGAATTCCCTGTCGGCGCTGATCCAGTCCCACAACCAGTGGATGCAGCGCTTGCCCGAGGAACTGCGCGGTGGTGCCGAGCAGGGAGCGATGGAGCATGAATTTCGCCACCTCAACGGCATGCTGGTGCAGTTGCTGGGTTTGTACAAACTGGGCGTGAACCAGTTGCCGGTGTGCCCGGACTACCATGAACTGGACGATTTCATCGAAGCCCAGCTGGCCGCGCACGAGGAAGTGCTCAAGCACAAGGACATCCTTGCGACCTGGCG
>MTEW01004663.1_pt1 | contig 11420 bp, 10 predicted proteins | sample 1042681 | NCBI WGS metagenome assembly MTEW01 (sample SAMN06185811, study PRJNA358809) | soil metagenome | isolation source: soil biostimulated with citrate as carbon source | place: India | collected 2015-05-23
CGTCGGCGAAGGTCATCTGCTTCATGGAAAAACTCGGCTGGCGGGATCGGCGTGTTTCACCAGATTCGGGAAGTCTTTTTCAGACCTTCCCTAGATGAGTGGAAGCTTCGAATCGTCACCGCAATCAGCTACTGCCGTTTTGTTGTAATCAAAGGGGAGACTTCTTCTTTCTATGCAGAGACTTTTCGGACTGAGTGGTGGTGGCCGTCCGCCACGCTCCGGGCGACTATCCAGCCGGCAAACAGGGCGATGTGTTCGCGGTCGAGTTCAGGGTAGCGCGCATGTCCTGCCTTGGCCTGAGCGACGGTCCGGTGTTCCAGTACAAAGAGCCTTTTCGTTCCAGGTCGCGACCGATGATCAGGCTGAGACGGACCACTTGTGAACACGATCATTAACAATGGGGCCAGGTGAGCGCGTATGGCTGGTACAGGGACGAGTGGGTGTTTCGTGGTAGATCTCCCTGCATATTCTGACGGCTGCAATACCCAGCCCTGATCGAGCGGCAACAACGCGTTCGTTCGAGGCCATTGATGGCATGACGAAGATCGACTTTGCCGCGATCGAGGCTGCGCTGAAGGCTTGATCTTCAACGTCTGAATCCAGCCCCAATGACTGAGCCTGCCTGACACCACATGCGATTCTGAGGCTGCTGCGGCCCCTCCGCGTGACTCGCAGAGTTCCGTGCTGTGATCCACCTCTGCTGCGACTCGGTCAAGCTAAATGCAATCGTTGGTCAGGAGCTTCTATAAAACGCAGGCATAATCTTGTTATGATATCGCTGGCGTCAAACTCGGCAGATGATACGGCCTTATAGATTTACTTAAGAGTGTATGTCGTATATTAAATACGTGGCCTAAATGCTGTGCTGTGCTTTGCTTCGGATTGTTCCTGTGTCCGATTTTGGTAGTGTCTAACTATCTCAATCCTTCGCAAGTGGTGCGGGATGTTGCAAGGTGGGCGATATTTTTATAGTAAATTGGGTTTGTAAATATTTTAATTGGAAGCTAGTGTTTATGATGATGGGCGAACAAGCATCTCAGATTAATAAAGCTGCGGAACTTCGTCGTAAAAAGCTGCGCGGCAATGTGGGCAAGGCTGTTGTAGATTATGCAATGATCGAAGATGGCGACAAAATTATGGCCTGCGTAAGTGGTGGCAAAGATTCATTCGTTATGCTTGACGCTTTGCTGCACTTGCAGAGAGTTGCGCAAATAAAATTCAGTGTTGTGGCGGTTAATCTTGATCAGAAGCAACCTGGCTTTCCGGAGCATATCTTGCCTGAGTTTTTCGAGGCTAAAGGGATTGATTACTATATAATTGACAAGGATACTTATTCCGTTGTCAAGAGTAAGATCCCGGAGGGTAAGACTACTTGTTCTCTTTGCTCTAGACTCAGAAGGGGCACGCTTTATAGTTTTGCTGAGGAAATTGGGGCTACTAAATTGGCACTCGGTCATCATATGGATGACATGGTTGAAACTTTGTTTCTGAACATGTTCTTCCAGGCGCAAATGAAAGGGATGCCTCCTAAGCTTCTTAGCGATGACAAGAGAAATATAGTTATCCGGCCGCTCGCCTACTGTCGCGAGAAAGATATAGCAAAGGTCGCTGCCGATAGCGCATATCCAATCATTCCGTGCAATCTCTGCGGCTCGCAAGAGAATTTGCAGAGGAAAAAAATCAAGTCGATGATTGCGGAGTGGGATTCGGTAAATCCTGGCTGCGTAGAAAACATCTTTCACAGCTTACAAAACGTAAGTCCATCCCAGTTAGCTGATCGTAGTCTCTTCAATTTTATAGATCTATCCATTGATAGGTCGGATGCCCGACCGCCCTACGAATTCGAAGCAGCCGAGGTTTCATCATCCAGCGTTGAAGGCCGGATTGATGTCGTTCGGATTTTGTAAAGGTTCAAGGTGATTTTTCGGGGGGGGGAGAGGGTGTTTAGAGGCCAAGAAGACGCAAAATTTACTTTTTCGCATTTTTCTGTAAAGCCCGCTTTCTATTTAATTCATTTAAAATCAACAAGTTGCGATTATTCTGATGCTGTCCAGTTATGTTTTCTTAAGCTATAAGGAAAGGACAGCTACACCATGCTCGACGTGCTGCTGTACCTGCAGAAGGTGGCGCCGATCAAGTTCGAGATCGTCGCGGTGAACATGGACCAGAAGCAGCCCGGCTTCCCCGAGCACGTGCTGCCGGCCTACCTCGAATCCATCGGTGTGCCGTACCACATCATCGAGAAGGACACCTACTCGGTGGTCAAGGAGAAGATTCCCGAGGGCAAGACCACCTGCTCGCTGTGTTCGCGCCTGCGCCGCGGCACCCTGTACACCTACGCCGACGAGATCGGCGCGACCAAGATGGCGCTGGGGCACCACCGCGACGACATCCTGGAAACCTTCTTCCTCAACATGTTCTACGGCGGCACGCTCAAGGCCATGCCGCCCAAGCTGCTGTCCGACGACGGCCGTAACGTGGTGATCCGCCCGCTGGCCTACTGCGCCGAGGCCGATATCGAGGCCTACAGCCAACTCAAGGAATTCCCCATCATCCCCTGCAACCTCTGTGGTTCGCAGGAGAACCTGCAGCGTCAGGTGGTCAAGGAGATGCTGCAGGAGTGGGAGCGCAAGAGCCCGGGACGTGTCGAGATCATGTTCCGCGCGCTGCAGAACGTGCACCCCTCGCAACTGGCCGACCGCAACCTGTTCGACTTCAAGAGCCTGAAGATCGACGACAGCGCCACGCCGCGTTTTCTCGATGTGATGAGCCTGTAACGCACGGCCGTAGGGTGGATCACGCTTTACCGATCCACCTTGCAAGGGAATTGGTGGATGTAAAAAGCGACATCCACCCTACGCCCCTCCCACAAGCGACGCGAACTGTGGGAGGGGCTTTAGCCGCGACCATTGTTTCTCCACGCCTCGCTTGCCAGGCCGCGAAGGCCTGGAGTAAGGTTCGGCCATCGCTTCGGAGAACATCATGTCGTCCAGCCTCAACCTCCTGTCCTCGCTCCACGCCGGTGCCGCGCGCGCCGCGCTGGCCCGTGCGCAGGCGGTGGTCGCTGCCGCGTATTACTTTGGGTATTGGTTTAGCCACAGGCGCGCCTGATACCCCACAGGCGGCCTGAGACAACAGGGTCGCCACCAGAGACGTTTTCCAGAAAACCCCCGGTCGGCAACCCGACCGGGGGTTTTGTTTTTTCGGCCGAAAACGGCCAAGCGCTTAAGAGGATGCACAGATGAACCGTTATTACCGCAACTACCGCTACGACTGGCGATTTAGCAGCGTCACTGCCGCCCTGATCCCCCTGCAACGAACAACCGATTAGCGCCGCCGCGGCATCGACCGCGCCGGCCAAGGAACCGCCAGATCATGAATGCATCCGTCTCCGCTCAACTCGTTTCCAGCGTCACCCCCATCGCCCGCCGCAGCGCCCAGCCGCTGCCCAGCCCCGCCGTGCTGCGCCAGCGCCTGCCGCTGGCCAATGCCCTCGCCGAACGTATCGCCGCCGACCGCGCCGCCATCCGCGCCGTGCTCGATGGCACGGATGCGCGCCTGCTGGTGGTGGTCGGCCCCTGTTCCCTGCATGACCGCGCTTCTGCCCTCGAATACGCCGAGCGCCTAGCCGAGCTGGCGCCGCAGGTGGACGACCAGCTGCTGCTGGTGATGCGCGCCTACGTGGAAAAGCCGCGTACCACCGTGGGCTGGAAGGGGCTGCTGTACGACCCGCAGCTGGACGGCAGCGGCGATATGGCCGAAGGCCTGCGCCTGTCGCGCCAGTTGATGCTGGATATTCTCGCCCGCGGCCTGCCGCTGGCCAGCGAACTGTTGCAGCCGCTGGCGGCCGGTTACTTCGACGACCTGCTCGGTTGGGCGGCCATCGGCGCGCGCACCAGCGAATCGCAGGTACACCGCGAGATGGTCAGCGGCCTGGATCTGCCGGTGGGCTTCAAGAACGGCACCGACGGCAGCCTCGCCATCGCCTGCGACGCCATGCGCTCGGCGGCGCACCCGCACCAGCACTTCGGCATCGACGAGCTCGGTCACCCGGCGCTGCTGCACACCGCCGGCAACCCGGATACCCACCTGGTGTTGCGCGGCGGCCACGGCGCGCCCAATTACGACGCCGCCAGCGTGGCGGCCGCACGCGAGGCGCTGCAGCGCCAGGGCATCGCCCCGCGGATCATGGTCGACTGCAGCCACGCCAACAGCGGCAAGGACCCGCTGCGCCAGCCGGCCGTGCTGGCCAGCGTGATCGACCAGCGCCTGGCCGGCGACGCCAGCCTGCGCGGGGTGATGCTGGAGAGCCACCTGGAAGACGGCTGTCAGGCGCTGAGCGGCGAGTTGCGCTACGGCGTGTCGATCACCGACGGCTGCCTGGGCTGGAGCGGCACCGAAAGCGCCTTGCGCCAGGCGGCGGAGCGGCTGCGGGGCGCGGCGCTCTCGGCGTAGGCGCCTGGCTGGCGGGCGATGCGGCGGGAGCGCTGGATCGCCCGCCAGCACGCTGCTACGGCAGACATGGCACTTGCCGCACCGGGGGCTGTGCGGGCACCCTTTGCAGCTTGTTCCACTGACGGCGCGACCCCTCCATGCGTGACTACAAATGGCTGCACGAATACTGCCTCAACCGCTTCGGCTCGGCCCGGGCGCTGGAAGCGCTGCTGCCGCAGCCGCGCAGCGACGCCGAGCTGCGTGCGCTGAGCGATGACCGCTACCTGTCGTTGATCAGCCTGCGCATCTTCCGCGCCGGCCTCAAGCACAGCCTGGTGGACGCCAAGTGGCCGGCGTTCGAGGAGGTGTTCTTCGGCTTCGATCCGGAGAAGGTGGTGCTGATGGGCGGCGAACGCCTGGAGAACCTGATGCAGGACGCGCGGCTGATCCGTCACCTGGGCAAGCTGAAAAGCGTGCCGCGCAATGCCCAGTTCATCCTCGACGTGCGCCGCGAAAAAGGCAGTTTCGGCGCCCTGATCGCCGACTGGCCGGTGACCGATATCGTCGGTCTGTGGAAGTACCTGGCCAAGCACGGCAGTCAGCTCGGCGGCATGTCGGCGCCGCGCTTGCTGCGCATGGCCGGCAAGGATACCTTCATCCCCAGCGACGACATGGTCGCGGCGCTCAAGGCCCAGGGCATAGTCGACAAGGCACCGACCAGCCAGAAGGAGCTGGCCGCGGTGCAGGCCGCCTTCAACCAGTGGCACGCCGAGAGCGGCCGGCCGCTGTGCCAGCTGTCGGTGATGCTGGCGCATACGGTCAATCATTGAGGCACCTGCGGGAGGGGGTTAGCGGCGACTACCTGTCGCGGCTAAAGCCCCTCCCACGGAATGTGCGCTCAGAGCACACCGCCGTCCTTGCGCCTGGCCTCGCGAAACTCCCCTGGCGTCTGCCCGGTCCAGCCCTTGAAGCTGCGGTGGAACGAGCGCGATTCGGTGAAGCCCAGGTAGCAGGCGATGTCCTGGATCGCCAGGTCGCTGCGCAGCAGGTAGTGCTCGGCCAGCTCCTGGCGCAGCTCGTCGAGTATCTGCTGGTAGCTGGTGCCGGCCTGCTGCAGGTGGCGCTGCAGGGTGCGCACGGTCATGTCGAACTTCTCCGCCACCCGTTCCTTGCGCGGCAGGCCGTCCTTGAGCAGCAGGCGCAGGGCGTTCTTCACCCGCCGCGGCAGCGGCTCGTCCTCGTCCAGCCCGGCCATCAGCGCCAGGGCGTGTTCCTCCAGGGTGCGCAGCAGGTTGGCATCGGCCTGGCGCAGCGGCACGGCCAGGTAGTCCAGCGGCACCAGTAGGGCGTTGCAGGGTTGTTCGAACAATACCGGGCAGCCGAACAGACCCTCATACTCCGCCAGCTCGGTGGCGGCCGGTTGCGCATGTTCGAACCAGACCTCGCGCGGTGAATGCTCGGAGTCGGCGATCCAGCGCGCGTACAGCAGCCAGGAGGCGAGCACGTTCTCCACCATATGCCGGCGCACCTGCGGCGCCTGGTGGCGGCAGCTCCAGATCAGCCGCACATGGTCGGCGGCCATTTCCAGGCGGCTGGTGCCCATGTCGCCGACCAGTTTCTCGTAGGGCACGATGCGGCCCATGGCCTCGCCGAGGGTGGCGCAGTTCATGGCGATATAGCCGAGCACGCTCCAGGAACCGGGCTGGACGAAACGCGCCGCGTGCAGACCGAACAGCGGGTCGCCGGAGACCTCCAGCAGATGCGCCAGCAGGCGCTCGTGCACCTCGCTGGGGATGCGTTTGCCGTTGTCGGCCAGCTCCTGCGCCTCGATGCCGGCGGCCGCCAGGGCACGGTCGATATCCAGGCCGAGCTGTTCGGCCTGGCGCAGGTACTTGAGCAGGGCGGGAACCGAGGTGTAGCCGAGGTTTTCCATGGTTTCTTCTTGTTCTGGGGGAAGCGGGCGCGGCGCCTGGCTTGATTGGCGACAGGCCCTGGCCCGATCCGACAGTGACGGCCGGCGGCGGCTGGCTAGTATAGGCAGCCATAAGTGCCGATCGGAATGGGGGATGCGATGCGACGTTGGAACGGTTGGGGTGACGAAGCCACCGAGGTGGAATTGCCGGCCCATGGCGAGGCCTTTCTCGCCGAGCTGATCGGCCCCGGCCAGCGCCTGGCCGACGCCAGCCTGCAGGAGGTGTTGGCCCGCGTGCCGGCCTCGCGCCTGGCCCCGCACCCGCTGATCAGCCAGGATGCCGAGGTGCGTGTGCGCCATGCCCGCGGCCAGAGCCTGCCGGACTGGCTGGCCATGCGCTCCGGCGCGTTCGGCCTGTTCCCCGACGGCGTCGCCTGCCCGGAAAGCGCCGCGCAGATCCGCGAGCTGCTGGCCTGGGCGCAGCAGCACGACGTCACCCTGATTCCCTACGGCGGCGGCACCTCGGTGGCCGGGCATATCAACCCGCAGGCCGGTGGGCGGCCGGTGCTGACCCTGTCGCTGGAGCGCATGACGCGCCTGCTGGAGATCGACGAGGACAGCCTGATCGCCACCTTCGGCCCCGGCGCCAACGGCCCGCAGGTGGAGAGCCAGCTGCGCGCGCGCGGCTACACCTTGGGCCACTTTCCGCAGTCCTGGGAGCTGTCGACCCTAGGCGGCTGGGTGGCCAGCCGCTCCAGCGGCCAGCAGTCGCTGCGCTACGGGCGTATCGAGCAGCTGTTCGCCGGCGGCAAGCTGGAGACCTTCGCCGGCACATTGGAGATTCCCACCTTCCCGGCCTCGGCGGCAGGGCCCGACCTGCGCGAGCTGGTGCTGGGTTCGGAAGGGCGCTTCGGGGTGATCTCCGAGGTGCGCGTGCGCATCAGCCGCCTGGCCGAACAGGAGCGCTTCTACGCGGTGTTTCTGCCCAGCTGGCAGCAGGCGCTGAGCGCCATCCGCAGCCTGGCCCAGGCGCGCGTGCCGCTGTCCATGCTGCGCCTGTCCAATGCCATCGAAACCCGTACCCAGCTGGCCCTGGCCGGCCACCCGCGGCAGATCGCCTGGCTGGAGAAGTACCTGGCGCTGCGCGGCGCGCGTGACGGCAAGTGCATGCTGACCTTCGGCCTCACCGGCAACCGCCTGCAGAACGCCTCCTCGCTGAAGCAGGCGCGACGCCTGCTGAAAGGCTGCGGCGGGGTGTTCACCGGCACCCTGCTGGGCAAGAAATGGGAGCACAACCGCTTCCGCTTCCCCTATCTGCGCCACGGCCTGTGGGAGCGCGGCTACCTGGTGGACACCCTGGAGACCGCCACCGACTGGTCCAACGTCGACAAGCTGTTGAACCAGGTGGAAGCCAGCCTGCGCGACGAACTGGCCGGCGAGGGCGAGCGGGTGCACGTGTTCACCCACCTGTCGCACGTCTACGGCGAAGGATCGAGCATCTACACCAGCTACGTGTTCCGCCCCGGCGCCGATTACGCCGCGGCCATGGCGCGCTGGCAGCGCCTGAAGGCGGCGGCCAGCCGCACCATTGCCGCGAACCGCGGCACCATCAGCCACCAGCACGGCGTCGGCCGCGACCACGCGCCCTACCTGGCGGCGGAGAAGGGCGAGCTGGGCATGGCCACGCTGCGCAGCCTGGCCATGCATTTCGACCCGGAGCAGCGCCTGGCTCCCGGCGTGCTGCTGCAGGATTGAACATGCAGCAGTGGAACGCCGCCTGGCGCGAGCGCGCCCTGCCCGAACTGGCCGCGCGCGACTGGGATCTGCTGGTGATCGGTGGCGGCATCTGCGGCGCCGGCATCCTCCGTGAGGCGGCGCGGCGCGGCTGGCGCTGCCTGTTGCTGGAGCAGCGCGACTTCGCCTGGGGCACCTCCAGCCGCTCGTCGAAGATGGTCCATGGCGGGTTGCGCTACGTCGCCAAGGGCCAGCTGGGGCTGACCCGCGACTCGGTGCGCGAACGCCAACGCCTGCTCGGCGAGGCGCCGGGGCTGGTGGAGCCGCTGAGTTTCGTCATGCCGCATTACCGCGGCGGCTTCCCTGGGCCCAAGGTATTTGGCGGTCTGCTGAGCCTGTACGACGCCCTGGCCGGCAAGCGCAACCATCTGTTCTACCCGCTGCAACAGCTGCGCTACCTGGCGCCGGGCATCCGCGAGGACGGCCTGCTCGGCGGCACGCGCTTCTTCGACGCGGTGACCGATGACGCGCGCCTGGTGCAGCGTGTGCTGGGCGAGGCGCGTGGCGAAGGCGGCGAGGCACTCAACGGCATGCGCGTAATCGAGCTGCTGCGCGAGGCGGGCCAGGTAGTCGGCGTGCTGGCCGAAGATATCGAGACGGGCAACCGCTACCGCCTGCGCAGCCGCGCCGTGGCCCAGGCCACCGGTGCCTGGGCCGACCGCCTGCGCCAGCCGGGCAATGGCCGCATCCGTCCGCTGCGCGGCAGCCATCTGCTGCTGCCGAGCTGGCGCCTGCCGGTGGCGCATGCCTTCAGTTTTATGCACGCGGCCGATGGCCGGCCGGTGTTCGTCTTCCCCTGGGAGGGCGCGACGGTGATCGGCACCACCGATCTGGATCATGCCGGCGACCTGGATGCCGAGGCCGCCATCAGCATGGAGGAGGTCGACTACCTGCTGGCCGCTTGCGCCCAGCAGTTCCCGAGCGCCGAGGTGACGCGCGGCGATGTGCTGTCGACCTGGGCCGGCGTGCGCCCGGTGGTGGGCGATGGCAGCGTGGGGCTCAAGCCCTCGGACGAGAAGCGCGAGCATGCGCTGTGGATCGAGCCGGGCAGCGTGACCCTGGCCGGCGGCAAGCTGACCACCTTTCGCCTGCTGGCGCTGGAGGTGCTGCGTGCCTGTGCGGCCTTCGTCGGCAAGCCGGTGGAGGATCGCGGCACGGCGGTGTTTCGTCCGCTGGCGACGCCGCCCATGCCCGGCCTGAGTCCGGCGCAGCAGCGCCGCCTGGCCGGTCGCCATGGCCGCCAGCTGGGCGAAGTGCTGCGCCTGATCGACGAGATCGGCGGCGACCGCGTCGGCGCCACCGACACCCTCTGGGCCGAACTGGCCTGGGCCGCCGAGGGCGAGCTGGTGCTGCACCTGGACGACCTGCTGCTGCGCCGTACCCGCCTGGGCCTGCTGCTGGCGGGCGGTGGGCGCGCCGAACTGCCGCGTATCCGCACGCTGTGCCAGCCGCGCCTGGGCTGGAGCGATGCGCGCTGGCAGCAGGAAGAGACGGACTACCTGGCGCTGTGGCGGCGCTGCTATAGCCTGCCATGACCCGGATCACCGCCGGCCCGCAGGGTGTCGCGGGGCCGCCTAGGCCATACACACCGAACATTCCCCGATATACAGGTCCATGTGCGCAACCACAGGTATAACGAGAAGGATCACACCTTGAGCGAACCAAGCTACCTGCTGAGCATCGACAACGGCACCCAGAGCGTGCGCGCGCTGCTGTTCGATACCCAGGGCAACCTGCTGGCCAAGGGCAAGGTGGAGCTCGATCCCTATTTCTCCAGCCAGCCGGGCTGGGCCGAGCAGGACCCGGAATACTACTGGGCCAGCCTCGGCGAGGCCTGCCGCCTGCTGTGGCAGCAGGTGGATATCGACCGTCGCCTGATCAAGGGCGTAGCGGTGACCACCCAGCGTGGCAGCATCATCCATGTCGATGAGCAGGGCGCGCCGCTGCGCCCGGCGATGCTCTGGCTCGACCAGCGCCGCGCCGAGGTGCCGGGGCGGATCAAGGGGCCCTGGGGCTGGCTGTTCAAGCTGGCGCTGGCCGAGGAGGCGGTGGATCACTTCCGCGCCCAGGCCGAGGTCAATTGGGTGGCCCAGCATCAGCCGGACATTGCGGATCGCACGCACAAGGTACTGCTGCTGTCCGGGTTTCTCACCCAGCGCCTGTGTGGTCGCTTCGTCGATTCCACCAGCAGCTGCGTGGCCTACCTGCCGTTCGACTACAAGCGCCTGCGCTGGGCCGCGCCGGGCGACTGGAAATGGCAGGCGCTGGCCGTGCGCCGCGAGCAACTGCCGGAGCTGGTCAAGCCGGGCGAGCGCCTGGGCAGTATCAGCGCCTCCGCCAGCCTGCATACCGGCATTCCCGAGGGCCTGCCGCTGATCGCCGCCGGCGCCGACAAGGCTTGTGAAGTCCTCGGCTCCGGCGCGCTGGAGGCGACTACCGCCTGTCTGTCCTACGGCACCACGGCGACCATCAACACCACGCGCCGTCGCTATCTGGAAACCATCGCGCTGATCCCGCCGTACCCGGCGGCGCTGCCGGATCACTTCAACACCGAGGTGATGATCTACCGCGGCTTCTGGATGGTCAGCTGGTTCAAGCGCGAGTTCGGCCTGCGCGAGATGCAGCGTGCCGAGGCCCTCGGCGTGCCGCCCGAGGCGCTGCTCGACGAGCTGGTCAACGCCGTGCCGCCCGGCTCCATGGGCCTGATGCTGCAGCCCTACTGGACGCCGGGCATCCGCGAGCCGGGGCTGGAGGCCAAGGGTTCGATCATCGGCTTTGGCGACGTGCACACCCGCGCGCACCTGTACCGGGCGATTCTGGAAGGATTGGCCTACGCCCTGCGTCAGGGCAAGGAGCGCATCGAGAAACGCGCCGGCACCCGCATCGAGCGCCTGCGCGTGTCCGGCGGCGGTTCGCAGAGCGATGCGGCGATGCAGCTGACCGCCGATATCTTCGGCCTGCCGGCCGAGCGCCCGCACCTGTACGAGACCAGCGGCCTGGGCGCGGCGATCAATTGCGCGGTGGGCCTGGGCCTGCACCCGGATTACCCGAGCGCCATCGCCGCCATGACCCGCGTCGGCCAGGTATTCCAGCCCAACCCGGCCGCGCAGCACACCTACGACCAGCTCTACGGGCAGGTCTACCAGCGCATGTATCGTCAGCTCAAACCGCTGTACCAACGCATTCGCAAGATCACCGGCTATCCGGCGTAGGCTGAAGTTGATGAACATTGTGGGAGGGGCTTTAGCCGCGACCGAGCAATACCCAGGTCGCGGCTAAA
>MTEW01000598.1_pt3 | contig 11378 bp, 8 predicted proteins | sample 1042681 | NCBI WGS metagenome assembly MTEW01 (sample SAMN06185811, study PRJNA358809) | soil metagenome | isolation source: soil biostimulated with citrate as carbon source | place: India | collected 2015-05-23
CGGTGATGTAGCGGTCATGGGCCGGCTCCTGGAACAGCGCCCAGAAGTTGTCGCGGATCACGTCGGTGGCAATCTGCCCACGGCATACCGGGCCACGGATGAAGGTGCGCACGAAGTACTCGGCGTTATCCAGCATGAACTGGTAGCGCGCCACTGCCGGGATCGCTTCGAAGGTTTCGAACGGGTTGGCCCGGTGGCGCGGGCCGTAGCCTGGCAGCGCGGTGGCATGCCAGTCGCCGGCGTAGAACAGTTGCTTGACCCGCTTGAGCTTCTGCGGCCCCATCGGATAGGTGATGTGCGTCTTGTGCACGATCACGCCCTGCACCGGGATCAACCGGTAGTAGAAGTCGGTGCCCGGCGGGTCGTTGGGGCGGCGCGTGGCGATCAGGTCGACCGGCTGACCGCTCGGTGTACGCGAACGCACCCACTGGAAGAAGTGGCCCTGCTCGCCACCAACGAAATAGATGTGCGCCAGGAACAGGTGCTCGTACAGCCAGCGGCCGACCAGCGCCTCGGTGGAACCCGGGCGGTTGAGCAGCTCTTCCCAGTCGGCAATCTGCTTGGCTTCGGCCGCGCTTGGCTTGATCGGCTGGTACTCGACGGGTGCACCGGCGGCCAACCAGTGGCGCATGGTGTCGTATTCCTTGTCGGTCAGGCCGGTCACCGCCAGTGGCATGCCTTCCTTGGGGTGAGCGCCGGCATAGGCATCGAACTCATGCGGCAACGGGCACATGTTGTTGCGGTTCAGGCCCAGGACGATTTCCTCGGGCAGCTTGGCATTGGGCGTGAGCGGGGTCTTGTGCCCCAGCTCGAGCATGCGCGCCATCAGCGCGGCCTGGCTGCCCTGGTTGTCGAGCACCGAGTAGAAGCCCTTCTTGCGCCACTCGCGCTCGCTATGGGCGTCGTAGAACAGCCGCGTGGTGGGCACTGCCTTGCTGCGCTCGCCCTGGTACACGGGAACCTTGGTGGCGCCGCGCACGGCGCCTTCGGGGCTTTCCAGCTTCAGCTGGCAGGCGGCGTCGTTGCAGGCGTGGCAGGCCACGCATTTCTCGGTGAAGATCGGTTGAATGTCCCGGGTGTAGGAAATGGCCGGGCTCGACTGGGGGGCTTGCCCGAACGCCACACTGCTGATGAGCAGGGCGAAAACGCCGGCAAGAATACGATGCACCATGTGCGGAAAGTCCTGGGTATTGAAAGCCATCACGATTTGTTGCCTGGTCGTCCTTGGGTGCCCTGCTTCGCCGACGCCCGCCCAACATGAGCCATTTTCATGCAAATGGGCGATGCGCCTAAAAACCGCGCAGCTTTGTTATGATTCTGCACCTTCTGAAATTTGCCCGACCAGGTAGTTCCTATGTCCGACCGCAGCGCTCGTCTCCAAGCACTCCAGAACGCACTCAAGGAGCGCATCCTGATCCTCGACGGCGGCATGGGTACTATGATCCAAAGCTACCGGCTCGAGGAACACGACTATCGTGGCACGCGCTTCGCCGATTGGCCAAGCGATGTCAAGGGTAACAACGACCTATTGCTGCTCAGCCGCCCGGATGTGATCGCAGCCATCGAAAAGGCCTACCTGGATGCCGGCGCCGATATCCTCGAAACCAACACCTTCAACGCCACGCAGATTTCCCAGGCCGACTACGGCATGGAGTCGCTGGTCTACGAGCTGAACGTCGAGGGCGCGCGCATCGCTCGCCAGGTGGCCGATGCCAAGACCCTGGAAACCCCGCACAAGCCGCGCTTCGTCGCCGGCGTGCTCGGCCCTACCAGCCGCACCTGCTCGATTTCCCCGGACGTCAACGACCCCGGCTACCGCAACGTCACCTTCGACGAACTGGTAACGAACTACACCGAGGCCACCCGCGGCCTGATCGAGGGTGGCGCCGACCTGCTGCTGATCGAGACCATCTTCGACACCCTCAACGCCAAGGCGGCGATCTTCGCCGTGCAGCAGGTGTTCGAGGAAGACGGCATCGAACTGCCGATCATGATCTCCGGCACCATCACAGACGCCTCGGGCCGTACCCTGTCGGGCCAGACCACCGAAGCGTTCTGGAACTCGGTGCGCCATGCCAAGCCGATTTCCGTGGGCCTGAACTGCGCCCTCGGCGCCAAGGACCTGCGCCCGTACCTGGAAGAGCTGGCGACCAAGGCCGACACCCATGTCTCGGCCCACCCCAACGCCGGCCTGCCGAACGCCTTTGGTGAATACGACGAAACCCCGGCGGAAATGGCCGTGGTGGTCGAGGAATTCGCCGCCAGCGGCTTCCTCAACATCATCGGCGGCTGCTGCGGCACCACCCCGGGCCACATCCAGGCCATCGCCGAGGCCGTGGCCAAGTACAAGCCGCGCGAGATTCCGGAAATCGCCAAGGCCTGCCGCCTGTCGGGCCTGGAGCCGTTCACCATCGACCGCCAGTCGCTGTTCGTCAACGTCGGCGAGCGCACCAACATCACCGGCTCCGCCAAGTTCGCCCGGCTGATCCGTGAAGAGAACTACACCGAAGCCCTGGAAGTCGCCCTGCAGCAAGTCGAGGCCGGCGCCCAGGTGATCGACATCAACATGGACGAAGGGATGCTCGACTCCCAGGCCGCCATGGTCCGCTTCCTCAACCTGATCGCCGGCGAGCCGGACATCTCGCGCGTGCCGATCATGATCGACTCGTCCAAGTGGGAAGTGATCGAAGCGGGCCTCAAGTGCATCCAGGGCAAGGGCATCGTCAACTCCATTTCCATGAAGGAAGGCGTCGAGCAGTTCAAGCACCACGCCCGCCTGTGCAAGCGCTATGGCGCTGCCGTGGTGGTGATGGCCTTCGACGAAGTCGGCCAGGCCGACACTGCCGCGCGCAAGAAGGAAATCTGCCAGCGCAGCTACGACATCCTGGTCAATGAAGTGGGCTTCCCGCCGGAAGACATCATCTTCGACCCGAACATCTTTGCTGTCGCCACCGGCATCGAAGAGCACAACAACTACGCCGTCGATTTCATCGAGGCCTGCGCCTATATCCGCGACCACCTGCCGCACGCCCTGAGCTCGGGCGGTGTATCCAACGTGTCGTTCTCGTTCCGTGGCAACAACCCGGTGCGTGAAGCCATCCACTCGGTGTTCCTGTACCACGCGATCCAGAACGGCCTGACCATGGGTATCGTCAACGCCGGCCAGCTGGAGATCTATGACGAGATCCCGGCTGCCCTGCGTGAAAAGGTCGAGGACGTGGTACTCAACCGTACCCCGCATGGCACCGACGCACTGCTGGCCATCGCCGACGACTACAAGGGCGGCGGCGCAACCAAGGAAGTGGAAAACGAAGAGTGGCGCTCGCTGCCGGTGGAAAAACGCCTGGAGCACGCGCTGGTCAAGGGCATCACCGCGTTCATCGTCGAAGACACCGAAGAATGCCGCCAGCAGTGCACCCGCCCGATCGAAGTGATCGAAGGCCCGCTGATGAATGGCATGAACGTGGTCGGCGACCTGTTCGGCGCGGGCAAGATGTTCCTGCCCCAGGTGGTCAAGTCGGCCCGGGTAATGAAACAGGCGGTAGCGCACCTGATCCCGTTCATCGAAGCCGAGAAAGGCGACAAGCCGGAAGCCAAGGGCAAGATCCTGATGGCCACGGTAAAAGGCGACGTGCACGACATCGGCAAGAACATCGTCGGCGTGGTGCTCGGCTGCAACGGCTACGACATCGTCGACCTCGGCGTGATGGTGCCGGCCGAGAAGATCCTGCAAACCGCCCGTGACGAGAAGTGCGACATCATTGGCCTGTCCGGCCTGATCACGCCGTCGCTGGACGAGATGGTCCACGTTGCCCGCGAAATGCAGCGCCAGGGCTTCCAGTTGCCGCTGATGATTGGCGGCGCCACCACCTCCAAGGCGCATACCGCAGTCAAGATCGAGCCCAAGTACAGCAACGACGCCGTGGTCTACGTCACCGACGCCTCCCGTGCGGTGGGCGTTGCCACCCAGCTGCTGTCCAAGGAGCTGAAAGCCGGCTTCGTCGAGAAGACCCGCCAGGAATACGAGGAAGTACGCGAGCGCACCGCCAACCGCAGTGCCCGTACCGAGCGCCTGAGCTATGCCCAGGCGATCGCCGCCAAGCCGCAATACGACTGGGCCGGCTACCAGCCAGCGGTACCCTCCTTCACCGGCGTCAAGGTGCTGGAAGACATCGACCTGCGCACCCTGGCCGAGTACATCGACTGGACCCCGTTCTTCATCTCCTGGGACCTGGCCGGCAAGTTCCCGCGCATCCTCACCGACGAAGTGGTCGGCGAGGCGGCCACGGCGCTGTACAAGGATGCCCGCGAGATGCTCGACAAGCTGATCGACGAAAAACTGATCAGCGCCCGCGCGGTGTTCGGCTTCTGGCCGGCCAACCAGGTGGCCGATGACGATATCGAGGTGTACGGCGAGGACGGCCAGGCCCTGGCTACCCTGCACCACCTGCGCCAGCAGACCATCAAGCCGGATGGCAAGCCCAACTGGTCGCTGGCCGACTTCGTCGCGCCGAAGACCAGCGGCGTTACCGATTACGTCGGCGGTTTCATCACCACCGCCGGCATCGGTGCCGAGGAAGTGGCCAAGGCTTACCAGGACAAGGGCGACGACTACAGCTCGATCATGGTCAAGGCCCTGGCCGACCGCCTGGCCGAGGCCTGTGCCGAATGGCTGCACGAGCAGGTGCGTAAAGAGCACTGGGGTTATGCCCGCGACGAACACCTGGACAACGAGGCGCTGATCAAGGAGCAGTACCGCGGCATTCGCCCGGCGCCCGGCTACCCGGCGTGCCCGGACCACACCGAGAAGGAAACCCTTTTCCGCCTGCTTGATGGCACTGCCATCGGCGAGACCGGGCCGAGCGGCGTGTTCCTCACCGACCACTTCGCGATGTTCCCGGCGGCGGCGGTCAGCGGCTGGTACTTCGCCCACCCGCAGGCGCAGTACTTTGCGGTGGGCAAGGTCGACAAGGACCAGATCGAGCGCTACAGCGCGCGCAAGGGCCAGGATGTGAGTGTGAGCGAGCGCTGGTTGGCGCCTAACCTGGGTTACGACAGCTAAGTCCCTTGGGGCCGCTTTGCGGCCCATCGCAACACAAGGCCGCACCTACAGGAGAATGCAATCCCTTGTAGGAGCGGCCTTGTGTCGCGATGGGCTGCACAGCAGCCCCAATAGCCACCTACACTGTCCCTGATTGCCTCTGATTTCCTCAGGAGCCACCATGGACGATTCCAGCCAGGGCAAGCCCCCTACCTTCTGGCAGATGCTGCACAGCATCCTCGCTGCCGCCTTCGGCGTGCAAAGCGGCAAGAACCGCGCCCGCGACTTCACACACGGCAAGGCCAGCCATTTCATTGCGCTGGGGACCCTGTTCACCCTGGTGTTCATTGCCGTGCTGATCGGCCTGGTACAGTTGGCCATGCACCTTGCTCGCTAGCCCTTGAAGGGCAGTGATTTACCTGTGGGAGCGGGCAAGCCCGCGAAAGGGCCGGCACAGGCAAAGCAAAAACGCCTGCGGGACTCCCTCCCGCAGGCGCTCCGGCTGCATCACGGTCTTGAGTACAAGTCTACTGGTGGCTGACCCAATACACGGCAGTGACCACCACCAGAACGATCAGGCAGAGGATCGCCCAGGCATCGACGCTGCTGTCAGCTTTGCGGACCTTGGTTGAGTTTCCCATTGCATTGCCTCTTGTAGTGGTTATGGGAATGCACTTCACCACCAGCAGTTAAGACGAGCAATGCCCTTCCCTCAAGCAAGGTCTTTCAATAATTGATCGGTGATGTCAGAAACGGGTACTGGTAATCGGGCGGCCGCCCTTCGGCACTGTAATGCTTGAAATCGATGCCGTAATCGGGCTGTTCCAGGAGTTTCAGCCATCGGCTCGCCTTGCCCTGGTCGATCGGTTGCAACACCGGCACGCGATGCTCGCGCAGGCCATCACGGTTCACTGCCAGCCCCAGGGCATCGTCGTGCAGCATCACCATGGCCCAGCCGCCGAGGCTGAAATGCCCGCCCATCAGCACGCTGAGGCGCCCGTCGATACGTGCCTTCAGGGCCTCGGGCGAGCTGTTGATGGCGCTGAACAGCACATCGCGCCCCGGCGTACGCCCCGCCTCTTCGAACGCCTGCATGGCACCAAAGGCCATTTCGTCGTTGGCCGACCACACCAAGCGGGTGGCCGGATAGCGCTCCAGCAGTTGCTGCGCCTGCTCGTAGGCGCGCTGGCGGCTCCAGCCGCCATATACCACCTGGCGCAGGCGCACCTGGGGGAAGTCGGCCAGGGCGCGGCGCATGCCCTCCTCTCGCAGCTGCGAGGCCGGGGTGGTCTTGACCCCGGCAAACGCCAGCAGGTCCACCGGGCCACTGTCGCGGGGCAATTGCGCGACCATCTGGTGCAACATCTGGAAGCCCGCCTGCTCGTCGTTGGCCGTCAACGTGCCCAGCAGCTCGGCGTATTTGCCGGGCTGGGCCTCGATGCTGCGGGCCTGGCTGGCAGTCAGGCCGTTGTTGACCAGGAACAGCTTGACCCCGCTGCCGCGCGACAGGCGGATGATCTCCGGCGCCACGTACTGCTCGTTGACCAGCACCAGGTAATCCGGGCGCTGCGGCCCGCCCAGGATCGCCCTGGCGTGGGTCAGCGCCAGGTCGGCGCGGCGTTCGCTGTACTCCACGCGCAGGGTCATGCCCAGGTCGTGCGCAGCGGCCTGCATGAAGCGGCTATAGCTGGTCCAGAACGTCTCGGTGGACAGGCCCGGGTTGAGGAAAACCACCGACACCGGCTGCGCGCTTGCCGCCAGCGGCAAGACAAGACACAAGCTTTGGCACAATGCCTTGAGCATGGGCTGACATCCCTGCGAAGCAAACACCGGATTATAAACGCCAGGCCATACCGAGCACACAAATGGCAGTCAGTCTCACATAGTCCATTTGGTTCTTTTCATATGCAAAAACATCACTTTAGCGCATAAACGCAACCTGCTATCGTTCCCCGGCTCCGAAGCGGAGTGCGCGGCCGTGCGCGCGAATAGCTGCATGCCTGAGACAGGACTTTTATGTACGTATACGACGAGTACGATCAGCGGATCATCGAGGACCGCGTCAAGCAGTTCCGTGATCAGACCCGCCGCTATCTGGCCGGTGAGCTGAGCGAAGAAGAATTCCGCCCTCTGCGCCTGCAGAACGGCCTTTACATCCAACGTTTCGCACCGATGCTGCGCGTCGCCGTGCCGTACGGCCAGCTGAACGCCACCCAGGTCCGCACCCTGGCCAAGATCGCCCGCGACTACGACAAGGGCTATGCCCACATCTCCACCCGCCAGAACGTGCAGTTCAACTGGCCGGCCCTGGAAGACATCCCGGACATCCTCGCCGAACTGGCCACCGTGCAGATGCACGCAATCCAGACCAGCGGCAACTGCCTGCGCAACACCACCACCGACCAGTTCGCCGGTGTGGCCGCAGACGAAATCGTCGACCCGCGTCCGTGGTGCGAGATCGTCCGCCAGTGGACCACCTTCCACCCGGAATTCGCCTACCTGCCGCGCAAGTTCAAGATTGCGATCAACGGCTCGCAGGAAGACCGCGCCGCCATCGAAGTGCACGACATCGGCCTGGAGCCGGTGCGCAATGCCGCTGGCGAGCTGGGCTTCCGTGTACTGGTCGGTGGCGGCCTGGGCCGTACCCCGGTGGTGGGTTCGTTCATCAACGAGTTCCTGCCCTGGCAGGACCTGATCAGCTACCTCGACGCCATCCTGCGCGTGTACAACCGTTACGGTCGCCGTGACAACAAGTACAAGGCGCGGATCAAGATCCTGGTCAAGGCACTTACCCCGGAAGTGTTCGCCGAAAAGGTCGAGGCCGAAATGGTCCACCTGCGTGGCGGCAGCACCACCCTGACCGAAGCCGAAGTGCAGCGTGTATCGCGCCACTTCGTCGACCCGGCCTACCTGGCCCTGGACAACTTCGACTATGCCGCCCAGGACGCCGAGTACCCAGGCTTCGCCCGCTGGCGCTCGCGCAACACCCGCGCCCACAAGCGCCCTGGCTACGTGGCCGTGACCCTGTCGCTGAAGCCCACCGGCGTTGCCCCGGGCGACCTGACCGACAAGCAGCTGGACGCCGTGGCCGACCTGGCGGAGCGCTACAGCTTCGGCTTCCTGCGGACCTCGCACGAGCAGAACATCATTCTGGCCGACGTCGAGCAGCGGCAGCTGCACGCCCTGTGGCTGGAACTGCGCGAAAGCGGCTTTGCCACCCCGAACATCGGCCTGCTGACCGACATCATCTGCTGCCCGGGTGGTGACTATTGCTCGCTGGCCAACGCCAAGTCGATCCCGATCGCCGAATCCATCCAGCGCCGCTTCGACGACCTGGACTACCTGTTCGACATCGGTGAGATCGACCTGAACATCTCCGGCTGCATGAACGCCTGCGGCCACCACCACGTGGGCCACATCGGCATCCTCGGCGTGGACAAGAAGGGTGAGGAGTTCTACCAGGTGTCGCTGGGTGGCAATGCCGCACGCGGCGCGAGCCTGGGCAAGATCCTCGGCCCGTCCTTCGCTCAGGATGACATGGCCGATGTGATCGAGAAGCTGATCGCCGTGTACGTCGAGCAACGTACCGAGGAAGAGCGTTTCATCGACACCTACCAGCGTATCGGCATCGACCCCTTCAAGGAACGCGTCTATGCAGCGAATCATTAAGAACAACCAGATCGTCGACGAAACCTGGCATCTACTGCCCAAGGAAACGTCCTTTGACGAACTGACCAACTGCGACGACTACATCGTCCCGCTGCAGATGTGGCGCGACCATGCCCATGCGCTCAAGGCCCGCGACGGCGGGCTGGGCATATGGCTGGACAGTGACGAAGAAGCCGAAGAAATCGGCGAAGAGGTGCAGCACTTCCAGGTCATCGCACTGAACTTCCCGGCGTTCACAGACGGGCGCAACTACTCCAATGCGCGCCTGCTGCGTGACCGCTACAAGTTCAAGGGCGAGCTGCGCGCCATTGGCGACGTGTTGCGCGACCAGCTGTTCTTCATGGCCCGTTGCGGCTTCGACGCATTTGCCATCCGGGCCGACAAGGACCCGGAAGACGCACTGCAAAGCCTGAAGGACTTCTCGGTGACCTACCAGGCCGCCACTGACGAGCCGCTGCCGCTGTTCCGCCGCCGCTGATCGTCACCTTGCAATGCCAGACGGCCCGCCTTCATGGCGGGCCGTTGCGTTTCCTGATCGAGAATTCAAGTTCGTCGATGGCTTGCCGACATCACGCAGGAACGTATCAGTAAAGCGCAGGGAGCGTGAATGAATCCGATTACACCGATCATACGCACGACGCAGACCTACCTTCCCGCTTCCACGGTAACACCAGGCAATGCCGTGAAAGCCGCAAGCGCCACAGCTGCAAGCAGCAAGGTCAGCATAGGCCAGTCGCCGCCCAGCACCGACATCGGCATTTACAATGCCAAAGGTACCCTCGGCAGTGGGCAGGTTCGCTATGTCTGGGAGCATGACGGCATCGACAGGCTGAGCCTGAACATGTACAGCGCGATTCAGTCCTCCTCCACCGCATCCCGGTTCCAGGGACTGGGCGCAGCATTGCTGGAACAACTGGCAGCCAATGGCGGGCAACGCATTTCCCAATCAGGCTTGGCAATTGACAGCGCTGCGGCAACAGAACCCATGCTGCTTGGGCTTCAACAGGCCAGGTTGCGCGAATTCGCCACGGACAGTGTGACCTTCACCCTGAACACGGCCTCCGGCGCGACCGTTTCACTGGGGCTTTACAACAGCGACAGAGGCTTGGCGGTAGATGCCGAGGTGCTCGGTGGCAACCTGACCGCCGGCGAACTCGACGGCCTGACTAAGATGGCGGACAGCTTCCAAGGTGCCCTCAACGGCCTTGCTCAGGAACCCCCTGGCCTGAAGCTCGGCGCGCTGGTCAAGCTAGACCCCGCACTCTTCACCGGCCTGCGGTTCAAGGCACAGCTGGAAACCGCAGGCGGTGCTCGGCAGACGTTTGCCCTGCAAATGGACGAGCATACGCGCAGCCTGGAACTCCAGGCACCGTCCGGCAATGTGAAAATGAACTTCGACACCCAAGGCGGCACCTTGCTCGGCAGCGAGGCGCAACGGCAAGCAGCAGTGTCGAACTACCTGACCCAATTCGACGCCGCGCAGCAACGCGGGCACGGCAATGAACAGCTGATGACGCTGTTCAAAGATGCATTCCGCCAGCTCAATAGCGTGGACGACGCAGCCCTGCGCCCAGCCAATCATGACACCTGGCTGAACAAGACCAGCCGCCTGCTGCTCAGTGGCATGGCCGATTTCAATGCTTCGCTCACTACACCCGAGCAGCGAACCAACCCCATGCGCCCGCATGAGATAGACAGCTTCGATTACACCGTTTCACAGACCACCACCCGCAATGGCGGGGCAGCGAACCTGAGCCTGCAACAGGACCAGCAGAGCACGCTGAAGGCCTCTTGGCACGAGAGCCTCAACCCCTGGGTAGAGCTGCAACTCACGCTCGACAGCAAATCGCAGGACTACCGTTATCATGAGGTGCATGACCAAGCCAGCAGTTCAACCCGCATAGGCTTTGTCAACAATGTCCTGGTCGAGGCCACTGCCACCCAGCAGGCCAACCAGCAGGAGCGTGTACGCACCTACCAGCAAGCCGAACTGCAGTCTGACATGACCACCTCTGCCTCGGCCGCACAGTCACGCGACCTGCTGGACATGCTCGATGAGTTCCTGGCCCAGGACCGGCAGGCGCGACGTCTTGGCCTTGGCTCCAGGCTCGAGCAGCAGGTCCAGTCGCTGCGGAACCTGTGGTTGCTGCAGTCCAACCCGGCGTTGATCGACGACTGATGATTGCATCTGCCTGCCCCTGTCGCCCTTCAGCGGGCGCCAGGGAGCGGGATGAATTGCCTGGCGTTCGCTCACGATCGGCCCGCCTATTCTTGACTGCAGGACAAAGGACCTTGGCCCTGCCCCAGCTTAATCAATCCCCGCCAAACCCGCACACTGCTCCCACACGAACAGCCCGAGCCTTGAGTCTCGGTTCAGTTCACCTCCCTTACTCACCAGGAGCAGATCCATGAGCATTCCATCCTTCGGCCTCGGCACCTTCCGCCTCACCGGCCAAGCCGTCATCGACTCGGTCAAGTCGGCCCTGGAACTGGGCTACCGGGTCATCGACACTGCGCAGATCTACCAGAACGAAGCCGACGTCGGCCAAGCCATCGCCGAAAGCGGCGTCAAGCGCGACGAGCTGTTCATCACCACCAAGATATGGGTCGAAAACTACGCCGCCGACAAGCTGATCCCCAGCCTGCGCGACAGCCTGCAGAAGCTGCG
>MTEW01001792.1_pt3 | contig 11302 bp, 13 predicted proteins | sample 1042681 | NCBI WGS metagenome assembly MTEW01 (sample SAMN06185811, study PRJNA358809) | soil metagenome | isolation source: soil biostimulated with citrate as carbon source | place: India | collected 2015-05-23
GTTAATGTGTTATCAGCTAGTTCGTATTGGATTTCGTTTGCATCTGCACCGTAAAGCTTAGATGTAACTGTTAACCCTCCACTTACTTTCGTTCCTTGTTTTGCATCGTCAGCACGGATCGCGTAGATTTTACCTGCTCCACGAGTGTTAGGAGATGGGTTCCATGCCATTTCAATTGCGTCTAATAGTTCCCCGCCACGGAAGAAGTCTCTAGCTTGTGCGAAGTTCGTTAGCTCTACAGGTACTTTTGGTTGTCCACCAGTTGCAGAACCGATTAATACAAGAGGTTTTTCACTTCTTGCGTTAGCTGAACCTAGTCCACTAGCATTAAGTGTAATCTCAGTGTGAGGACGCTTTCTGTCGTGTCCGTATGATACCATAGCGTTTTATCTTCCTTTCTATTTTAGCGTTATTCTAAACCTAAATATTGTTTAAGCTCATTGAGGAAAACCTTCTCGTCCGTCTGATAGTGACGACCATTCATCAGTGCTCTGAACCCTGCTGCTTGCATGTTGTTCATGTTGAACATAGGGACTGCGGTCTGTAGGAATGTGTCTACATGTACATATGGTTTGATTGGCTCAACCTCTGTTGCTTGTTTAACCTCTTTAACTTCTTTGTCTACCTTTGCCATTGCTATTCCCCTCCTTTTACCTTCATGTTAACCATGATTTTCTCTAGCTTGTCTAGTAGCGGAGCGTCTAGGTTATAAGAAGTTTTGTATGATACAATTGTTTCTCTACCGTATAGAATTTCAGGGTTAGAGCCGTCTTCCCTGCCTAAGTTAATCTCCTCTATTTGACCGAACTTCAGTCTTTGTAGAAGGTTGTTTGTTAACTCTTCAGGGTTACTACGCATTAGGATAAGAATAGCTTTAACCACTAGGTCTAAGCATCTCACTGTATCCATGTTCGTAGATACGACTAACACCGAATAGTATTCTGTAGCAGTGAAACCTTGTTTTAATCCAACCTCTTCCCCTGCCAGTTCCGTATAGACTACTGTAAATGGGTCTAGGATTGTAGCAAGCTCAGGATCGTATGCAAAATATACTCTATTACCCTCGATTGTAACGTTATCTTCACGAGAGAACTCGAAGTTCTTTACAACATCTAACTCTCCAATCGGTTTAGATACTTCAAAGTACAGTCGCTGCTTATCATCCGTTGTATGGATTAAAGACTCCTCTACTCTGTAAGCACCTTGTTTATACAAGTACAAGTCTTCGGTATTACCAATACTTGTGTCGGTCTCTTCACCTTCACGTAAGCCGATATAGATAGCTCCTTGTTGTGTCTGCTTATCCTGTGGCATTGTGTATACAATCGGAATCTCTCTAGGAGCATCCTCACCTGCATACATTCTCATGAAGTTATTTGCTACACGAGGTTGTATATCTTTTAAGATTTCCTCTATAATATAACGGTTCGTAAGGAAAATTTGTAATTTCTCCTCTATTTCGTTGTATAAATACGAGTCGATACTAGGTATCATAACGTAGTCCACCTCCTAACTTTCTACATGCCATTTTTCATCTTCCACTTCATTAATCGGTTAACGTTTGCTACGAATGTTTTGGACGTATCATCCTTGTTAACCTTATCTCTATTTATGATCCAACTACTAGCAGGGGACTTATCAGATACTGTTCTGAAAGCCACGTAGTCGTGTCTGTTACGTCCTGCCTTCATTTTGTTGATGTTGTTAGACTTAGGTGTGTAATTAAGTAGGGAAGCGTCAGACTGTCTTCTGCGGTCGTACAGATAATCTGATACAACTGTTTGGTTCGTACTATCTCCGATATCGACTGCACGTAATTGTTCGTACATACGTCTCGACATTCCTCTAGCTTTACGTCTGATTGGCACTGTTAAGTACCAACCACCGTCCTTCTTCGTCTTACGTTTCGAGCTTTTAGCGAAGTATGGTTTAAGGTCGATGACCTCTAACTTCTGTAACCTTTCCTCAGTCAACTTCAGGTACTTCGGCATACGTTTAGCAGAGATGTTTTTTGGCTTACTCTCGATGATAGTTTTCATCCCTGTATCTAAAACGTCCTGGGCAAGGTTATCCCCTAGGTTACGCATACCTGTCTTAATTGTTTGGCTGCTTCCTAGTAACCTAGGTCGTCTTGCTTTCCTAACCATTATCCTTCACGCTTCCTAAAGAATCCGTTTAGACCGTCAGGGTTTGGTTTACTCTTCGCATCAATTTCTAAGCTCACTTCTTTATTGTCTACACCAACTTCAAATGCTTCCTTATCAATGAATATATCTTCACGTTTTAACAGTAACTTCTGTGGTAGACGATTCAACTGTCCACTAACATCCCTTGCGTACCTGTGCTCCTTCAGTAGGTCGGCTACAAGGTACCGTAGAGTCGTTTTAATGTTAAGTGATATGTTATGTCCAATTAAGTGCTCCTTAGGGTAGAACAGGTTCTTAGCACGGTCAAACGTGTAGTCTGTTCCTTCTACTAGTTCATCTTCCATTGTTCTTGCAAGCTCAATAGATTTGACATCGTATACCATATAGAATCCGTTCTTGACTCTTCGTGATGTTGCATCAAAAATGAAAGATTGTGAGATAGTAGAATCAGGAGCTAGGATCGTAAGTCTGTCTCGGAACGCTACTTGGTAATCTCGGTCAGGAGTACCAATGGCAGTACCTGAGTCCAGTAATCCTAAGTCTCCGTTAAATACACCCTTCTCTTGAGACTGGACGATAATACCTATCTTTTTTCCAGGTAAGTACGCGATCCCACGACCATGACACACCTTACATGATTGATTCGGTTGTCGTGTTGCTTTATCTCGACAAGGGCATAGATAAGACTTTTCCCAAAGAGCAGGAAGGGACATAGCATCAACGTGGATATCTAACATCTCGGTACGCAGTGCGGCCGTAGACATCGTTTGGAGCATGGATGGTTTTTCTGCCATTGTCTATCCCTCCTTAAATAATTCCTAAGTTCATTCCGTAGTAAGCTCGTAGACCTTTTGTTAACTCCTCAATATCTCTATCAATCTGTAAGATATCGGCAGAAGCTCCACCGTACATAGCAGACTGAGTAGTATCAATACTTTGCGATACACCGTCAATAGACATAGACATGTTTGCGATACCAGGACCGATGATTAAGCGACCCCATTGTTGGAATACTTCTTTTAAAGCGTGCTTAATGATTAGTGTCCATAAATCAGGGTGCATCTCCCAAGCTTCTGATACTCCACTACGTTTAGGTGGTAGTAATCCTGCAACGTACTCTACGTGGAACATTTGCGGTGCGTAGTTGTTGTTACCTACTAAGTTCGGTACACCTGTAATCATTGGATAACCTGTGTATGCTTGAGAAAGGTTTAACCCTTGTCCTTGTTCCGATAACATAAGAGTAGGTAGCATTTCAATATGACCAGGTAACTTGTTTACTCTCCACCACTTTGTAGGGTAGTTGAAGATGGTACCTCCACCGTACTCTAGCACAATCTTTTCCAACTGTATGATTGGTCTACGATGTGCCTGTACGAACATAAAGCTCTCAAAGTCATTACGGTGGAAATCATGATGTTCTTTTACGAATCGAGGAAGGATAACAATATCTAACTGCTTCTCTACCTGTGATACTGCTTGCTCTATCTTCGCTTTGTAGAATGCGTCAGGTAGGTACTCACCAGTTCTCGGATCGGTAACGTCAATACCGAAGTGGTTAATCTTTACTGCGTCTACAGTTAAACCGTAATCTGCTAGTGTGTAACTATCCACTTTGTCAAGGTCTACCATTTTCTCATTGTTATGTTGGTACTGATTACCTTCGTACGGGTTGTTAATCACGACCAATCACCTTTACCTTTCTATTCTTCTTCTTTTTTAGCCGTAGCTTTAGCCTTTGCAGGAGCTTTCTTTACTTCCTTCTTCGGCTCTGCCTTTGGCTCTACGTAGTTGAATCCAGGTAACGCTCCAATTTCTTTTTGTTGCTCTACAGTTAATTCATCTGTTTGACCTTTTTCATCGAAAGTGATATCTCCATAGACTGTAGCTACCAGTTTATTTGCTAAACGTTCATTTACTAACATAATATCTCTCCTATTCTAGTTAAATAAAAAAGGGACAGAATTTTCGTCTGTCCCTATTCAGTTTTCTATTCAGTTGTTACGTACCTAACTCGGTCTTACTAGTAAGTTAGAGTAACGTCAGCAGCTAATGCAGGGATGTATTTAACGTTCTTAATACGAACCCATTTCTTAGGAGCGTATAATGCTAAAGCTCCGTACCATAGGACTGTGAACGTGTAAGTAGCGTTCATTTGCGCTAATGGTAAACGCATCATAGGTAGTAACTCTAGTAAGCTAAGAACGTTTTGGTTCATTTCTCCAACGAATACATCAGTTGTTTCAGGGATGATTTCGTTACGATCCACGAATGTGATAACGTTTAACTCGTTAGCTTTAGATACTGGGATACGTGCGATTTGGAAGTAGTGACCAGTCTCAACACCTTGACGGTAAACAACTACGAATTGTGGTTGTGCTTGATAGATTGGTTGTAATTCGATTTCTAATGTTACAGAGTCGTTTAAGTTAGTGATTGTTGCAGTAACTGCATCAGACGCTACAGACTCAGCTTCGTTAGAGAATACTACTACCTTGTATGATAGAGCACCTTTATCTGCAAGACGGAACGTTCCTTTATCGTTTGCTTTAACTGTTGCTTTAACAGATTTAGCAGGTAGTGGAGCGTTAGCTTGTGGTAAACGGTTTTCAACTAATACGTTGTCGTTCTCCATGATAGTAGAACCGTGTAAGTTGATAGCACCACGAGCAGATAAGAATTGGTTGATAGTGAAACCAGTTGAGAATCCACCTGCGTTAGACGGTTGAATTACACGTTGACGGTCTAATAGGTTATTCGTGAACTCAGCTTGCACCCCAATTGGCATAAACGCATCTGTAGCTTTACCGTAACCTTTACCTACGATTACAGCCGCTTTGTTAAGAACTGCTTCAGATAAAGACTCACCTTGTAAGTCAATTACGTTTGTTTTTTGGTCGATAAGTTTGTGTAAACCATCGAACTCGATACCTGATTGTTGGTCAGAATCTGCTGATAGAGAAGCGTCTCCGTAGAAGATTGCCCACTCGATAGACTTCGCAATTACAGAGATAGCATCTTCTGTAAGGATAGTCATAGGATCAGAAATGTTGTTCACTAAACCAGCAGCGATAGATTGTTGCTTAGTATCACTTAGGAACTTCATTTGTACAGTCTTTTGACGGATGTTAGGATCGTTAATGCTTGCTACACCAATCTCACTAACGAAACGGCTGTGACCTGTACGTCCGTGTTGGTTAAACACTGCATACTTTGCAACTGTATTCGTGATTTGTTGTTTAGCAATTAATGGGTAAATCGTGAAGTCTGAGTTATCCCAAGTTAACATCTTAACTTCGTCTTGCAGGTACTCACGTCTTAAAGCCGCTGCATCAGTCTGTGTATCTGGCGTGATGCCTACCCCAGTTGTAAACGATTTTTGTAGCTCTGCGATTTTGTCTTCAGCCGCTTGAGGTAATTTCATAACTTCAGGCTCTGCTTGTACTTGTTTGTCTTTATTTAATTCAGCACCCATGTATGTATCTTCCTTTCTCGTTTTATCTATTTTAGTTTAATAGTTACCTATGTTTGTCCACCTAAAGGATAAACACAGACGGGCTAGGAGGAGGAACCCGTCTATGTTAAAAGCTCTATTCGGCTTTCATGTTGTTAATATAACACTTCATACTGAATTTTCTTAATTTCCGTAAAAATTATAGATTTGTTCAGCAAGTTTTGTATCGCTACCTGTAGGTTGTCCACGTTTTATACGGTGAACGGCACTACGGATATTGTCTTTTGCACCTTCTGAAAGTTCAGTAGACTTCTCTTCGTAGTAACGTAACATTTTATCTACGTGATCCTTTGGATTAAACGGTACTACTTCTTCTTCCTCTGCTTGTGGCTCTTGACCTTCGATTTCAGGTACACCATTAGATTTAGAAACGAACTCTACCGCTTTACCATCTAACTCTTCTTCCTCAGGTTGTTCAGCAGACTTAGCTACCTCTTCTTCTACTTCTGTAACCTCTACTTCTTCAGTAGTAGGTTCTTCCGCAGGAGTTTCTGATTTAGCTACTTGCTCCTCTTGCATTAGAGAGTTAACCACTTCTACCACACTAGCTAAAGTTGCTTTAATCTCTGCAAGTTCACTTGGTAGAGTACCTAGTGATTTATGGATCGCTTGGAATGCCTTTAAGATGTCGTCTGTGCCGATTTCTTCCGATTTCGATACTGGTTCTTCTTTAGGTTCCTTAGCTTTTGGTTCCTCTGCAACTGGTTCCACTACTGGCTCCTCTTTAACAGGTTCAACCGCTTCAGGCTCTACAACTGGTGCTGCCTTTGGTTCTACTTCAGGTTCCTCAGCTTTAGGTTCTTCTTTTGGGTCTTCCTCTTTAACAGGTTCTTCCACTACTGGTTCTTCTTTCACAGGTTCAACTGCTTCAGGTTCTGATACAGGTGCTTTCGGCTCCTCTACTGTAACCTCTTTTTCTTTTTCAGACTTTTCTAATTGTTCTAAGTCTTCAGTTAATTTAGCAAAAGTTTGTTTCGCACTCATTTGTTAAACTCCCTTCAGTTTAAATATCTTCTTTAGCTTTTTGAGCTAATTGTTCTAACTTCTCTTGAGCTTCTGCTCTTGAGTATCCTTTTGAAATCTGCAAGAATAGGACCGCACTCTCAGGTGTGTATCTTTCCATTGCATCTAAGTAGTTACCAACTTCTCCCCATACATTCTTAAACTTAGACTCATCTTCTTCTTTTAAAGCCCAAGATAAGTTGTATAGGCTACGTGCTAGACTGTCAGGACTGATAGCAGCAACCCCTGTACTCTCCTCAGGTGTAATTGCGTATCCTACCATGAAACTCTTCATGAAAGCATCCCAAGTAGCATGAGGGTTAGCAGGGTTCGTTGTAACTGCTACGTTAGTAATGTATGTACTTTTGATAATCCGTGGATCAGCTTTGTCTCTAGCCTTAGCAAAACCTTCGATAGAGAATCCAATCTTTCTATCAATTCCCGATTTCTGAATACTGTTAGCTAGATTCCAAATACTTCTTGCGTATGGATTATCTTTGTATAACTTACCTTCTACGAATAAACCAACATCATCTACATGTGTACCTTCAGTAGGAACACCAACCTTGTATTCTTCACCTTGGAAGTGTTCGTAGTTTAGATACCCGTGTGTGATGAAATGACTAATATCAATTCCCTTCGGATCAATAATGTCATCTTGTAAGTCAAGGTCAGGCGTTGTAGCGTAACCTTTAAGGCACCACGCTTTACCTGTTGGGTCTTCGTTACTCTTACTAATAGATTCGTCAAGGTCGATTGGAACGAATAAATTAACCTTACCTGTTATGGGGTTAACAGCTTGCATCTAGGTATCCTCCCCTCTAAGTGGTATATGCCTGTAAAGTATACCGACTTTACAAGCACGTTTTGATGCTATTAATATAACAGAAGTACCACTCTATTGAGGATTATTTACCTTTACCGCCTTGTTTTCCTGAGTTCGTGTTCTTCGCACCCTTCACTTGACCATCCTTGCCTACTCCTTTGTTGTGAGTACCTTTCCCATTAACGTTATCCGAATTACCGTTCAGTCCTTTTTGTTCTGCTTGGGACTTCTCTTCTTTCGGAGTCTGTTCTTTATTTCCTGGTACTTGTCCATTCGGAGTCATAGCCATCTGTTGTTTCATCATTTCTTCTTGCATGATTTGTCCTAGACGTTGTACGTGTACACCGTTTAAAATAGTGTCTCCGCCTTGGATAGGAGGAAGTCCTAACTCATTACGTACATCATTAATTGTAAGACCAATCTCTGCCTTAGCTGCTAAGATTTCGATAATCTCACGTTCTGTTTGTACGTCCCCACCAACGAAACTAAATAAATAACGATCCCCGAATTGGCTCACGATATATTTGTTGATTGCATCTTCGATGAACTTCAGTAAAGGTTCTAGACCTTTATCTTTAGAGCTACGGTGCTTTTCCTTCGTGCTACCCTCGTTTAGAGAGTTACCACTACTACCTGTAGCTCCACCTCTGTTCGGGAAGTTAATCTCCGATGGGTCAATAGCGTAGATAGAGCAACATACGTTAATCAGGTAGTTCAACCATTTCTCGAACTCCATGTCTCTTGATGATTGAGTCATGTTAACGAACTTAACGTCCTCTGCTGAGATAACAGGAATTTTCCAAGCCCCGTTGATCCCACTGAACATTGCGGTCCACTCACGTCTGAATGCTTGTAACGCTTGGTTAGATTGGTCTTGACCAGTTTTGATATGTAATAGACCTCGTGTTGTACCACCTTGAGCAAAGTAACGAGCGTTAAATAGCTCTGTATTCTCGTGGTACTGTAAGTGGTTCATAGCAACCTCTAACTCAGAGTATCCGTAGCGGCCGACTGTAATATCGGTTCTCGGATTGTGCACCTCCCAAGCCATTTCGTTTGCTTTAAATTCTGCTACTTTTCTACGTTCTAAAATCTGTACATACTTAGTAGCGTTCTTACCTTTCGGTTCATGACCTTTTTCATCTACTGCTACGTAAATCGTAGATGCATCGACCGCTTTAAATCGGTTCAACTGACCTTGCTTATCATAGATAAGTTCAAAGTTAATCTTGTCATATACCAGTCGGTCTCGAACGAGTTTCTTTACGAACGAACGTAGATTGTCTCTCGTGTAGTCATCGTGACTCTTACCTGTATGTTGCAGGAAGTCCTCGATACGTTCCATACGGGCAATGTCATGTGATGAAGGTGTATCTAATGGATTCTTTAAACGAACTTCATATCCGATCCCTCTATCACTATGTCTTGCAGGAGTACAGAATAACGATACTTGGTTTACACGAGTATTAATAATTGCATTAAGGATGATGTTCTTTCTTGACCATATCTTTAATGTCTCTAGTAAATTATGATTCCCTCTTGAAGAAGGAGCTTCTTTGTAATCAGGGTTCATCGACATACTACCTAAAAGAGGTTCCTCGTATGCCTTGGCTCTACCTTGGCCGCCTGATTTACTTTTCTGTATCTGTTCATCTTCTAAGTGTTTGATAGCCAGTAGGAAATTCTCATCTACTTTTCTAATACTCTCAGGTGGCGTATCATTACCTTGACGATTGAACCAGTCTAATACACTCATCCATGTCACCTCAGTTTATTTACAAGTTATGTTTTGTATTCAACGGGGTTTCGTGAGTTGTCCTCGTGGTACTCAAATACTTTACGACTGTTCAATACGTTATCATAAGTATCCTTGACTAACTCGTTATGCTTGTTCAATAGAAGCACTTGGTCATCATCGGTTAAATCAATAATCAACCGTTTATCACCTTCGATAACAGAGTAAACGGACACATTGGTACCACCTAGTGACTTATAATAGCTAATGACTTCTAACCATGTGTAGTTATGGTTCAGAAGTTGTTTCGCTTTCTTCCATTTCGTATCTTTGCTGAATAAACTCACATAGCTCACGCCCTTAGATATAATATAAGACTACATAGTCGTAATTTAATAAATACGAAGTACGTAACGTGTATCTTAATTATATCACAGTAGCTAGATACGACCTTCACTAGAGACCTAGACACACGAAAAAGGACTCCACGAGGGAGTCCTAACTAATCTATTTGCCACCACACCAGCCACCAGGCACCTACGGAGACCACAAATGAACTCTCGCAAACCTTTTTACAGTGGATTTTATCGACCTTTACGGGCTAGTCTCTCTTGTGGAGACTCATCTTGCCCTCTTTGACCTGTACAACTCATTACCTTTGAACGCATAAGAACTTTTAACTTGTCAACCTTTGAAACATTAGCTCTGAGCTTCTTACACCTGTTGTACCCCCTCTCTTCTCGGAGGGTACTATCATATGTATTTCAGCACCATTTTGGCTGTACGTAAGGTTTGACTTTAGTCAAACGGTTCTTGTTCTCACTATATCGTTAGTAAGGGACGCATTTGGTTGGTAAGTGTCGGTGTGTCAGCAAAGGCTTGTCCCTCTCAAAGAGAGGGAGTTAACCTACTATTTCACTTCGAACTCGATGTCCGTACGAGCGTTGATTTCAGATAGTGAAGCATCAACATCTAACTCGAATGAGCTAATGTCCTCTTCCATCTGTTCAATCACTTTACGGATACCGATAGGATCAACTAGATTTGGTTTGTAGCGTGACTCTGCATTTTTTACAATGCGAGCGTGGTCAGCGTCATCAACCTTACGGTCTTTGCCACCTTCCTCTTCTAAAACCTTATCAATTCGAGCGTCTAACACTTGTTGTTGAGCAGCTACACGTCTAGTAATCTCACTAAATTGCGATTGCAATTGTTGTAAAAGTACTTTCTCGTGTACAATTGAATCCTTACGGTCAATTGCTTCTGCAACGGTCATCGACTTACCTGCTACAGTAACCTTAGTTACTGCGTTAGACTGGATAATCGCAGCTTTAATTGCATTTCTGCGTTTAATTAAGTCCGTAGCAGAGTCGAAACGTCCTTGAGCGTATGAAGAAAACTCATCAGGTGTTTTGAATCCTTGTGGAGCACCTTTGTCACCTACGTAGAAAGATACGAAAGGTTGTTGAGTGGCACGAGTGATACGATTACCTAAAGTTTTTAACTCCATTAAACCACGTTGAACTGACATTGTTTCCATTTCAATTCCCCCTATTAAATTATCAATTTTGAACATACTAAAGCGATAGGAATAGATGGGATCGAACCATCGACCTTGGGCTTATGAGACCCACGCTCTACCACTGAGCTATAATCCTATGTTGGCAGGGAAGGTGCGAATCGAACGCATTAGCGGTGGTTTTGGAGACCACTGACTTACCTCTCGTCTTAAAGCTTCTCAACCCTATGTTGGTGTCGAAGGTGGGAGTCGAACCCACAATCCCGAAGGCACGGCATTCTAAGTGCCGCATGTATACCAGTTCCAACACTTCGACATACTAAATGGTACCAGTGGTAGGATTTGAACCTACGACCATTGCCTTATCAAGACACCGCTCTACCTGACTGAGCTACACTGGTATGGTATCGGAAGAGGGACTCGAACCCTCACGCCCCAAGGAGCAACGGATTTTAAGTCCGTTATGTCTACCAATTCCAACATTCCGATATATGGTGTGCCAGGTTGGACTCGAACCAACGTACCTTTCGGGGGAGATTTACAGTCTCCTGCAATTGCC
>MTEW01001646.1_pt2 | contig 11283 bp, 20 predicted proteins | sample 1042681 | NCBI WGS metagenome assembly MTEW01 (sample SAMN06185811, study PRJNA358809) | soil metagenome | isolation source: soil biostimulated with citrate as carbon source | place: India | collected 2015-05-23
TACATAAACATAATCATTTTTTCTGTAATAACTCTTTGCTGTTAATCGTGTATATTTCTTACCCATCATTGCTTCATACTTATCGTTATTCAGTTTTCTTTTTGATGTCACAACCTTTGTATCTCCTTCACTTAAATATTCTTGAAGATGAGTCTTATTGTACTTGAGGTTATACTTTGGTTTTAATTTATAAATCCAATAGCTCTGCATTAATGTAAGTGGACTAATCCCTTTCTTAACTGCATATTGATATGGCTCAAGATTAATCATGTTCTCATCATTCATCATTTCTACACGAACAATTTCTTCTCGTATTTTGTATGGATTATTCTTTAGATGGTCTCGTAGTCTTGCTACGAAATTAGATGCCTTTCCTATATAAAGGATAGTATCATCTTTTCCGTATAGGATATAGACACCACCTTTTATAAAGTAACCACGAATACGATAATCTCTTTCAAGTGTTTCCTTCATACCGAATCCAACATGAATAGGTGGGCGAACACCACTTCCGTAATGCCACCCCGCTACGATTTCCAAGTCTGGTCTAAACTTCACCTGTTCTTTTACCGCCATTGCCTTTGCCTCCTACTCCCAATAACAATTGTCTGGAGAATGAGATAGGTATACATTATGAAGCATTAAGTGTTTACCTAATTCAAATCCAGATTCTAAAGCCCAGTCCGCAAATAGATCGAATGAATCTTCCCACGGCTTTCCTTGTTTAGTTGTTGTGATGATGTTCCATTTGTAAGAAAGATAATTCATTGTGAGTTGTGAAATTTGATTGTCTGTTAATTTATGTACGCTATGTACACAACCACAACTTACTCTCCTACCACTTGTAAGTGCATGACAGATAAGGTTGCGCTCATTGCCACATCCACACTCAACAATCCAGCTTGTTCTTTCATCCTTTGTGCTTACACCTTTTACTTTAAAGTAATTAAATGTTTCACCAATAAAGTCTTCAGGCTTTTTACCAGCACGCTTTACGAAACGTTCTCTTGATAAATCAGCTAGACGAACTGCTGACAATTCCTTTTGTAAACACCCACAGCTTTTTGTGTCTCCACCTCGTAAGTATTTACCTACGATTGTTTTAACTTCCCCGCAATCACATTTGCATTTCCAAGTCACATGTCCAGTGACTGTACGGTCTACACTTTCCAGTACAAGTAACTTGCCAAATCGTTGCCCTGTTAAATCCTTTGCTTTAGGTATTGCTACACGCTTTCTACTAACTTTACTCACCCTTTTCCCCTCCCACTCTAAGGTCTACGAATAATAAATGTTATAAAACCATCTTTGTTGTACTCTTCTAAGTATTCATCGTAGTTTGCTTTATCAAATACATAACCAGCATCCATTGAAAAATCTTCAATAACAGAACCATCTTCTCTATCTACTGCATCGAAGTAAACCCTATCATATGGTTCATTTATTTGCCCACATGTTTTACAGTTAGCTGCATATCTAATAACTCCAGATGCAATAGAAGGAACTCCCTCGTATGTATCAGGCCATGATGTATAAGGTGAAGACTTATAAATTATGTCTCCACCACAATATCTGCAATATGCTTCTCTGGAATGTAAGTCCTTGAATCTAACTGCTGGCTTTATTAATCTTGCAGTACCTCGATAAGGAATGTGTTCGATTCTATTCCATATCTTTTTAATAGGCATTACTCTTCACCCCTTAACTTAGCCATCTGAGCCTTCTACCATATACTCCCCACAGTGATAACATATTGGTGTATATGTTATAGCATCTGTTATGACTTCAGGCTCACATTTATTTTTGCACACATAAGTCCTTGCTACAGTCATTACTCTTCACCACCGATAGTATCTCCATCCATCATGTTAAACCCTCCTAGTAATTTAAGAATCTACGTTCAGCGTACTTACCAAAGTCTTCTTTCACTGCATCATCTAATAATGAATTAGACTTTGCATGTGCCCATTCTAAATACAATGGGAAGTAAACCTTGTGGTACTTATCTTCTTTTGATACAACTGGGAGGATGCCGTAGCGTCCTCCTTCAATATAACCCGCTTGATAAGCTGCTTCGCACAAATTAATAATATCTTTTTCACTGTACATAATATTCCCCTCCTATTAACCTGAAACCATTTGACTATAACGTTGAGCACCTTCATCCCCTACCTCTCTAAAGTAAGACATCTCAGGAATAAACTCGAAGTACAATCGCCCTTTATAAGAACCAAACTTGTTCTTACCAACATGAGCTTCATATACTGGTTGTTTATCAGGCTTGTCATCACGCATCCAATAGATGTTAGACTGTTGACCACGAAGACCAACCTCGTTGTAACATAGTAAAATCGCCTTTGCCTCATAACCAATCTTCGTAGACTCACGAATGTCATCTAATTTAGGGCGACGGTTACCATTTAATTTACGGAACTCTGCTGTACATACAATTGGACAATCGAACTTAGTTGCCATACGAGTTAATAAGTCAGCAATGTGATTGTATTTCGAACTTTCATCATTACCAATTGACTTATCATCTACTGTGATATCATGGAAGTTATCAATGAACAATACAATTTGATACTCTTCGTTTTGCTTTGCTAATTCTAGTGCATACTTCTCAGCTGTTGCTTCAATGTACTCAATACTAGAACCTTCATTAACATCTAGCATATGAATCAAGTCAGATGATTCTATTAATCTTTCGTAACCAACTTCCATACGTTCCATGTAATGAGCATTGTCCTCATACTTTTTAGGGAAACGTACGGCATTAATTGGAATTCTTTGGTCGATTGCGATTAAACGTGGAAGTAGCTCATTGTTATTATCATCTAATGAGAAGTATAATACAAACGCTTTCTTCGGATGTTTCTCGTCAATAACCTTATTTGCTTGTGCTATCTGCCATGCTAATTGCATACACATACCAGATTTACCAATGTTGGACTGACCTGCTATTAAGTGAACGCCCGTATTCAATCCTTCAAATGCTTTATTAAATGATTCGAATCCCCAGTCAAGACCACCGATTTCCCCACGATTCCAAGAGTATTCTTTTACCTCTTCAATCGTTTTAAGCATCTTGTTTATATAGAATGGTCTCTGTAATACGTTCGTTGGTTCATCTTCTGGTGCTTCCTCTTGAGCAGTTTGTGGTGGCTCTAGGTTTGGTACTCCGTCTGATGCTAATAAGTCTTCTAATGAAATGTGTTGTGCCACTATAATTCCCCCTCGTTAATTGCCCTTCGCTTGTTTGAATAACTCATCGAATACACGATGAGTCTCTCTTTTCATTTGCTCGAATGAACGAGGTGTTGGACATACCTTTTCGAACTCACTTATAATTTTCCCTTTTGCGAGATTGATCTCTTCTTGTGATAACATTTTTCCCATGGCTCTCTTCCCCCAATATGCAATTATTTTCTATATAGTTTGCATTTCTCTTTTACGCACGTTGCTAATGTTTCTAAACGGGCACAACCGTACTCATAATTCTTGTGGTAAATACTCTTCATTACCATCTCCAGTTCACGAGTGGACAATGAATCTCTATTCCACTTCACTAAGTTCTTCCATGCTTCTTCTTCTGACAACCCCTGTTTCTTTAAGAACGATGTTAATGCAGCTGCACTGTCATTGCGTTGTCCTTTTACTGGCCCAGAAGCCCACAACTCTTGAATACAATGTGGTACGAAATCTAATGGCTTAGTTTCATAGTTCTTCTTCTTGCTAAATTTCTTTTCGAAACGTAGCTTCCATTCTTCCATATATTTTTCATATTCAGCTTTTGCACGATTCACCTCATACGTTTGCTCATAACGCATTGGTTGAGGTTCTTTTGCTTTCTCTTTAATCTCTTCTACTGATAAGCTTGTCAGCTCAAAATATGTTAGTGGTATTTTATATAATTTTGTATCAGGATGAAGACTATTGTATATACGGAACAAACGACGACGGTCATAGATACGAGTATCAAGTGTTCCATTCTTTGTTTGTTCACTCATCTTCAAAGCCATTAACTTATAAAACTCATTTAAATGCTTGTGTGGTTCGATGCCGAATACATTCGCTGGGATAACAATATGAATCCCTTTCTTTCCACTAAAGAAGATACGAATAAACGATTCTGGAATGTTGTAAGTGAAACGTTGTTTTAAATACCAGATAACAGATATCGCATCTTGACGTGCTTTATCGAAGTCTTCTTCTGCATCGAAGTCTAAATAAAAACTTCCATATAAGTTTGCTTCAGCTACATCTACATTGTCATATAAGTAAGCTGATAAATATAATCCTTCATTATTATGCTTCTGTCTCCAATCTTTGATGTCGCTAATGTTCATCATCTCATTACGAACGAATCCTCCTGTTGGAAGATTACGCCCGCCTTCGATGTGAATAAATTTACTAATATCTTGGTTTGACATAATTAACACCCTCCTCGAAACATGCATTCATTCTATCTTCCAATAATCCTTTCCCTTGTGGAAGATATTGTTGTAGGTCTAATGGACTCGTTGGGTAACGAGCTTCTCCATCCTCTACTAATGCCATTGCCTCATCAATTGTATATAAGATATGGTCAATCGAACAATGTTTTAACAAGAAACGAAAAGCACCCTTATCTCGTTCTGGGTGGCACGTATCCTTTGCATTCGTTCGACTATAGAAATAATGTAATAACTCATTCATTGTAAAATGACTTTTCATTTCCAAGAAGTACTTATCGGTACTATAAGAAGCTTCGAATGTTCCATCATCATTTACTTTCAGAGTTGGTGGTGGCGGAGTAACTTGTAAAGCAGGATGATAATAAAAACGCCCAGCCTCCATTAAGTTTTCCTGCACTTGCTTTACTTCTTCTGTTCTATCAGGAGCAACATTAAAATGTTTAATAATATCACTCACTTTATATACTAAGCTAGCATCTTCTACATTTTCTTTGTAATCTTTCATAGAAGCTAAGATGATTTTAGCTGAGTATTTATTTTGAAGTAAGTTGAAGCAATCCTCCATAATCATTTTCTTATAAGTAGGAGGTGCATCAATTTGACCACCTGCATCTCTACCAATACCTTTTACATGTTCGAAGAAGAACAAACTTAAATTAATCATTTCTTGACTCATAAAACTTCCTCCTTTGCCATTGCCTAAGCCAGTTGCTTTCTTTGTTAGTAACCCATAAATTCAGGCAATGCTTCAAATTCATCTCGTGGCATTAAGTTTACCATAAGATGGCATTCGTAAGCGATTGGAATCATACCTAAATTTATTTTATGAAGATCATGTTGCTCGATTACTTTCTTTGCTAATCTCTCAACAGCTTCATCTGATAAACTTCTGTCAGTAGTTTCTGCAATATGTTCAATGATATCAAACATAGCATCTTCTATATTCTCACACATTGGTCCAGAACCAATAGGTAAGATTGGTGTATATACTTTTACTACCTCACTCATAAAAATCCCTCCTTATATAAAAATAAGGGGAGCTAATAAGCCCCCCTCTTATTAAGCACCTTGCTCAATTTGACGAGCTAAGAAAATGTTAAATGCTTTAATATTCTGTGGTGTAATGTGATGTACTGTCATCTCATCGTTCTCGAAGAAACGTTGTACATATGGAGTTAAGTCAGCATTTGTTTCAAGACCTAATGTTGCTTTTAACTCTTTCATTTTCGTGATGTCTCGTGCATCCCAATCAGAAGCTGGCTTTGCACCCGTTCCTGTTGTTGAACCACTTTGGTCTTGTTGTTGAACAGGCTCTGGGTTCTGTACAGGTTGTGGAGCCGTGTACTCTTCTTTTTGATGTTGTTCTGGAGCATACCCTTGATTGTTCTGTTCTAAGTACTGCATTGCTTCTTGTACAGATACAGTATACTCATCACGATATAACTCTGCTGCTACTCCAAATAATGAGGCACATTTCTTTAGAGCATCTGTAGCCGCTGATTTTAAAGCGTGCTCTTGTTCAGTTGCTCCACCAATGATAATCTTCGAACCATATTGTTCACGGAATCCAAGTCCAGGAACTGTTAGTCGTCCTTTTACATTGATAACTGGTGGTTGAGCTTGATACTTTTGGTTACCATGTTCATCAAGTTCAGGTACTCTTTTACGATTCTCATACTTAAACATTGCTTTCGGTAATGATGCAACAACTTCCTTATCAATAATTTCAAAGCTCCATTGATAATTAAAAGCTGTATTTAATAAATCAATTACTGTTGAACCTTCAATGTAACTTAACTTTGTTTTTTGTACTTCACGTTGCTTAATCCAAGATGGGTCAAGTGGTGTTGTTAATACTGCATGAGCAGCGTTTACATCAAAGATTGGTTTCATTTCAAAAATGTTGTTGTTTGTCATAATAACTTCCTTCTTTCTTGTCTATTTTCTATTGAGATTGTACCATAATTTACATACAAATGAAATGTTATGCAAATACTAATTTGTTACTTTTACTGTCTAAATGAAAGACGGTTATTGCATCGTAAACATGTTGTAATTTCTTCGGTGTGACCACCATCTTGTTTTAAGAGGTGCCCCTTGTAAGACTTATATTTTTCTGTTTGAATGGTCTGAACGATTACCTCATCTATTCCTTCTAAACAAGTAGGACAAACTGGAACACCAGCAGCTGTAAGATACGTGTCTCGATTAATAGCTTCGATGATAAAACCTAGTTCATCTTCTCCCATAATAACTTCACATATACTTGTCCTGTTTAGTTGAGGATGAGAGATTGCAACTTCTTCATCGGTAGCATGATAAGTTACAACAATATCCAGAATACAATCATTCTCTGTCTCTCTTTCATCTCCATATTTAATTTCCTCAATCACTCCTTTCAATCCATCATACATGGAGCCTTTCAAGGCAATCACTTCTTCTCCAGGAAAGAGAAGATAAAGGTATGGGAACTTTTCTAGTTCTTCTTGTTTAAATGTGATGTTACTCATTTTAAAATCTCCTTTCAGAATTTTTTCTTTTTTCATTGACTTTTTCCATTTCAATTGCTTACGGTTAATTCAAGAGGTACAACAAAGTTGCTCTGGGGAGGAAAATACAAATGAAGAACGTTGTTTTAGACACAAATGTATTATTAGAACAAACATTTGAAGCAGTCCTTGAAAGCTTTACAGAACCAACAACTTTAGTCTTACCACATGTGGTACTAAAAGAAGTGGATACTTTCAAAAAAGGCAATGAGTCTAAACATGAATACTCTCGTGCTGCTATCAGATTCCTTGATAAGTTAAGAAGCCAAGGAAACTTACGTGAAGGCGTAGCTGTTGGTGAGCACATTATCAAAATCTATTTAAAAGATGAAGATATTGACCCATCAAAACCTGATTACGACATCATCTTAACAGCAAAAAAATTTGATGCAACATTAGTCTCACAAGATATTCATGCAAGAGTAATTGCAGACGCCGTAGAAGTTGAAAGCACAAGCTTCGCTCCTAACGATGTCGATGCAAACAAATTGTATACTGGCAAAACATCACTTGTATTAACACCTGAGCAAATTGATATGTGGAACAGAGTAGGTCAATTACGACCAACAGATGACATTTCATCAAACCAGCTGGTATATTTACTGGACGAGTATGAAAATGTAATCGGCAAAGGCATTCAAGACCCAAGTAAAAACTTAATCGTTCCACTTCAGCGTAGCTATGAAGCATGGAAAGTAAAACCAAAATCAAACAATGATGAGCAAGCTTTCCTTATGGAGCTTTGCATGAACAAAGATATAGATTTCGTAACTGCGATTGGACCAAGTGGATGTGGTAAAACACTCCTGGCACTGGCTTGCGCTTTAGAACAAACCTTCCGCAGAGAAACCTACAAAAAGATCACGATTATGCGTCCACTAGTTGCTGTAGGTAATGACATTGGTTACTTACCTGGTAACAAACTAGAAAAGCTAGAAGATTGGATGGCGAGCACATTCGATGCTCTAGACTACCTCTTAACTGATTACACACCAAAAGACTTAAATCCAAACCTTCCAACAAAGGAAAAGATTTATCATATGGTTGAAAGTGGCACTCTAGAACTCGAAGCGATGACTTACATCCGTGGTCGAAGTTTACCTGACCAAATTATTATCGTAGATGATTGCCAGAACATGACAGCTCATGAAGCTGCTACAATAATCACTCGTGCTGGTGAAGGTTCCAAAGTTATCTTCTTAGGAGATTTAAGTCCAAAGCAGATAGACAATCACCGACTAACTCCTGGTTCAAACGGACTATCATATGTAATTGATAGATTACAAGGTCAAGATATTGTAGGACATATCACAATGGAAAGTGTTGTACGCTCTAGACTAGCACAGTTAGGAGTAGAACTATTGTGACCTCGAAACGTAAACGCAAAGTTCAGTGGGTGAAAGGAACCCCTGAAAACGAATGGGTAACGTGTTTGGAGTGTACATTCCAATACTATGTGGAGAGTTGGGAACTCTCCCCTTGTTGCCCAATATGTGAAAGCCATGCTTTCGAAATTAGCGACGAGTACATGGAGGAATATTAATGTATCAAGCACTAGGTATTTCCATCTCATGTGAAGAATGGGATGCATTCGACCCGTTAAAACGAGAAAAGATTGTACGATATATGATGGAGCGATACCAAATCGACTTATCTTATCTACAAGACAATGAAATTGATTATAATTATTTCTATGGTGATGAAAATGAATCTAACAATTCCTGAAATCCAAACGTATCTATATTGTCCCTATCAGTATAAGCTACGATATGTGGATGGATTAGACCAAGAGAAAGAAGGTTCTCGTGCTTATAAAGAAGCTATGCACAAAGCAATCTATTCTTTCTATTATGCATTACTAGATGGTCGTATCCTTACCCCGAAACAAATGAAAGACAAATGGGCTAGTATCTGGGCGGAATATCGTTATAGTGGCGAAGACCTTGTTCAATCTTTATTTGAAGAAAGACAAGTGCTCAAGTATCGTTCCTATGAGATAGACAAACGTGATTATAACATGGAAGGCTTTAAATCACTTATGGATTTTCATCGTAAGAACAATAAAAATCCTGGTGTACCTATTGCCATCAACCATGATTATCGTGTTAGTATAGATGGTATCAATGTGTCAGGGACATTTGAACTGGTACGTGAACTAAACGATAAAGAAAAACAAAACCGCTACATCGACATCGTTGATTTCCGAATGGGGAATGAGATGTCTGACCCTATGTTACTACAACAAGACTTATCCTCAACGTTAGCATCATATGCTTTCCGAAACTTATTCCAAAAGAAAGAAGATAGAATGGTTCTATCATTCTTAAAAAAGGGAACTGAATACGAAGTTCATAAAACTGAAGAAGATTACAATCGTATGAAGTCCATTATAAAAGGAGTTGCAAATGGCATTGAAAGAAAAGAATTTTACCCAAGGCATACTTTCTTATGCAAAAGCTGCCCTGTCAAAGAAATCTGTCAAGCAAGCAAATTCTAAGGAGGAAGAAACAATGACAAACGAAACAAAATCCGAAATAATTGAAGTAGAGGCTACAGAAGTAGTTGAATCACCATCAGAGGCTGTAGAAACTGTAGAAGCAGCTTCATCAGAAGAGGTAGCAGATTCTATTCGTTGTGCTTACCGTGTTGTATTAACTGAGAAGGGTAACCTTTCTATTGAAGTAGAAGGTAAAGAACAAAGTCTTTTACTGTTAGATAGTATGGTAACTTATGCTCGTAAGACGATTGATAAAAAGTGGAAAGAACAATTAGACCTTTAGGTCTTTTTGTTTACCCATTGGAGGGTGACAAATGAGTAATGTTAGATATGGTTCTCTTAGTGTCATGACGTTTGAATTGTTAGAAACTATATTTGATATTCCAAAAGGGTCAAAATTAGTTCATGTGGAAACAGATTTTGCTAGAGATCGTGTAGCTTTCAAATTCCAAAGCGAAGAAGAAATTGAAGGATTCACTTTTGAAACACATGAAGGACAAGAGTATCGTTCTTGTGGCCGTAAGGTATTGGAATATACTTTAAAAGGTATGATGCATGAAACATTAGATGCATTAGAGGCGCTAGAAGATGGTCAAGAAGGTGACCGTACATTAGAATTACTACGAGAAGTTCAAGTAGAAAGAGAGGCTAGAGCTGATGTTGAAATTCGTTCGTAAAGATGGAACACAGATTATGGAACTGAAAGATAACGATGAACTTACATTCCAAGAAAAAGTAATCGAGAAATCGTTCAAAGAGAAAGAGGTTGAAGAACAAGATGACGAAACAAAACCAGAGTAAAGAAGTTGCTGTAACAGAAGTACCTGGCATCTATCTTTCTTCTCATACAATGAGCAATATGATTATGCAACGTATTGTTGTTAGTAATCCAGCCATTCTTAAAATCCTTGAGATTGGTAGATTAACTGAGAAGGCTCAGGAACAAGCTGTAAACGATTTAGTTGCTCGTACACCTGAATGGTTGCAACTTGAAGCAGCAGTTCAAATCGAAAAGATTAAGACTGTTCTTACACAAGAAAGTGTAATTGCTTATCTACAAAAAGAAAAAGTAATCAAACAGAATGTAGACACAATTGAAGTTGGTATCGACCCAGAAGGTTCAGTTGTTGTAGAAGCTTGTTATGTACAAATGAATCGTGAACAACGTCGTAACATGGTTCATAACACGTCTAAGAAAGAGCAACAAGAACTGAAGTCAGTTGTGAATGCTTTAGGTGGGGAGAACATTATTGACTTAGCACAACGTAAAATAGAGCGTATGAAAGCTAAGAAAGGTGAGTAATAATGGCTGACCTTTTATATCAAGGAACATTCACTGGTTTCAGTGGTGCATCTCAACATCTCTTATCACAAGATGGAGATATCGTAGCTGAGATACAAGCTGTTACTTGGAAAGGCACTCCTTTTAATAAGAGAGGCTATGTTGGATCATTAGTACTATTAAATGCTTTTGAAGGCATTGGTAATGAAACTTACAACTTAGTTATCATTGCATATGGTGAATCAGGAACTAAGAAGATAAAACTAGAGGGGATTACCTTCGTAGAATCTGGTTCTAAATGTGTAGAGAAAGCTCATCAATTTATCTTAAACAAAGTCGTATTATAAAAATATATAAGCAAAGGGAGAAGTTGAACATGGAACAAACAAAGGACACAATGAATCGTTTATTATTTTTAACAGGGTATGTTGAAGAGGGCAACTGCCATACTCTTACTCAAGAAATCATCAAGATTAACAAACATGATGACAAGATGGA
>MTEW01003267.1_pt1 | contig 11276 bp, 11 predicted proteins | sample 1042681 | NCBI WGS metagenome assembly MTEW01 (sample SAMN06185811, study PRJNA358809) | soil metagenome | isolation source: soil biostimulated with citrate as carbon source | place: India | collected 2015-05-23
AAGATGCCGATCGCCAGCAGCGGGCCCGGGTGTGGGGGCACCAGGCCGTGCACCACCGACAGGCCGGCCAGCAGCGGAATGCCGATCTTGATCAGTGACACGCCAGAGCGCCGGGCGACGATGAACACGAGCGGAATCAGCAGCACGAAGCCGATCTCGAAGAACAGCGGAATGCCCACCAGGAAGGCGGCGAACATCATTGCCCAGTGCACGTTCTTCTTGCCGAAGGCGCGGATGAGGGTTTGCGCGATCTGGTCGGCCCCCCCGGAGTCGGCCATCAGCTTGCCAAGCATGGTGCCCAGGGCAAGCACGATGCCGACGAAGCCCAGCACGCCGCCAAAACCGTCCTGGAACGATTTCATGACCTTGGCCACCGGCATGCCGGAGGTCAGGCCAAGGAAGCCGGCCGCGATGGTCAGGGCGACGAAGGGGTGGACTTTGAAGTGGGTGATCAGCAGGATCAGCCCGACGATGGTAACCAGCGCGTCGAGCAGCAGGAAGGTATCAGTAGCCAGTCCGAACATGGTTTGAAGGCCTCGGTCTTATCGTTGTTTTGGCGTAGCTTTTTGGAACTTTGCTTGCGCTCGTGGGGCAGGGTAGCGCTGTCTTGGGTAACCCGGGTAAGCCGCCAGGTTCAGGCGGTTTGTGCCAGGCCCGGCTCACCGCGGCCCTTCAGCCAGCTGTCCACCGCTTCGGCAAGCGCTTCGATGGGCTGGGTGGCGTCAAGCGCGATGGTCAGTGGTTCGCCGTGTGGCGGCTCAAGGGCTGCGAACTGGCTGTCGATGAGGCTCGCCGGCATGAAATGCCCGGGGCGGGCCAGCACGCGTTTTTCCGCTTCGGCCGGTGACAGTTCGAGGAATACGAATACCAGCCCGGGCATGGCATCGCGCAGGGAATCACGATAGCGGCGCTTGAGCGCGGAACAGGTCAGGATCGGACGTTCCCCGGCCTTGGTCGTGGCTTGCAGTTCCTGGCCAAGACGCACCAGCCAGCCGGCACGGTCGCTGTCGTCCAGGGGTATGCCAGCGCTCATCTTGCGGATGTTTTCGGCAGGGTGGAAAGCGTCGCCTTCGATCAGGCGGCCGCCGCTTCGGGCGGCGATGGCAGCACCGATGCAGCTTTTGCCGCAACCGGCCACGCCCATCACCACGATGGCGGACAGGGGAGAATTCATCAGTACCTCCTGCGGGTGAGATAGCGCTGTCTCGTCGTCGACGAACAGTCACCTCCCCGGTGTTATTGATCTTGTCCTTACGCAGTATGGACGCTTGGCGGCCAGCGCGCGGCGGCGGCTACAAAGATTACATTGCCTGCGTCCTGAGACAGCGCTACCTTAGTGGCCGTTCCCTTTCCTTGCAAGTAGTAAAATTACAACATCCATGTCCCGCACCGGCTCCCGCACCACAGGTCGTCCCACTCTGGCAGAAGTGGCCAGGCTTTCCGGGGTTTCCCCGATTACCGCCTCGCGCGCCCTGCGCGGGGTCAGCACGGTTGCGCCAGAGCTGGTGGAAAAGGTCGTTGCTGCCGCGGCGAGCCTCGGCTATGTGGCCAACCCGGCGGCCCGTGCCCTGGCTTCGGCGCGCAGCCAGTCGGTGGTGGTGTTGATCCCGTCGCTGTCCAACCAGCTCTTCATCGACACCCTGGAAGCCATTCATGAGGTCATGCGCCCGCGCGGGCTCGAAGTACTGATCGGCAACTATCACTATGATCTTGCCGAAGAAGAGAACCTCATCCGCAACTACCTGGCCTACCAGCCCTGCGGCATGCTGCTGACCGGTTTCGAGCGCAGCGAGGCATCGCGGCAGATGCTGGCGGCCAGTGGGGTGCCCTGTGTGCACATGATGGAACTGAATGGCGAGGCCGGGGCGTTGTCGGTCGGCTTCTCGCAGCAGCAGGCGGGGCGCGCCGCGGCCCGCCACCTGATCGAGCGCGGGCGCAAGCGCCTCGCGTTCATTGCCGCGCAGCTCGACCCGCGGGTGATGCAGCGTGCCGAAGGGTTCCGCCAGGCGTTGGCCGAGGCCGGCTTGCAGGCTGCCGAGCTGGAAGTGCTGGCGCCGGAGCCTTCTTCCATTGCCTTGGGCAGCACGTTGTTCAGCCAGCTGCTGCAGCAGGCGCCGGATGTCGACGGCATCTTCTTCTGCAACGACGACCTGGCCCAGGGCGCGGTGCTGCAGGCATTGCGCCAAGGGGTGGAGGTGCCGAGGCAGGTGGCGATGGTCGGTTTCAACGACCTGCCGGCTTCGGCGCACATGGTGCCGCGGCTGACCTCGATTCGCACGCCTCGGGCCGCCGTGGGGCGCGGTGCTGCACAGGCGCTGCTGGCGTTGCTCGATGGCAAGCGGGTGCCGAACGCGCAGCAGGACCTGGGCTTCGAGTTGATGGTGCGGGAGAGCTCGTGAGTTTGTCCTGAGGGGGGCGAGCGCCGCGCGGGCGGCGCTCGATCTCACAAGCGCCACAAGAACCACGACTTACGCCAGGCGATCTATGCTCAGGACACCGTGCATAAAGGAGCCCGGCGTCATGTTCGATTTCCACCGCAAGTCCGATCTGGTCGAGATTCAGCGCAGTCATCAGGCCTTGGCCAGCTTGCAGGCCAAGCTGGCGGCTATCAGCCGCTCCATGGCAATGATCGAGTTCACCCCCGACGGCACAATTCTCGATGCCAATGAGCGCTTCTGCCAGGCCATGGGCTACAGCGCCGAGGAGTTGCGCGGCAAGCACCACCGGCTGTTCTGCGACCCTGGCTACGCGAAGAGCGCCGAGTACCAGCAACTGTGGCGTGAACTGGGGCAGGGCAAGGCCATCAGCGGTACCTTCGAGCGCATCGACAAGGCCGGCCGCGAAGTCTGGCTGGAAGCCAGCTACATGCCGGTACTGGACGAGCAGCGCCAGGTCACCAGCGTTATAAAGGTGGCATCCGACATCAGCCAGCGGGTGATGGAGGAGCACGAGAGCGAAAGCCTGCTCAAAGCCATCAGCCGCTCCATGGCGGTGATCGAATTCACCCCGCAAGGCCGGGTGATCAAGGCCAACCAGAACTTCCTCGACACCATGGGCTATCGCCTGGACGAGGTGGTCGGCCGCCATCACGGGCTGTTCTGCCTGGCGCATGAGCGCGAATCGGCCGAATACCGCGAGTTCTGGGCTTCGCTCAACCGCGGCGAATACCACTCGCACCGTTTCGAGCGCGTCGACAAACATGGCCAGACGGTCTACCTGGAGGCTTCCTACAACCCGATCTTCGACAGCAAGGGCCGCCTGTACAAGGTGGTGAAGTTCGCCAGCGACATCACCCGCCAGGTCAGCACCCAGCAAAGCGCCGCCGATGCTGCCCATGCCAGTTCGGTACAGACCGATGCCTGCGCGCGCAAGGGCACCGAGGTGGTACAGCAAGCGGTGCAGGTGATCGAACAGATTTCCAATGAACTCAACGACGCGGCACGCAGCATCGATGCGGTGAGCAAGCAGTCGGATGTGATCGGGCAGATCGTGCTGACCATCCGCGGCATCGCCGACCAGACCAATCTGCTGGCCTTGAACGCAGCCATCGAGGCTGCCCGAGCCGGTGAACATGGGCGCGGTTTTGCCGTGGTGGCCGACGAGGTGCGCAACCTGGCGGCGCGAACCAGCAAGGCCACACTGGAAATCGTTGATGTGGTGCGGCAGAACCACGACCTCTCGCTGTTGGCTGTGGCCAGCATGCAGTCGAGCCTGAAGCGTACCGGCCATGGTGTTGCGCTGGCCAACGAGGCTGGCACCGTGATCATGGAAATCCAACAGGGTTCACGGCACGTGGTAAACGCCATCAGCCAGATCAGTTCGACGCTGCAATTGCATTGAGCGCATCGCCCAGCTCGTCCAGCAGGGTCTCCAGGCTGGCTTGTAATTGCAGGCGCAGGTCAACCGTCGGCAGGCCCTGATCCTGGGCCTGCTCGATGGCTTCGCAATCCTTGACCACCTTGCGTACCTTGAGCATTTTCGCCCCGCCCTTGATCCGGTGAGCCAGGGCGCGCACAGCCTCGCCGGGGGCGTCTGCTGCCAGTGTGCGCAGGGTGGCCAGGTCTTCGCTGACGCTTTGTGTCAGCTGTTCCAGCAAATTCCGCGTAAGTTGCTGGTCGTCCTGGGTCAGGTGACGCAGTTCGCCAAGGTTGAACCCGCTGGCGCGCCGCGCTGGCGGTTGTTGCCGGGATTGAGTGTGGGGCAGGTGGGTCTTGAGCGTACGCAGGCCAATGGGTTTGAACAGGCATTCGTCCATGCCGCTGGCCAGGCAGCGGGCACGCTCCTCAGCCTGGGCGTTGGCGGTGACACCGAGAATGCGGCAAGGCGCCAGGCCGCGTTCGCCCTCGAAGCTGCGGATGCGGCGGGTCAGCTCGTGGCCATCCATGACCGGCATGCTGCAGTCGGTGATCACCAGGTCGAAGCGCGCGGCCTGCCAGCGTGCCAGTGCGATTTCCCCGTTCTCCGCCAGCGTGACCCGATGCCCCAAGGTATGCAGTTGCCGCTCCAGCAGCAGCAGGTTGGCGGGGTAGTCGTCGACTACCAATATGTTCAGCGGGCTGCTGTTTTCCAGCACCGGCTCATGCTGTTCGACCTGTACCGGTGCTGCGCAGGCGGGCAACTGCAGGCTGACCTGCACCTTGGTGCCAACGCCTTCGACGCTCTGCAGGTTCAAGGTACCGCCCATCAACTCGGCCAGGGTGCGGCTGATGACCAGCCCCAGGCCGGCGCCCTGGCGTGCCCGTGGGCCGTCGGCCTGGACGAAGGCGTTGAACAGCCGGGCCTGGTCGGCTGGGCTGATGCCGATGCCGGTGTCCCGCACGTTCAGTTCCACTGCCAGGCTGTCAGTGTCGGTGGGCGAGGGCAGCAGCAGGCTTGCCTGGACTTCACCGCGGTCTGTGAACTTGATGGCATTGCTGATCAGGTTGGACAATACCTGCTTGAGGCGCAGTGGATCCGCCAAAACCCAGATCGCTGCAGCGGGCAGTTCGCTGTGCAAGTGCAGGCCTTTGGCCCGTGCATTGCCTTCGAACACCCGCACGGTGGCGCGTACCAGTTCGACCAGGTTGGTGGGCACCGGCTGCAGGGTGATGTGCCCGGATTCGATGCGGGAAATGTCGAGAATATCGCCGATTAGCTCAAGCAGGCCGATGGCCGAATCGTGGGCAGTCTGCAAGGTCTGGGTGTCGCAACGGCCGCCGCGGCTGTCTTCCAGGGCCAATTCCAGCAGGCCGATCACGGCATTCATCGGTGTACGGATTTCATGGCTCATGGTGGCCAGGAAGGTGCTTTTGGTCTGGCTGGCCTGTTCGGCGTCGTCCTTGGCCTGGCGCAATTGCTCCAGCAGGCCGCGGCTGAGCGCAAGCTGTGCCTGCAGGGCATGCTGGGCCTCGGTGCGCTGGTTGATCAGCTTGCGCAGGTAGCTGTTCCAGAACACCACACCGGCCAGCAGCAAGGCCGACAGCACCAGTACCTGCAAGGCCAGGGTGCGATAGTCGCGCCAAGGGCTGTCACTGACCATGGTGGTGATGCGCCAGCGGTTGATCAACTGGTCCAGTTCTTCGGGTGGAATGCTCAGCAGCGCCTTGTCGAGGATTGCCTGCAGCTGCGGCTGGTCTGCGGCCACGGCGAAGGCGGCGATGGCCGGGTCGTCGTCGAGCACGCTGGCAATGCGCAGGCGGTCCTTGAAAACATGGCTGATGTAGTAGGCAGCATTGATATGGCTGCTCAAGGCGACGTCCGCGGCACCGTTGGCCACGGCTTCCATCAGGCCGAGCGGGTTGTCCACTTCGACCATCCTGGCCTTTGGGTAGCGTTGTTGCAGCACGGCCCGTTGCGGCGAGCCACGCACCAGGGCAATGCGCTGGCCATCCAGCACCATGGCCTGCGCCGGTAATGCATTGTCGCCACGGGTGACCAGCACTCGCGGGCTGACCAGGTAGGGGCGGGTAAAGCGTAGTTTTTTCGAACGGTCCGTGCTATAGCCCAATGCGCCGATCATCTGCGCATCGCCGCGCGCCAGGCGCTCGACCATTGCCTGCGCCGACGGGCTTTCGACCGGCTTGAAATGCAGCCCTGTGCGCAGCGAGATCTGCTTGAGCAGGTCGAGGGTGATACCGCTGGGGCGGTGCTGGGTATCGTTGAAGGTGAGCGGTGCCAGCGAGGTGTTGACCAGCACGCTGACGCTTGGGTTGGCGGCGATCCAGGCTTCTTCTTCGGCGGTGAGGGCGGTGAGGTGGCGCTGCAGCAGCAGGCTGGTGTTGCCACTGCTCCAGCGGCGCAGGATGTTCAGGCGTTCGCTTTCGCTGATGCGCGCCAGCGCCTTGTCGATCAACTGACGCAGGCGCGAGTTGTCACTGGCCAGGGCAAAGGCAAACGAACCAGGGGCGACCTGGCAGAAGTGGTCGATCTTCAGTGTGCCCTGGTAACTCTTGCCAATCGCGAAGTCGGTACTGATGGCATCGCCCAGATAGGCGTCGGCCTCGCCCAGTTCGACGGCAGCCAGCCCGGCCAGCGTCGAGCGATACAGGCTCAATTGCGCCTTTGGGTACAGGCTGCGGACGCTGCTGGCCGGCAGGTAATGATCGACCATGGCCAGGCGCAGGCCGGCGAGGTCGGGGGTGTTCTTCAAGCTGTGCCCCTCGCGGGTGACGATGACCGGCAGGTCTTCGGCGTAGCTCGCACTGAGGCTGAGCTGAGCATCCGCTGCCTCGAAGGCGTTGGAGCTGCCCAGCAGGTCGATACGGCCGTCGCGGAGCGCAGCGATGGCTTCGTGGCGGCTGTCGAAGCGTCGTACTTCGATGTTGATGCCCAGCTGTTCAGCGATGATGCCTGCGTAGTCTGCGCTGAGGCCTTCGTAGTCGCGCTGGCTTACATTGATTTCCAGCGGTGGGTAGTCGGGCCGTGAGCTGCCCAGCACCAGGTGCTGGCGCTGCTGGAGCCATTGCCGCTCTTCGCTGGACAGCGCGAGCGGGGCGGTGGCGCTGATCGAGCGTGCCAGTAACTGGCGGGGTTCGCTGTTGGCCAGCAGCGCGCCGGAACCGGCCAGGCCGATGACCAGAAGGGCGCTTGCCAGCAGGCGCTGCATTGCCACCGAGCGCTCAGTAGACGCTGTTGCGTTTGGCCAGGTCGACCATCTCAACCAGCGATTCTGTCTTGAGCTTTTCCATGATGCGGCCCCGGTAGGTGCTGATGGTCTTGGCACTGAGGTTCATGCAGGTGCCGATATTCTTGTTGTTCTCGCCGCGTGACAGGCGCCTCAGCACTTCCATTTCCCGGTTGGACAGGCTCGCCAGGCGCATAGGCTCGCTTTCCAGCGAGTTGCTGTTGACCGACATCTGCGGGAAGGTCGAGTAGCCCTTGACCAAGGCCTTCAGAGCGAACAGCAAGGCCTCGTGGTCCTCGTCCTTGGTGACGAAGGCGCCGATGCCGGCATCCAGGCAGCGCCGTACATACAGGTCAGTGGCCTGGCCGGTCAGTACCATGATCTTGGGGGCCGGTTCCAGGCTTTGGAGGCGCTTGATGACTTCCATGCCGTCCAGGCCCGGAAGCCCGATGTCAAGGATGACCACGTTCGGGCGCAGTCTGCGGACCACCTGAGTGACTTCACTTCCATCGCCAACTTCGCCGACGACCTGAAAGCGCTCGCGTTCGAGCAACATTTTCAAGGACAGTCGCACTATGGGGTGGTCGTCGACGATGAGCACGGTAGTCATGAAGAAAACTCCTGTCAGGATGTGGTCCGCTTCCTGGATCACTCAGGAATACGTCTGCAAGTAGGGTTATCGGAAGCGCTGCACGATACGACCATTCCCGAAATTTGGTAATGCCGAGTATAGAAGTGTTGAAAGTCCCCGGGCTAGTTGTTGAAAAGTCCTACAAAAAGTGGGAAAGACATCACCCTGACAAAGCGGCGATGTCCGTTTTCTGAATGTTCTGAAACAGCTCACGCGCAAACCGAGTGTGCTTTGCTGACACGCTGGGTCGAGGCAGGGTTGTTGACCAGCGCCTGGCCGACCCGTGTCGGGCGTGCCACCAACTGGCCGGTGCAATTCGGGCAGCGGCCCTGGAAACGGGTTTCGGCGCAGGTGCGGCAGAAGGTGCATTCGAAGGAGCAGATCAGCGCATCGGGGCTGTCACCGGGCAGGTCGGTATCGCAGCACTCGCAGTTTGGGCGTAGGTCCAGCATGGGCATGACTCCTGTTTGCAGGCGGGAAACCGGAGTCTGCTACGCCCGTGGCGAACCTGGCAATGCTCAGTCGCCAGGGCGATACAGGTGGGCGTGCCCGGCGCGGTACAAGGCAGAATCGGCAAACGGGGCGTCGCCCAGCACATGGCCCACCAGGATCAGCGCCGTGCGCCGAAAGCCCTTGGCCGCGACGCGTTCGACGATATCGCCAAGAGTGCCGCGCACCCAGTCCTGGTCCGGCCAGGTGGCGCGGTGCACCACCGCCACCGGGCAATGCGCGCCGTAGTGCGGCAGCAGTTCATCGACGATACGCAACAGGTGCTTGACCCCCAGGTGAATTGCCAGGGTGCTGCCGTGGCGCGCCAGGTCGCCCAATTGCTCGCCGGGCGGCATCGGCGAACTGTCGCCATAGCGGGTGAGGATTACTGTCTGCGCTATCTGGGGCAGGGTCAGTTCGCAACCGAGCAGGGCGGCGCTGGCCGCCGTGGCGGTGACCCCGGGGATGATCTGGTAATCGATGCCCAGCGCCTGCAGGTGGCGGATCTGCTCGCCGATGGCGCCGTACAGGCTGGGGTCGCCACTGTGTACCCGGGCCACATCCTGGCCTTGCTCATGGGCATTGCGCATGGCGGCAATGATCTGCTCCAGGTGCAGTTCGGCACTGTTGATCACGGTCTCGGCCTGGTGGCCCTCGAGCACGGCTGCCGGTACCAGCGAGCCGGCATAGATGATCACCGGGCACTGACGGATCAGCCGTTGGCCCTTGACCGTGATCAGTTCCGGGTCGCCGGGGCCGGCGCCGATGAAATAGACCGTCATGGAAAGTCCTTGCAAGAAAGAGGGGGGGAAACCTTCAACAGGCCAGGGCGAGGGTGGCCGGGCCCAGTACCTGGCGCGTCAGCAGCAACCTGGCCGTGCCAAGCCGCTGGCTAGCCAGGGCCAGGGCCGCACTCTCGGCCACGCCCCAGCAGCCGCTGTGGGCATGGGCTGCGGCGGAACGGTGGCTGAGTTGGTGTTCGTAGGGTTGCAACTGCGCGGTATCGTACAGCACCAAGGGCACGTCGAGGCGTTCGGCCAACTGCTGCAAGCCGGCTTCGTCGGCCTTCAGGCTGATGCTGGCGATGCCGTGCAGGTCGGCCAATGCCAGGCCCTGGTTGTCCAGGGCCTGGTGTAGCAGGGTTTCCAGCGTATCCGCCGGGCAACCCCGGCGGCAGCCGAAGCCGGCGTAAAAGGCAGGCATCAGGCCTGGCTGGAGTGCCGGAACAGCCAGGCGCTGAGCAGGCCCAGGGCCAGCCAGAAGGCGGCGTTGGTCAGCCAGGAAGCCACTTTGAACTGGGTTTCCAAGGCCGCGGGGGCCAGGCTCTCGTGCACTTCTGGTTGCGGTGCACCGATCACATGGGGAATCACCAGCAGCACGGCGCCCAAGGCCTTCAGCAACCAGTGGCGGGCGAATACCAGCAGGGCGAGGCCCAGCGCGGTGGCGCTGGCGGTGCCTATCCACCAGGCCTGGCGCTGTCCCAGGTCGGCGGCTGCGGTACCCGGCAGCTCCGGCGGCAAGCCCAGGGTTGGGGCCAGGCAGAACACGGCGAAACCGGCCAGGCCCCACAGTGCGCCGGTGCCGGCACGTTTGGGTTCGCGCAGGCTGTACAGGGCGGTGAGGATCAGGGCGAAGCCGACCGCGACCACCAGGTTGCCGCCAGTGGTCGACAGCACACGCTGCCAGCCGTCTTCAGGCGACCAGGCTTCGGCGTTGTGTTCATGCGCGGCCACTTCGCCGGCATGTTCGTGCTGGGCAACCGGGGCCGAGGATTCGTAGGTTTCTGCCTCGAGGATAAGCGGGGCGACCCAGAAGCTTTGCAGCAAGGTCAGCAGCAAGGCCGCCAGCAACCCGCTGAAGCCCGCGGTACGGGCAATGCGTGTGATCATCGGGCGTACTCAGTGGCAGGGGAAGGCGGCGCTGTGGCGGGTGTCGTGGGCGGCGTTGTGCACGGCCTCGATGTGCGAGAAGCCGGCGAAGTACACCAGGCACAGGCCCAGCAGGCTGGCGCCGACGGCGATGACGACACGCTGGCTGAGGGTGACGGGGGTAGTGATGCTGTGTTGCTTGGCGCTGGTGACGGGCATGACGCGTTCCTCTGCTTTTTGTGGGCAATGGGCAAGCGCGGCAGCCCCGAGCATGACGGCCCAGGGGAATGCAACAGCGCCCGCCCTCCGCGGGGTGTTCATGAACGCCAGGCCGGTCTCCGGGCTTGCGAGGAGGAGCCAGGCTCCTGGAAGGCGTCACCTTCCCATGCCGGGTGATCGGGCACAGTGGTACAGACGCTTCGCTCGCTTACCGTTGCGGGGGCAGCACCGGCCTTGTCCGGCCCTGCTGGAGGGCCTGCGACGCACCGGTTTCCCGTTTCACCCCCATGGGGGCACCTGAACGCGAGGCATAAGGAGACCATGGGGCGGGGCTGCCGTCAATTGCCAGAATCGAGTTTGCGGGCGCTGCGGGTACTCTGTGCATGGCACCGGCTGCGCTAGCGTTCGCGGCTAAGGCCTACACAGGCTCAGCGTTGCTCTCGAGGTTGTCGCTGTTCTTGTGGGAGCGGCCTTGTGTCGCGAAAGGGCCGCAACGCGGCCCCAGGATTGACGCGCAATAGTTGAAATTGCCGGGGCTGCTTTGCAGCCCTTTCGCGACACAAGGCCGCTCCCACAGGGATTGCGAAGCGCTCCCGGTCACCCCTGGGCAAACGCCGCCAGCTTGTCCCCGTCCAGCCGGTAGCGCACCCACTCATCCTGCGCTTCGGCCCCCAGCTTCTGGTAGAAGCCGATCGCCGGCTCGTTCCAGTCCAGCACGCTCCATTCCAGCCGCCCGCAATTCTTCGCAACCGCTTCGCGGGCAATGTGCCTCAGCAATTGCCGCCCGGCACCGTCGCCGCGTTGATCGGGCGTTATGTACAGGTCTTCCAGGTAGATGCCGTTGCGCCCGAGCCAGGTCGAGTAGCTGTAGAAATACACGGCAAAGCCGATTGCCTGGCCATTGCGCTCGCAAATCAGGCTGTGCACGGTGCTGCCCTCGCCAAAAAGGCTGTGCTCGATATCGGCA
>MTEW01004198.1_pt2 | contig 11246 bp, 8 predicted proteins | sample 1042681 | NCBI WGS metagenome assembly MTEW01 (sample SAMN06185811, study PRJNA358809) | soil metagenome | isolation source: soil biostimulated with citrate as carbon source | place: India | collected 2015-05-23
GCTCTGGGAGCAGAAGTGGCTGGTTGCACTGGTCACTCTGCTGGTTGGGTTGGCTGCCGCAACCTATGCCTTTCTGGCCGCCCCCGAATATCAGGTGCAAAGCGTGCTGCGGCCTGCAGCCATTAAAGATCTAGATGCCCTGAACGGTACCGGCATTTATGAGCTCAAACCGGCTCAAGCCATGCGCCGCGTTGGAGCCGCTTTGGAGTCCTATGACGGCCGCCTGGAATTCTTTCGGGCCAACCAAGGTTTGTTCGAAGCCCTGCGCCAGCCCAATCGTAGCCTCGAGCAAACCTTCGAGAGCTTCAATCGGGAGGCTTTCAAGATGCTCCAGCCCGACCCGAAAAAAACCGACAGTCTCAGCGCTTATGTCGGCATCCAGCTGACTTATCCGGCGGATGTCGACGGCGTTGCCTTGGTCAATGGCTTGGTCGAGCACGCCATCCAGTCGGAGCGCGGGCGGATCGCCGCGGATCTGCAGGCCGTCATCCAGAACCGCCTGAATCGACTCGAGCTGAAGATCGCCGCAGCTCGTGCCAGCTACGAAGCCAGCAAGGAAGCCAGGATCGCCAAGCTGCTCGAGGCTGATAGCCTCAAGCGTGCGGAGTTGCAAGATGAACTGAAGGCGCTGCGCCAGCAACTCAAGGCCCGCCGCGACAACCGCATCACCCAACTCGATGAGGCGATCCGCATCGCCAAGGCGCTGGGGATCGGCAAACCCACCACGCCCTCCGCGCTAGGCGAAGGCGAGCGTGTAGCGCAAGGCAGCGTGATTCGTACCGAGGTCAATAACCAGCAGATACCGCTCTATTTCATGGGCAGCGAAGCGCTGGAAGCCGAGCGTAACGCCTTGCTGCAGCGTCGCTCCGACGACTTTACCGAGCCGCGCATCGCGCAGATCGGCAAGGAACTCAAGCTGTTGGAAAGCAACCGCCAGGTCGAAGTGCTCAAGCAGCGCGAGAACGAAGACCTGTTCCTCAAGGATCTGGCCATCTGGCGCGAAGAGGCCGCTCGCCTGCGTAACCTGCAGTTCGAGGTTGCCGATCTCAAGCTGGTAGCGATCGATCAGGCCGCCGTAGAGCCTCTGAAACCGATCAAACCGAAGAAGGCGCTTATTCTGGCGGCGGGCCTGGTAATTGGCGGCATGCTGGGCCTGTTTATCGCCCTATTGCGCAATATGTTGCGCCGCAAGCCCGATGCTTTCGCCTAGGTGAACGCTGTACGAGAATCGGCGCATAGCCTGTAGGGGCAGGGGGCACCCAGTCCTTGCCGCGGCTCGCATTCCGGCGATCCATTTGTAGGGTGCGCTGTGCGCACCAAGTTTACAAAGGCAAGCAATGGATCGCAGCCGGCGCTCAGCCGCCGGCATCGTTAACGGATTAACAGGATCGAGCAGATGAATTACCCCGATATCCTGCATCACGGCGCCAAGGATGGTGTGACCGGCTCCTGCCACCAACTGCTGATGGATGCCGAGCACAGCCTGCTGATCGATTGCGGCCTGTTCCAGGGCGCGGAGACTTCGCCCGAAGGCAAATCCGGCGCCGACCGCCTGGCCATTGAGTTTCCCCTGGCTACGATCAAGGCCCTGATCGCCACCCACGTGCATATCGATCACGTCGGGCGTATCCCCTACCTGCTGGCCGCCGGGTTCAAGGGGCCGATTCTCTGTAGTGAACCTTCCGCCAAACTGTTGCCCATCGTGTTGGAAGATGCATTCAAGCTCAGCTTCAGTCGCGAGCAGAAGCAGGTCGAGCGCTACATCAAGCTAATCGAACAGCGCATCATCGCCTTGCCCTACAAAACATGGTTCACCCTGCACGATACAGAGAACCTGATCTGCCGCATTCGCCTGCAGCGCGCCGGGCATATCCTCGGCTCGGCTTATGTGGAGATCGACCTGCACTATCCCCACTCCGGCGAGAAGAAACGCATCGTTTTCTCCGGCGACCTGGGTGCACCACATGCACCTCTGTTGCCGGCCCCCAAACCGCCGTACCGCGCGGACATCCTGGTGATCGAAAGCACCTACGGCGACCGCCTGCACGAAGACCGCCGTACCCGCCGGCAGCGCCTGGAAAACGTCATCGAGCATGCCCTGACCGACAGCGGCACGGTACTGATCCCGGCCTTCAGCATCGGCCGCACCCAGGAACTGCTCTACGAACTGGAAGACATCATTCACCGCAAACTCAATGCTGATGGAAAAGGGCGAGGGAGCAGAGCCGCTCTTAGTCCCCCCCTCCCTCCGGGAGACGACTGCATGGATGCAGGAGATAGAGCGACGCAGGATGCCAAAGCCGAGGGGCCAGGGGGGAGGGAAGACGGGGGGAGAGGCAAAGCCGGTGGCGACAACAAAGCCAACGTCGACTGGCCTGCATTACCCATCATCCTCGACTCGCCCCTGGCCAGCCGTTTCACCCAGGTCTACCGCGACCTCAAGCCTTTCTGGGATAACGAAGCGCTGCAGCGAGTGAAACAGGGTCGCAACCCACTGGAGTTCGCGCAGCTGCTCACCGTTGACAGCCACCAGGCACATCTGGCCATGGTCCGCCACCTGACGGAAACCGCTCGTCCGGCCATCGTCATTGCAGGGAACGGAATGTGCAGCAGCGGTCGAATTGTCAATTATCTGAAATCCATGCTGCACGACCCGCGGCACAACGTCCTCTTCGTCGGCTACCAGGCTCAAGGCACCCCGGGCCGGGCCATCCAGACCTATGGCCCGCGTGGCGGCTATGCAGATCTGGACGGGCAACGCTATGACATTCACGCTCAAATTCATACCATAGGCGGCTATTCGGCCCATGCGGACCAGAAGGGATTAGTAAATTTTGTTACGCGAATGCGGGAATGGCCGTCAGAGGTCAGGATTGTGCACGGTGAGTTCGGTGCTAAGCAAAAATTGGCTCAGAGATTACGGGCTTGTTACCGCGGCCTGACGCGTGATGTGATAATTATTCCGAGTGCAGTAATGGCGCAATAGTTATGTTTGTTAAAGTGTAGTGTTGCGAAGTTTTTAGTGGAGCGAAAGACTTTAGTGAAGAGTCCTGTGATGTTCGGAAGTGTTTGAATTTATGTTTAAGAGAACGTCGGCTATACGCAAAGCTCTTGGTGCAGTATCGCTGTTATGGCTAGGCTCACTCTTTGGCGCCGGACTGGCTTTCATTACTCAGGTCATATTAGCTCGCGAGCTTACGCCGACTGGCTATGGTAACTTTGCAGCAGTGCTGGCTACCATTACATTGCTGGCGCCACTGGCTGGATTTGGAGTGCAGGGCGTATGGCTGAAGTTATATGGTGCAGAGGGATGGCAAGCAACGCGTTGGCTATCAACATCTTTTCGATTCGTTATGCTAAGCACGGTGATCACTTACTCCGTGATTTTGGGATGGGGTATCTGGGGGCCTCATGATGAGGTGACAAGAAAACTGTTTGTTTTTTTGTCTCCGGTTATTCTTGGTTATTTATTCCTTGAGTTGGTGACTAGCAAGCTTTTGTTAGAGGAGCGTTTTAGTAGTTTGGCCTTGTGGCAGCTGTTTCCACATCTGGCGCGTTTGTTGGCAGTGTTGCTTTTGGGGGCTTTCGGGATAACGCTTGTAAGCGTAGATTCTGTTGCCCTGATATATGCATCGGTTGCTTTTGTTGTTTTTGTAATAGGCTGCAAGCAAATAAAAGATATGAGCAGTGGGCGGTTTGCTCTCAAGGGGCATGTTGGGCGGGACTTGCCGTTAGACATGACGGCGGTTTGCATTGCTGATGTTGCAAAGCAGGCTTGGCCTTTTGGTTTTGCAACTGTGTTTCACCTGATTTATTTTCAAAGCAATATTATTTTGCTCAAGTATATCGCGGGCGATCAAGTGGCCGGAATTTATAATGTTGCCTTTACGGTCATGGCCGCAGTTTACCTGTTGCCAAGCGTTATTTATCAAAAATTTTTGTTGCCAAAATTTCACCGTTGGGCAAGCCATGATCGAGCTCGGCTCTATCAGGTTTATCGTAAGGGCAATGTGGTCATGCTGATGCTCGGTGTGGGGGCAATGTTTGCGATATGGGGGATGGCCTTTTGGGGGATACCGCTGCTATTTGGTGATGACTATAAAGATGCAGTGACGGTGCTGAATGTTTTGGCGTTCTCAGCGCCCATCATGTTTGTTGCAAGTAGCGTCGGTGCAACGCTTGTCACTCAAGAGCACATGGCTAGGAAGGTTAAATATATGGGGGCGGTGGCGGGCTTTAATGTAGTGCTGAATCTCATGTTAATTCCTTCCTTTGGTTTGTTGGGTGCTGCGGTTACAACTGTTCTAAGCAACTTTGTGCTGTTGGCTATTTATTATGTCGCGGCTCAGAAGCTAGTCTTTGCTTCTGACTTGCAAGGGAGTGCTTGACTGTTGAGTCAATAAAAGGCTTGGTAGCTGCTGCTTCTTAATTTGACGGTGGAATATGAAATTCATTTGGTTGAAGATTAGGCCCTTTGGGCGAGTAGTAAAGGCTTTGCATGGGTTTTGGTACAGTTTTTGGCGGTATTTTTCTTATGCAGGCTGGCGGTCTGACATGGTGGATATTGAACAGAGGAATTATAACGCTGCAAAAATCTACCACAGCTTAGAAAAAAGCATGAGCTTCAAGAATCGAAAGAAGGGCTCTGGTTGGGCGGATGCATACGCACTGTTAGAACTATTAAAAGTGGCTAATAGAACTGGTGAGTTAGGCTACCACGATAGAGCCGCATGTAGGCTGTTGTCCTCATTTGTTGAATTAGATGGGAATAGCGAAACTGATCATGCACGTCACATAAGAACTGAGCTGTCTAAGTTTAATTTTACCTCTGTAGATGATCACGGAATGATGGCTTATGCGGCAGCTGATTTTCGGCGTGGTGTTCTAGAATCCCCAGAGTCCTTTTTCTTATCTCGATACTCCCTGCGCGAATTTAAAGACGAAGTGGTAGGTCTTGATGTAATTAAGCGGGCGGTCGAGTTGGCAATGAAAACCCCTTCAGTATGCAATCGGCAGGCATGGCATGTGTATCATGCGACGGATTCGTCTGTTAAAGAGGCTGCGCTAAAATATCAGGCAGGTAATCGAGGGTTCGGAGATAGAATTCCTAATTTGATGGTAATAACCACAGATTTGAAGGCGTTTATGCCTGGGCAAGAGCACTACCAACATTGGATTGATGGTGGTTTGTTTTCGATGTCATTAATTTATGCTTTGCATTCTTTAGGTGTTGCTTCGTGTTGTCTTAATTGGAGTCAATCGCCTACCAATGATAGGTTGCTGCGTACCCAGGTGAATATAAAACCGAATCACACGGTCGTCATGATGCTCGCTGTAGGGTGGCCGGATGAGCAGAATAATGTTTGCATTTCCGCCAGGCGTCCTTTGGAAGAGGTTTATAGCGAGCTAAAAATTAGGAGTGCCGCTAAGTGAAAATTGCGCTCGTTACAATACACAATGCAAATAATTATGGTGCTATTTTTCAGGCGTTTGCTTTGCAGCAAGTGCTATCCAGGTTTGGCGATGTTGAAATCATTAATTATGAGAATCGGCATATATCGCGTAGTTTTGACCTTGTAAGATTTGCGCCGTCAATCCATGGTCTACTCGGGATGGGGAAGGACTTTTTTAGATTGCTTCCAAGATATATCGTTATAAGAAAGTTTAAGGAATTCATTGATAGCGATATGAAGCTGACAAGTAAAGTAACTCGAGAAGATCTTGCGCGTGGCGAGCTGGATAGCTTTGACTGCTACGTTGCAGGGAGTGATCAGATCTGGAATCCTGCATGTGTAAGTGGTAGCGCTACTCTTGACGCGGTTTATTTTTTGGATTTTGCTCCGACTGGTGCAAAAAAGATTTCTTACGCATCCAGTCTTGGGGCTTACGATTTTTCTGATCAGGAAAAACTAAAGCTGAAAGAATATCTGGGAGACTTTTCTGAGATATCTGTGCGAGAAAGTGGTGCTCAGAAGCTATTGCAAGAAGTGCTTGGGCGTAACGTAAGCCATGTGCTGGATCCAACATTGCTATTGTCTAAAGACGAGTGGTTGGAAAACTTGAGGTTGTCCGGAAATTCTCAAAGTAATGAGAAGTACATTCTCTTGTATACTGTTCCAAAAGTTCCGTTGGTGAAGGCGGTTGTGGATTTCTTCTCGAAGAAAACCGGTATGAAAATTGTGGCGATTGATCAGGGGCTCAGTGCAGGAGCACGCGTTGATCAGCATATAAGAGACGCCGGGCCGCTAGATTTTATTCGGCTATTTTCAGAGGCTGAATTCGTTATAACGGACTCATTTCATGGTGTCTGTTTTTCGCTTAATTTCGATAGGCCCTTTGTCGCAATATCGCCAGGGAAATATTCTAATCGTGTTGAAAGTCTGCTGTCGCTTGTTGGATTAGAGAGTCGATTGATTAGTGGTGAAGAAGATCTATTGAATTATGAGATGTATGTTGACTGTGCCGTGGCACAACAAGAATTACAAGCAGCACGGCGTGCTTCTCTCGATTTTCTTAGTTCATCAATCGAGAGTTGATGTATTCAACTGTTTTCGATTTTTTAGTTTTTTATGTTTCATGATGATCTCTCTATAAGGCAGGCTGTTCGATGAAATATAGTGCTCTATGGGTGCCTAGCGCCTTGCCTTTTTTCATGTTTGGCTTCTGCTACTATTTGGTGTCGCCTGTTTTTGTGCTTAATATTTATCCAGAGAATAGAATTTTCTCTGCTGCCTTGAATTATGTTGATCTCGAATATTTCGGTATGGAGTATTTGTTTGATTTGGTGGTTATTGCTTTGTCGTTTTTACTTGGATACCTTGCTGGAGAGCGTGGGGAGAGCGCTGGTGGGGGCGTGGTTGATTCACCGGCTTATTTTAAAATATGTCCTGCATTGCTCTTTATTGTCTTTTTTATGCTGCTGCTTCTTTTTTCTTTTAGGGCGTACTCAGTCGGCGTGATATTTTTTTCAGGATACTCCCAGTACGATATTTCCGTTCTGGGGCCTTTTGCAACATTGGTCTTTCTTTCGGCTCTTTTCTATAATTATTTCCAGGGCTTTTGTAGTAGGCTGGGTTTTCTTTTTATTTTTATTGTTTCCTCTATTCTTATGCTTAGTTTGGGCTCTCGGATGTTTTTTGTCTTGGGGGTTATTGCTATTTCTGTGGGGCACTTGTCTAGAAACAAGAGGATGTTGAGGAGTCCACTGCTTTATGTCGCTGCTTTTCTGTTTTTGTGTTTCGTCACGGGTGTTGGGGTTTGGCGTTCGGGTGGAGATGTTACACCTGAGGAGTTGCTTACTATATTCTTTGCAGAGCCGGTCCTGACTGCCACTAGCGGTGCCATATACATAGAGAATATGGGAGGGCGGCCAATTTTAAGTATGCCGCGGGATATTATTGCCTCGATTGTTAACTTCGTTCCCTCGCTGCTTTTTCCGGGGAAATTGTCTCTTATTGAAGGTTTGATTTATGATGAATACAAGGAGTCTCCTTTTGGGGCTAGCTCTATAATTGTGAATATTTATTCGAATTTTGGCATGCTCTATCCGTTGTATTTTTTGGGAGTGGGCCTTTTCTTGGGAATGTTGCGGCGTAGGTCCGGTGCGTCGGAGTTTTATCGAGCGGTGTATTTTTCAATTCTGCCTTTGCTTATGTTTCACTTTTTTAGGGAGGGGTTCGTTACGGTTGTTAAAGTAATTTTTTTCAATGGTTTCATTTTGCCATTTATTATGGTTTTTGTTATGTCTCTGTTTTTTGGTGTTTCTCGCGGTCGGAAGGTGGTTGATGAAAATTAAAGTGCTGTGCTTTGTCGGGTTTTATTTACCTGGTTACAAGGCCGGTGGCCCGCTGCGAACGATTGCCAACATGGTTGCTCATTTGAGCGAAAGTGTCGATTTTTGGATTGTCACACGCGACAGAGACCTGGGGGACTCGACTGCTTATTCTGGTATCAAGGCTGATCAGTGGCAGGAGGTGGGGGGGGCGCATGTTTATTATCTCTCTCCTGACAAATGCTCCTTGAGCCAGATCAGGAAGGTGATGGTGGGTGTAAGTTATGACGTTCTTTATTTGAATAGTTTTTATGATCCGGTCTTTACAATTAAACCCTTGCTGATTCGGCGTTATTTAAAGGGTGACTCCAAACGGTGTATCGTGGCTCCTCGCGGGGAGTTTTCGGAAGGGGCTATTGCGCTTAAGGCAACAAAGAAGAAGATTTATAACTATTTTAGTAGCGTTTTGGGACTTTGTGAGGATGTTGTTTTTCAGGCGTCTAGCGAGCATGAAGCAAGGGACATAATTCATATTTTGGGAGTCGCCCCCCACCGTGTGGAAGTTGCTATCGATTTAGCTGAATCCAATACCTCTGTTTGCGAATCCATCGGGGCTTTAGGTGTGCGCTCTTTGTCGAGTTTCTTGAGGGTGATTTTTCTATCGAGAATTTCGCCAATGAAGAATTTAGACTTTGCCATTAATGCCCTTTCGCTTGTGACGCAGAAAGTCCAATTTGATATCTATGGTCCTGCAGAGGATTTGGCTTATTGGCGACATTGCCAGTTGTTGATCGAGGCACTTCCTCCTAATATCTCGGTTAGCTACCACGGTAGCGTTCTGCCGGCTGAGGTTAAGAAGACATTTGCTCAGTATGATCTTTTTTTCTTTCCAAGTCGTGGTGAGAATTATGGGCATGTTATTGCTGAGTCGCTTAGCGCGGGCACACCAGTTTTGTTGAGTGATCAAACCCCATGGATAGATCTTGAGCCGCAAGGCCTGGGGTGGGATCTACCTTTGGCTTCACCTGAGCTTTTTGCAAAAAAAATTGATGAGTTTGCAGTTATGGAACCGAATTTACGCGATGGGCAACGACCTATCATTCAATCGCGTGCTGCCAAACTTTTGCAGAATCCAGAAATTATAAAATCAAATCTTGATTTGTTTCGTGCAAGGATTTCGTTTTGAGGCTTTTAGTCCTTTCGCAATATTTTTACCCTGAAGGCTTCATCATCAATGATGCTGTGCGCACCCTTGTTGCTCAAGGACATGAAGTAGTCGTCGCTACCGGCAAGCCCAACTACCCGGACGGGGACGTGTTCCCCGGTTACCGAGCGGGCGGGATTCAGCGTGACCTTTTTGCGGAAACGGTGGAGGTGGTCCGAGTTCCGCTATGGCCGCGAGGTAAGGGCGGTGCTGGCAATTTGATTCTGAATTACCTCTCGTTTGTCTTCTGCGGGCTTGTCTTTTTTCCATGGCTGCTGAGGAAGCGCGAGTTCGATGCCATACTGGTTTTCGCGCCGTCGCCGATTACCCAGGTTATTCCGGCCATTCTTCTCAAGTGGTTGAAGAAAGCTCACTTGGCTGTATGGATTCAGGATCTGTGGCCGGAAAGTCTGGCAGCCACGGGGTTCGTTAAAAACCGGCATCTTCTCAAGGCGGTTGGTTATCTCGTTAAGGGAATTTATGCGAGATGCGATAGCCTGCTAGTTCAGTCGCGGGCATTCGTCGAGCCTGTCGCGCGCTATGCGCGGCGTGACAAGATAGTTTATTACCCCAACTCAATAGATGTTCAGTCACCGGCCGTAGCCGTGGATAGTATTTCGCCGGAATTGGCCGGGGAGCTTGAGCGGCATTTCAGTGTTGTTTTCGCAGGCAACCTGGGGACGGCCCAAGCTGTCGAGACTCTACTCAAAGCCGCTCTCGCACTGAGAGACGATCCGGAAATCCGCTTGGTACTGGTTGGCAGTGGCAGCCGGCTTGCTTGGTTGCAGGCGCAGAAGCAGGCGTACCAGTTGGATAACTTGCTTTTGCCTGGGCGTTTTCCAATGGAGGCGATGCCGCAGATTTTCGAGCGCGCAGCTGCCTTGCTGGTATCGCTCAAGGATGAGGAAATCTTCGCCCAGACGATACCGAGCAAGATCCAGGCTTATCTTGCGGCTGGGCGACCGGTTATCGCTTCCTTGCGTGGCGAGGGCGCACGGGTCGTGGCCGAGGCAGGGGCGGGGGAGGCTTGTCAACCGGATGATCCTACCGCGTTGGCGGCATTGATCCGCTCCATGAAAAGTCGACCTGCTGCCGAGCTGCATGCCATGGGGCTGGCGGGCAAGGCATATTTCAATGAACACTTCGAGATGAGTAGCCAGGTGAGGCGCTTGGTGGAGATTCTTGAGGCTCAGGGCAAGGGGCGATATTGATGCGCATATTGGTGTTGGGCATAACCGGCATGCTGGGTAGTGCCGTATATAGAACGTTTCGCCACGATCCGGCGTATGAAGTCTGGGGCACAATGCGCAGTGCCGGGGCGTTGCGGCATTTCTCCGAGCAGGGTAACGAACGCCTGCTGACTGGGGTCGATGTACTCGATCAGGATGCGCTGGTCAGTGTGCTGGAGCGTGTCCGACCCGATGTCGTCATCAACTGTGTCGGTTTGATCAAGCAGCTGGCTGATGCCAACGATCCACTTTCGGCCTTGCCAATTAACGCGATGCTGCCGCATCGGTTAGCGAAGCTCTGTGGCTTGGCGGGCGCTCGGCTGATCCATGTGAGCACGGATTGTGTGTTCTCTGGCCGTAAGGGGATGTATACCGAGGCTGACCTGTCGGATGCGGAAGATCTCTATGGCAAGTCGAAGTTCATTGGCGAGCTGCATGAGGTGCCGCACGCGATTACGCTGCGTACGTCCATTATCGGCCATGAGCTGGGTACTAACTTTTCGTTGATTGACTGGTTTCTTTCACAAAGTGGTCCGGTCAAGGGCTATGCAAAAGCCATATTCTCGGGCCTGCCCACTGTCGAACTGGCTCGGGTGATGAAAGATTATGTGATCCCGAATCCCGGGCTGCACGGTCTTTATCATGTGTCGGTCGAGCCGATCGACAAGTTGTCGCTGCTCAGACTGGTGGCCGAGGTTTACGGACACAAGATTCAGATCATTCCAGACGAGCAGGTCTGTATCGACCGCTCGTTGGATTCTTCCCGCTTCCGTCAGGCTGCGGGTTACCTACCCCCTGCCTGGCCCGAGTTGGTCAAGATGATGCGCGACCAGCGTTAATTTTTATATTTTTCGATTGTGGTGACTGTTTATGTTCGATGACAAAGTCTTGATGATTACCGGCGGTACCGGCTCCTTCGGTAACACCGTGTTGAGGCGCTTCCTCGACACCAATGTCAAGGAAATTCGGGTGTTCAGCCGGGACGAGAAGAAGCAAGAGGATATGCGCATTGCTCTGGCCAATGACAAGGTCAAGTTCTATA
>MTEW01002634.1_pt5 | contig 11200 bp, 11 predicted proteins | sample 1042681 | NCBI WGS metagenome assembly MTEW01 (sample SAMN06185811, study PRJNA358809) | soil metagenome | isolation source: soil biostimulated with citrate as carbon source | place: India | collected 2015-05-23
GTTCGTAGGCATCACGAAATTCCTGGTGCTTGCCGAAATCGAAGCGCCCCTTGATCTTTATCGTCAGCTTTTTCCCGTCCTGCGAAAAATCAGTCTCGACTGCCATGCTAGCGATTCCTTCGATGATGGCGGATGCAACTCCTTACAGGTTTAGCAGGCGATGGCGGGGGTGGCAAGCATGGGGGCTGCCCGTCCCGGCCTCTTCGCGGGTAAACCCGCTCCCACAGGATCTCCGCGAATTCGCGAAGAGGCCAGTACAGGCTATAGGTGATTCTGCCGCGGCAGGCGTTGCGACAGCTCGTCGAGCAAGCGCTGCTCACGCTTGTCTTCGGCCCGCCGAGCTTCCTCCTGGTAGCGCTGCACCAGCTTGCGCAAGCCTTCGACACGGGCATAGGCCTGCTGCCATGTGCCGCGCGCGTTGTTGAGGTTGTTCTGGTGCCAGACCAGGCTCTGGCGCTGCTGGGTCATGGCCGTTTCCAGCTGCCCGAGGAAGCGCTGGTAATTGACCAGCCAGCTACCGTTTACCCCCTGCCCGCCACGGTTGATCCATTGCAGCTGGTAATCCTCGCGAAACCGCTCGAGCTCGGCCAGCTTGGCCTGGGCCGTGGCCACCTGCTGCTGGAACTGCCCAAGGCGCTGGGCGGCCTGGCGCTCGGCCTCTTCGGCCATGTCCACCACCGGCGCCAGGCGCGCGGCACGTCCGGGCAGCGCCATGGCCTATCAACCGCCCGCCGGGGGCGCAAAGATCGCCCCCAACTGTTCGCGGCTTTGCGCCATGTCCACGCTCTCGCGCAGGCCCTGGCGCAGAAACTCCAGCAGCTTCGATTGCAGGGCAATGGCCAGGTCGGTTTCCGGGTCGCCACCGGCCACATAGGCACCCACGCTGATCAGGTCGCGGCTTTGCGACAGGCGCGACCACAACTGCTTGAACTTTTGCGCCTGGCGCAAATGGTCGGCATCGACCACCTGGGGCATGACCCGGCTGATCGAGGCCTCGATGTCGATGGCCGGGTAGTGGCCTTCCTCGGCCAGCCGCCTCGACAGCACGAAGTGGCCATCGAGCACACCACGCGCCGAGTCGGCAATCGGGTCCTGCTGGTCGTCACCCTCGGACAACACGGTATAGAACGCGGTGATCGAACCACCACCAGGCTCGCCGTTACCGGCCCGCTCCACCAGCTTGGGCAGCTTGGCGAACACCGACGGCGGGTAACCCCGGGTGGCCGGCGGCTCGCCGATGGCCAGGGCAATTTCACGCTGGGCCTGGGCGAAACGGGTCAGCGAGTCCATCAGCAACAGCACGTTCTTGCCCTTGTCGCGGAAGTACTCGGCAATACGCGTGCAATACATGGCAGCACGCAAGCGCATCAGCGGCGCATCGTCGGCGGGCGAAGCGACCACCACCGAGCGCTTGAGGCCTTCTTCACCAAGGATATGCTCGATGAACTCCTTGACCTCGCGGCCCCGCTCACCGATCAGGCCGACGACGATGATCTCGGCTTCGGTGAAGCGGGTCATCATGCCCAGCAACACCGACTTGCCCACACCGGTACCGGCGAACAGGCCCAGGCGCTGGCCGCGTCCGACGGTGAGCAGGCCATTGATGCTGCGAATACCCACATCCAGCGGCTTGCTGATGGGGTCGCGATTCAACGGGTTGATCACCGGGCCGTCCATCGGCACCCAGTCCTCGGCCTTCATCCCGCCCTTGCCATCCAGCGCGCGGCCGGCGCCGTCGAGCACGCGGCCGAGCATGCTCATGCCCATGGGCAGGCGGCCGCTGTCATCCAGCGGCACCACCCGGGCGCCGGGGGCGATGCCGACGATGCTGCCGACCGGCATGAGGAATACCTTGGGCCCGGCAAAGCCCATGACTTCGGCCTCCACCTGCACCGGGTGGTAGCTGTCGTCGTTGATTACCAGGCAGCGGCTGCCGACTGCAGCGCGCAGGCCTTCGGCTTCCAGGGTGAGGCCGACCATGCGCAGCAGGCGGCCCTCGACGACGGGCTGGGCCGGCAGCTCGATGGCCTCGGCGTAACTGCCCAGGCGCTTGCCGAAACTGGTGCGCTCAAGATGCATCCGGGCTACCCACGGCGTGCTCTGGCAGGCTATTCAGGTCTATCGTCATGTCCGGCGCTGCCGGGTGCAGCGAATGGTCGTGCAACTGGTCGAACAGTTGTGTCACGGCTTTCTCGATGCGGGTTTCCATGGTTGCGTCGATGCGGCTGTGCGCGGTCTCGATACGGCAGCCGCCTGGTAGCAGTGCGCTGTCCTCGAGCAGCCGCCAGCTTTCCTCATGGCGTTCGCGCAGGGCCTTGACCAGCTCGAAATCCTGCGGGTTGAGGTGGATGCGGATATTGTCCGCGCCCATGGGCAGCAGCTTGAGCGCTTCGCGCAGTACCTGGGTGATCTGGCTGGAATCGCCGCGCAGTTCACGACCGATCACCTGGCGGGTCATGTGCGCCACCAGGTGGACCAGGGCCTTCTCGATCTGCGTGTCCTGCTCGGCGATCGGCTCCATCAGGTTGGTCATCAGCCGATCGAGGCTTTCCAGCTTGGTCTTCAGTGCTTCTTCGGCTTCCTGGCGGACCTTGAGCTGGGTGCTATGGAAGCCCTCGCGCTCACCGGTGGCGAAGCCTTCGTTGTAGGCCTCCTGGCGGATGGCCTCGAGTTCTTCCAGGGTCAGCGGCTGGACTTCTTCCAGCGGCACTTCCTCGACTTCTTCCTCGACTACCTCGGGTTCCGGCTCCGGTTCGGGCTCAGGCTCCGGGTCGAAGCTGGGCAGCGCCCATACGTCCACGCCCTCGAGGTCGCGGGCGCGGATCAGGTCGCTGGGGTGATGTTCTTTGGTGGACATGTTTTCAGGTACTCAACAAGCCTGTTCGACAAATGCGGGGCCCTGTGGGAGCTGGCTTGCCGGCGATCAAGGGCGAAGCCCTTGCCATACAGCAGCGGTGCCTGGGCCGGCCTCATCGCCGGCAAGCCAGCTCCCACAAGTACCGCACCAGGCCGCAAAATTCATTTGCCTGCCCTGGTGGATCAGATCATTTCCTCGGCACCCTTGCCGCCGAGCACGATCTCGCCGGCCTCGGCCATGCGGCGGGCGATGGTGAGGATTTCCTTCTGCGCCGTTTCCACGTCGCTGACCCGCACCGGCCCCTTGGCCTCCAGGTCGTCGCGCAACAGCTCCGACGCACGTTTGGACATGTTCTTGAAGATCTTGTCCTTGACCCGCTCGTCGGCGCCCTTGAGCGACACCACCAGCACGTCGGACGAGACTTCGCGCAGCAGCGCCTGGATGCCACGGTCGTCGACGTCGGCCAGGTTGTTGAAGACGAACATCAGGTCTTCGATCTGCTCCGACAGGTCGCTGTCGATTTCGCGGATCGCGTCCATCAGTGCACCTTCCACCGAGCTGTCGAGGAAGTTCATGATGTCGGCGGCGCGCTTGATGCCGCCCAAGGTGGTACGCGCCGCGTTGGAGTTGCCCGAGAACTGCTTCTCGAGGATCTGGTTCAGCTCCTTCAACGCCGCCGGCTGCACGGTGTTCAGCGACGACACGCGAAGGACGATGTCCAGGCGCACCTTGTGGTCGAAGTTGCTCAGCACTTCGCCGGCCTGGTCGGGGTCGAGGTAGGCAACCACGATGGCCTGGATCTGCGGGTGCTCGTAGCGGATCACGTCGGCAACGGCGCGCGGCTCCATCCACTTCAGGCTGTCCAGGCCGCTGGTGTTGCCACCGAGCAGGATGCGGTCGACCAGGCCGTTGGCCTTGTCCTCGCCCAGGGCCTGGTTGAGCATCTTGCGGATATAGGCATCGGAGCCCACGCCCAGGCTGGTCTGGTCGCCGACGATTTCGACGAACTCGCTCATCACCTGCTCGACCTGTTCACGGTGCACATTGCCCATCTGCGCCATGGCCACACCCACCCGCTGCACTTCCTTGGGCCCCATGTGCCGCAGCACCTGGGCGGCATCGGTCTCGCCCAGCGAAAGCAGGAGGATCGCTGCCTTGTCGACGCGGCTCAGCTTGGCGGTAACGGCTCGGTTATCACTCATCGGCGTTGATCCACTCTTTCACGACCTGGGCAACCCGGCCCGGGTCTTCGGCCACCAGGCCTTTGATTGCGTTGAGCTGTGCCTCGTAACCCTCGTTCGGGCTAGGCAGCAGAATGCTTGTCGGGCCACCCAGGCTGACGCGGTCGTTGGCCAGTTCGCCATCCAGACCCATCATGCCGCCCAGCTCCATGTCGCTATCCGAGGCAGCCTGCTTGCCGCCCCCTGTAATGTTGTTCAGTACCGGCCGCAGCACACCGAACACCAGCACCAGGATGAACACCACGCCCAGCACTTGCTTGACGATGTCCCAGAACCACGGCTGCTGGTAGAAGGCGATGTCGGCGATCTCTTCGCCACGGTCAGCGGCGAACGGTACGTTGATCACCGTCACGCTGTCGCCACGGCTGGCATCGAAACCGACCGCGTCCTGTACCAGGCGAGTGAAGCGTGCCAGGTCCTCGGCGCCCCATGGCGCACGAGTGGCGTCGCCGGTGGCCGGGTCGATCTTGACCTGGTCGTCCACCACCACCGCCACCGACAGGCGGGTCATGCGCCCCTGCTGCTGGCGGGTGTGGCTGATGGAACGGTCCAGCTCGAAGTTCTTGGTGCTTTGCTGGCGCTTGTCCGACGGGTACGGGGCGAGCATCGGCTGGCCGGTGGCCGGGTCCATGATCTGCTGGCCGTTGGCATCCACCAGCGGCTGGCCAGGCTGGATGGCCGCGGCCGGGGTAGCAGCACCACCGGTGGTCTGCGGTGCCGAGGCCGGGCCTGGCGGCTGGTTGCTCAGCGCGCCGGGCACACCTTGCGGGCCCTGGCTGCTGGCACGTTGCTCGTCGACCGACTGCTCGCTGCGCAGCGCCGGCTGGTCTGGGTTGAACTGCTCGGAGGTGGACTCGACCGCACTGAAGTCGAGGTCGGCGGACACTTCGGCCTTGTAGCGGTCATTGCCCAGCACCGGCTGCAGGATGTTGTGCACCCGCTGGGTGAGCATGCTTTCCACCCGGCGGCTGTAGTCGAACTGTTTGCCTGCCTGGGTCAGGGCGGTGTCCTGGATCTGCTCGGACAGCAGGTTGCCCTTCTGGTCGACCACGGTGACCTGGGACTTGTCCAGTTCCGGCACGCTGGTGGCGACCAGGTTGACGATGGCCATCACCTGCCCGGCTTCCAGGGCACGGCCCGGGTACAGCTCGACCAGTACCGAAGCACTGGGCTTGCGTTCGTCACGCACGAACACCGAGCTTTTCGGGATGGCCAGGTGCACGCGCGCACCCTTGACGTTGTTCAGGCTGGACACGGTACGCGCCAGTTCGCCTTCCAGGCTGCGACGGTAACGGGTGGCTTCCATGAACTGGCTGGTGCCCAGGCCCTGCTCCTTGTCGAGCAGCTCGAAGCCGACATTGCCATCGCTCGGTGCCACGCCAGCGGCCGCCAGTTTCAGGCGCGCACGGGAGAGGTCGTCGGCCTTGACCAGCAGAGCGCCGGAATTGGGCTCGACGTTGTAAGGGATGTCGGCAGCGGCCAGGGTATCCATGACCTGCTTGGTGTCCATGCCCGCCAGGCTGCCGTACAGCGGACGGTAATCGGGTTGTTGCGACCACAGCACCACGGCAAAGCCGATCGCCACGCTGGCGGCCAGGCCGACCAGAAGGCCGATCTGACGCAGCATGGGCATCTGCGCGATGTTTTCAAGAAACGCCATGCCGAACAGCGGCGGCTTGGCCGCGGGCGGGCCGCTTTTGGCAGGGGGGTTGTCGACGACTGCTTCAGCCATGGTTTACGTCCGTCCTCAAACCGGCATCTGCATGATGTCCTGGTACGCCTGGACCAGCTTGTTGCGTACCTGGGTCAGTGCCTGCATCGACACACTGGCCTTTTGCGAAGCGATCATCACGTCGGTGAGGTCGACACCACTCTTGCCGATCTCGAAAGCGTTGGCCAACTGGGTCGAAGCCTGCTGCGTCTCATGCACCTTGCCGATGGCCTGGCCGAGCATGTCGGCAAAGGTACTCTGCCCCGGTGCCAACTCGGGGGCGGCAGCCACCTTGGGCAGCGACATGGCATCGGCCTGCATGGCCCGCATGTCCAACATCAGACGATTGAATTCAACACCTTGGCTCATGACCCTTCTCTCTCCTGCGGCCGCATTTTTTTGACAGTGATGCGGCGGATAGCCAACCTAAAGCAACAAAGGTGCCAGCCTTGGCGAGCAACGCGATCCCTGTGGGAGCGGGCGTGCCCGCGAACACCGGCGCAGCCGGTGCCCGCCACCGCGTCGAATTCTTCGCGGGCACGCCCGCTCCCACACGGGGACCGCGCCAGCAGCGGTATATATTGCCCGTCAGCCGAACAGGCTGGCCTCGACGTCAAACCCGGCATCGCGCATCTGCGCCAGCTTGTAGCGCAAGGTACGCGGGCTTATCCCCAGGCGTTCGGCCGCCTCTTTGCGGCGGCCGCGCTCGGCGCGCAGGGTGTCGATGATCATCTGGTACTCATGACGACGCATGTCATCGCCCAGCCCGCCAGCCTCGGCTACCACCTCTGGCGATGGCTCGATGCCAGCTGACAATGGAATGGCGCCTGCCAGACAAAAATCCGCCGCCTCGATCACCCCTCCCTGCTGCAGGATCAGCGCCCGCTGCAGGGCGTTGTCCAGTTCGCGTACATTGCCCGGCCAGGCATACGCCTGCAGGCAGGCCCGGGCCTGGGGCGACAGCTGCACCGGGGCGTGCTTCATCTTGGCCACGTGACGCGCCAACAGGCGCTCGGCCAGTTGCAGAATGTCACCCGGGCGTTCGCGCAGCGGGCGCCAGGCCAGGGGGAACACCGACAGGCGGTAATAAAGATCCTCACGGAAACGCCCGGCCGCCACTTCGCCAACCAAGTCACGGTTGGTGGTGGCCAGCACGCGGATATCCAGGCTGATCGGCTTGCGCCCGCCTACGCGCTCCACCTCGCGCTCCTGCAGCACCCGCAGCAGCTTGGCCTGCAAGGCCATTGGCATTTCCGATATTTCGTCGAGCAGCAAGGTGCCACCTTCGGCCTGCTCGAACTTGCCGGCCTGGGCAGCGATGGCACCGGTAAAGGCACCCTTCTCGTGGCCGAACAGCGTGGCCTCGAGCATGTTGTCGGGGATGGCAGCACAATTGATCGCCACGAAAGGCTGCGCCGCCCGCGGCGACTGCTGGTGAATGAAGCGCGCAAGCACTTCCTTGCCGGTGCCGGATTCGCCGGAAATCAGCACGGTCGAGTCACTGCGCGCCACCCGTGCGGCCAATTCCAGCAACTGTCGACTAGCCAGCTCGCAGGCCACCGGGCCCTCCTCTTCAGCCACGCGCCCGGCGGCATGCCGCTCGACCAGACTGAGCAATGCCTTGGGCTCGAATGGCTTGACCAGATAGTCGGCGGCCCCTTGGCGCATCGCCTCGACGGCACGCTCCACCGCGGCATGCGCAGTCATGAGCAACACGGGCAATTGCGGATGCTGGCGGCGCAGCTGGGCCAGCAGTTGGTGCCCATCCATGCCTGGCATGTTCACATCGCTGACTACCAGGCTGAAGGCCTCCTCCAGCACCGCTTCCAGCGCTTCTTCGGCACTGCCCACCGCCTGGTAGGCGAAGCCGCCGATTTCCAGGGTATCGCTCAGCGCCTGGCGCAGTACGCGGTCGTCCTCGACCAGCAGCACCTTGATCGCCATTACATGCCCTCCGCCAGCTGCCCGTCGATCAACGGCAGCTCCACTCGCACACAGGTACCACGGCCAGCCTTCGAGCGCAGGCGCAGCGTACCCTGGTGCGCGCGCACCACGGCCTTGACCACGGCCAGGCCCAGGCCGGTGCCAGTGGCCTTGGTGGTGAGGAACGGCTCGCCCAGGCGGCCGAGCAGCTCGGCATCGATGCCACTGCCGGCGTCGCTTACACACAGGTGCAGGCTGCGCTCGCGGCGGAACAGGTGCACCTTCAGTCGCGCCGGACCATCGCTGGCTTGCAGCGCATTTTCGATCAGGTTGAGCAATGCACCAATCAGGGTGTCGCGGTTGCATAGCAGCTCACCCAGGTGGCTGTCGCACTGCCAGCGCACGGCGTGCCCTTGCACATGCGCCTGGGCAGCCTGCTGCAGGGCCTGGAACAAGGCTTTTGGCGTGACCCGATCACTCAACGGCAGCTCGCCACGGGCGAACACCAGCATGTCACGTACCTGGTGTTCCAGCTCGTGCAAGCGCTCCTTCAAGGTGCCGGCAAAGCGCTGGCGGGTTTCCGCGCCCAGCTCTTGTTCTGGATCAGCCAGGTGACTGGCGTAGAGCATCGCCGCCGACAGTGGCGTGCGAATCTGGTGCGCCAGCGAAGCGACCATGCGCCCCAGCGACGACAGGCGCTCGTGTCGGGCCAGCTGGTCTTGCAGGCGACGGGTTTCGGTCAGGTCGTTGAGCAACACCAGCTGGCCGGGCTCTGCATCCAATGAGCGAGTGGCAATGGACAGGCGGCGGCCATCACGTAGCGAGACTTCGTGACCGTCATCCTTGCGCGGGGCAAAGCTGCGGGCGATCACTTGGCGCCACAGCTGGCCGACCAGCGGCTCGCCGAGCAGCTCACAGGCGGCCGGGTTGGCTTCGCGCACCAGGCCCTGGCCATCGATCACGATCACCCCGCCGGGCAGCAGGTCCAGCAGGTTCTGCAGGCGGTTGGCCAGGCGTTCCTTTTCGCTCAGCTCATCGATGCGCTGGGCGCTGACCACCGCCAGCTCGCCCTTGAGTTCACTGACCCGGGCTTCGAGCAGGCTGTAGGACTGGCTCAGCTGGCTGGACACCTGATTGAACAGGGCGAAGGCTTGTTCGACACCCTGGCGGCTTTCCTGCTCGACCAGGGATTGCCCCTGCGGATCGGGGACTAGGGATACGTGGGCGGCCTGGGGCATCGTGCTCTCTCGCGTGGCTGACCGTCATAAAAACGGTGTGTTGCCCAGGGTGTAGCAATAGCCGTGCCGGAGATAGGGATTTGGGCTGGCTGTGCCGGCCTCTTCGCGGGTGAACCCGCTCCCACAGGGACCGTGCAGGCTTCAAGCCTTGCGCAGTACTGGAGATTTTGGCTCCCTGTACCGGCCTCTTTCGCGGGCGTGCGCGCGAAGAGGCCGGCACAGGGACTGCGAGGCGTCAGTCTTCCGCCTGTTCCTCGCCGCCCTGACGGCTCATGCCGTACTTGCGCATCTTCTCTACCAGGGTGGTGCGGCGAATACGCAAACGTTCAGCTGCGCGTGCAACGATACCGTTGGCATCGTCCAGCGCCTGCTGGATCAGGCCTTGCTCCAGGCTACCCAGGTAGTCCTTCAGGTCCAGGCCTTCAGGTGGCAACATGGCGTGGTTGCTGAAGTTCGGCGTATGGCCGTTGATCGCCACGCGCTCTTCCAGGTCGCTGCGCAGGCTGTCGACCATCTGCTCGTCTTCGTCATCGACGTAACGGAATTTCTTCGGCAACTCGGACACGCCAATCACCCCGTACGGGTGCATGATCGCCATGCGCTCGACCAGGTTGGCCAGTTCGCGCACGTTGCCCGGCCAGCCATGACGACACAGCGACATGATCGACGCGGAGTTGAAGCGGATAGAGCCGCGCTTCTCGTGCTCCATGCGCGAGATCAGCTCGTTCATCAGCAGCGGGATGTCTTCCACCCGCTCACGCAGCGGCGCCATCTCGATGGGGAACACGTTCAGGCGGTAGTACAGGTCTTCGCGGAACGTGCCCTCCTCGATCATGGTCTCGAGGTTCTTGTGGGTCGCGGCGATGATGCGCACGTCGATGCTCTGGGTCTTGTTGCTACCCACGCGCTCGAAGGTACGCTCCTGCAGCACGCGCAACAGCTTGACCTGCATAGGCAACGGCATGTCGCCGATTTCGTCGAGGAACAGTGTACCGCCGTTGGCCAGCTCGAAACGCCCGGCACGGCTGGTGATCGCCCCGGTGAAGGCGCCCTTCTCGTGGCCGAACAGTTCGCTTTCCAGCAGCTCGGCCGGGATCGCACCGCAGTTGACCGGCACGAACGGCGCTTCGCGGCGCTTGGAGTGGTAGTGCAGGTTGCGCGCGACCACTTCCTTGCCGGTGCCGGACTCACCCAGGATCAGCACGCTGGCATCGGTATCGGCCACCTGCTGCATCATCTGCCGCACGTGCTGAATGGCACGGCTGGTACCGACAAGGCTGCGGAACAGGTTGGGTTCGCGCTGGCGACCACGCTCGCGCGCCTGGTCGTACATCTCGCGATAGACCTGGGCACGGTGCAGCGAATCCAGCAGCTGGCTGTAGCTTGGCGGCATTTCCAGGTTGGAAAGCACCCGGCGGCGAAGGTCTTCCGGGAACTCCGCAGAAGAAATTTCACCTAAAAGCAGAACCGGAAGGAACTCATCCCACCCAGCCACTGTCTTAACGAGCCCAAGCACACTGCCCGGGGCATTTACAGTGCCGATAAGCACGCACAGCACTTCGCGACTCGAAGACAACGGCTCGACCACCTGCTGCCAGTCCTGGCTGGAGCAAGCGAGGTTTTCTTCGCCGAGGAAGTTAAGCACCACCGCCAGGTCGCGGCGGCGTGCGCTGTCGTCGTCGATCAGCAGAATCTTGGTTTCACGCCACATGCAATAGCAACTTCCCTAGTCATATCGGCGCCCGAGGGCGTGCTCGACATCATTCCGACTGAATGGTCAGTGTTCGGACGTCTGAAATTCGAAAACAGCCACTAGTAAAGTCAAAAAACACCAGCCAGTCAAATTAATGGCGCATGGCTTTTGGCAACGTCTGTGGTCAGGTGAACAAATGGTATACCTTTGCCGCGTTCTTCGCCTGACGGATTTTCGTCATTTCATCCACCAAGGATTGACGTTCACCACTTGCAACATCGATTAGTTGACGGTATACGGCCAACAACTGTTCAAGGCTGGCACTGACATCGGCCTCGTTGCCTTTCGCCTCGCTCACCATGTCACCGATGCGCAAGCGGCATTCCAGGTCCAGCTCGCCGACAGCCTCCCAGTTACGCTCGGCCAGTGCTGCCAGCAGCATTTCCCGAGTCTGCTCGATCCGGGCGATTACTTCGCTCATGTCATCCTCCTTTATCAGGAAGCCGACGACTGATCGCCGATTGCGTCCCAACCTTC
>MTEW01003960.1_pt4 | contig 11088 bp, 11 predicted proteins | sample 1042681 | NCBI WGS metagenome assembly MTEW01 (sample SAMN06185811, study PRJNA358809) | soil metagenome | isolation source: soil biostimulated with citrate as carbon source | place: India | collected 2015-05-23
AGCCAGCACACCCAGTACGCCGAGGATGACGAAGGAGATGCAGAAAACCAGCAGCCAGATCTTGCTCAGCCAACCCTTGTAGCGCATCGACTTGACCGGGCTGCGGTCCAGCCACGGCAGGACGAACAGCACGGCGATGGCAGCACCCATGGCGATTACGCCGAGCAGCTTGTCAGGTACCGCACGCAGGATCGCGTAGAACGGGGTGAAGTACCACACCGGCGCAATGTGCTCGGGGGTCTTGAACGGGTTGGCCGCTTCGAAGTTCGGCTTCTCGAGGAAGTAACCGCCCATCTCCGGGAAGAAGAACACCACGAAGCAGAACACGAACAGGAACACCACCACGCCGACGATATCTTTCACGGTGTAGTAGGGATGGAAGGCGATACCGTCCAGCGGTACACCGTTCTCGTCCTTCAGCTTCTTGATGTCGACGCCGTCCGGGTTGTTCGAGCCGACTTCGTGCAGCGCCAGGATGTGCAGCACGACCAGGCCGAGCAGCACGATCGGCAGAGCGATCACGTGCAGGGCGAAGAAGCGGTTCAGGGTGATACCGGAGATCAGGTAGTCACCACGAATCCACTGGGTCAGGTCGTCGCCGATCACCGGGATGGCACCGAACAGGGAGATGATCACCTGGGCACCCCAGTAGGACATCTGACCCCAGGGCAGCAGGTAGCCCATGAAGGCCTCGGCCATCAGCACCAGGTAGATCAGCATGCCGAAGATCCACACCAGCTCGCGCGGCTTCTGGTAGGAACCGTAGAGCAGGCCGCGGAACATGTGCAGGTAGACCACCACGAAGAACGCCGAGGCGCCGGTGGAGTGCAGGTAGCGCAGGATCCAGCCGTACTCGACATCACGCATGATGTATTCGACGGAGGCGAAAGCGCCTTCGGCCGAAGGCTCGAAGCTCATGGTCAGCCAGATACCGGTAACGATCTGGTTGACCAGCACCAGCAGCGCCAGGGAGCCGAAGAAATAGAAGAAGTTGAAGTTCTTCGGTGCGTAGTACTTGGAGAGATGGTCTTCCCACATCTTGGTGGCGGGGAAACGCGCATCCACCCATTCCATGAATTTGCTCATCAGGCGTTCTCCTGGTCCACACCGATGATGATCACATCATCCGTCTCGTAGCTATGCGGAGGAACCGGCAGGTTCAGCGGCGCAGGCTGGGCCTTGTACACACGACCGGCGAGGTCGTAGCGCGAACCGTGGCAGGGGCAGAAATAACCGCCAACCCAATCCGGGCCGAGGTCGGCCGGGGCCACCTCCGGGCGGAAGGACGGCGCACAGCCGAGGTGGGTGCACAGACCGACTAGAACCAGCAGCTCAGGCTTGATCGCGCGGTTCTTCTTGTCGACGTACTCTGGCTGTACCGATTCGGCAGATTCGGGGTCAGCGACGCTGCCCTCGATCTTGCTCAGGTTGGCCAGGATTTCCTCGGTACGGCGCACGATGAACACCGGCTGACCGCGCCACTCAGCAACCATCTGCTGACCAGCCTCGATCTTGCTGACGTTCACCTTCACCGGTGCACCGGCCGCCTTGGCCTTGGCACTGGGGAACCATGACCCCACGAACGGAGTCGCAGCACCTACCGCTCCTGCTGCACCCACCACGGAGGTGGCTGCAACCAGGAAGCGACGCCGGCCTGCATTCACGCCGTCATTGCTCATTCAGTCGTCTCCCATCAGCTTTGTGGCCTGTTGTTCAGGCCTCTACTAGGTAAAAATCGGGCCGCGCAAAAAATTCGCCAAATGGTAAAGAAAAGCCCCTTTTCTGACAAGGTAATTACCCCTGAAGAGGCCGGCGAAAGCCTTGTCGGGCGCGGCTTGCGCGACTGCGGCACGTTGTCGCAGCTTTTCTTCTTGCCCATAAAAAACGCCCAGTTCCGTAAGGAAACTGGGCGTTTTCGAAAGCGCCAGCGAATTAACGCTTGGAGTACTGCGGACGCTTACGCGCCTTGCGCAGACCAACTTTCTTACGCTCAACTTCACGAGCGTCGCGAGTCACGTAACCGGCCTTACGCAGCGGGCTGCGCAGGGTCTCGTCGTACTCGATCAGAGCGCGGGTGATGCCGTGACGGATGGCACCGGCCTGACCGCTGACACCGCCGCCGATAACGGTAACGTAGATGTCGAACTTCTCGGTGGTCTCGGTCAGCTCCAGCGGCTGACGCACGACCATGCGAGCGGTCTCGCGGCCGAAGAAGGTATCCAGGCTGCGATTGTTGATGGAGATGTTACCGGTGCCCGGACGCAGGAATACGCGCGCGGTTGCGGTCTTGCGACGGCCAGTGCCGTAGTTTTGAGTCGCCGACATAATGAACTATTCCGTTAAATCTTCAGTTCTTGGGGCTGCTGAGCGGTGTGCGGGTGAGCGGCACCCTTGTACACCTTCAGCTTACGGTACATGTCGCGACCCAGCGGGTTCTTCGGCAGCATGCCTTTGACCGCGGTCTCGATCACGCGCTCAGGAGCACGAGCGATCAGCTTCTCGAAGTTGATCTCTTTAATGCCGCCCGGGAAACCGGAGTGGGAGTAGTACTTCTTGTCGCTGGCTTTGGCACCAGTTACACGCACCTGCTCGGCGTTGATGACGACGATGTAGTCACCGGTGTCAACGTGCGGGGTGTACTCAGGCTTGTGCTTGCCACGCAGACGGCTCGCGATTTCGGTGGCCAGACGACCCAGGGTCTGACCAGCAGCATCAACGACGAACCAATCGCGTTTTACTGTTTCCGGTTTAGCAGTAAAAGTTTTCATTCTTTATAGCCTCAGGGGCCGCCCAGCAAAAAATAGACGGCGGATCTTACTGGATAGTGCGTACTTTGACAAGTCAAAGGCAGCCGCATACGGACGCTATCGGGGGCTCGGGTCAGCGCGTCCACAATACGGCAAGATTCTTCGGCAGGCGGCGCATCACTTCCACCGCAGAAAGAGGTGCCGGATTATCCTGATTGCGAAAAAAATTTCAACCTGCTTGTATGACTCTTTTGCCAAGGGAGTGCTCCATGGAATACCGCAAGCTAGGCCGAACCGATCTCGATGTCAGCGCACTGTGCCTGGGCACCATGACCTGGGGCGAGCAGAACAGCAAGAGCGAAGGCCACGCCCAGATCGAACGGGCCAAGGCCAGCGGCATCAACTTCATCGACACCGCCGAGATGTATCCGGTGCCGCCGCGCGCCGAAACCTACAGCAGGACCGAGCAGATCATCGGCAGCTACTTCAAGCGGCATGGCGACCGCGCCGACTGGATTCTGGCGAGCAAGATCGCCGGCCCCGGCAACGGCATCAGCCACATCCGCGACGGCCAGCTCAAATTCAACCGCGAGCACATCGTCGCCGCACTGGATGCCAGCCTCAAGCGCCTGCAGACCGACTGGATCGATCTGTACCAGCTGCACTGGCCGGAACGCCCGACCAATTTCTTCGGCCAGCTTGGCTACCAGCATCGCGACGCGGACTTCACGCCGCTGGAAGAAACCCTGGAAGTGCTCGACGAGCAGGTCAAGGCGGGCAAGATCCGTCACATCGGCCTGTCCAACGAAACGCCGTGGGGCACCATGAAGTTCCTGCAGCTGGCCGAGACCCGCGGCTGGCCGCGCGCGGTATCGATCCAGAACCCCTACAACCTGCTCAACCGCAGCTTCGAGGTGGGCTTGGCGGAAGTCGCGATGCGCGAACGCTGCGGCCTGCTGGCCTACTCACCCCTGGCCTTCGGCATGCTCAGCGGTAAGTACGAGGGTGGTGCGCGTCCGGCAGGCGCGCGCCTCAGCCTGTTCAGCCGCTTCGCCCGCTACACCAACCCGCAGGCGGAAGCGGCCTGCTCGCGCTACGTGGCTCTGGCCCGCGAGCACGACCTGGATCCGGCGCAGATGGCGCTGGCCTTCGTCACCGCGCAGCCGTTCGTGACCAGCAACATCATCGGCGCCACCAGCCTGGAGCAACTGGACAGCAACCTGGCCAGTGCCGAGCTGAAGCTGTCCGAAGAAGTGCTTGCCGGCATCGAGGCGATTCACAAGGCGCAGCCCAACCCCGCGCCCTAAAAAAGAGAGGGCTGATCGTTTCTGGCGTCGCGTCGCGAGGCCAGGCGATCGGCCAGCCGGGTCGGCTCGGGCAAACGGTGACGCCTGACGCAGGACATCACCAGTTCGGGCGCTCGCTCGAGGCTGACCCGATTGCCCGGCGAAACGATCAGCGGCCGCACGCGATCCTTGCTGCGCAGCACCCAGCCGATCTGCTCGCCTCTCCTGCTCAGCAGCTCGACGCATGCACCCCGAGCCTCATCCAGCTCGGCGTGATGCCCCGTAAGAATCTTCTTGGCCACGCCAATGGTCGGCAAGCCGCTGACCACGCCCAGGTGCGCGGCAATGCCCAAGCCGCGCGGGTGGGCAATACCGTGTCCGTCGACGAAGACCAGATCCGGCTCCTGCGGCAGATCAGCCAACGCCCGAAGCAACGCGGGCAATTCGCGAAAGGACAGCAGCCCCGGCACATAGGGCATGCTGGTGGGAATGCGGACCACGCATTCGGCCAGCGGCTGCAGCGTATCGGCATCCAGTAGCACTGCGGCAGCGCGCGTGATGGCGCCGCCCTCCTCGAAGCCGACATCCACGCCCGCCAGGCGCCGCAACGGCGGGTGGTCGTCTTCCAGTCGTACTTGCCTGGCCAGGTGCGTCTGCAGCTCACGGGCAGCCGCCGGGCTGCCATCCCAATCCGGGAACGGGGACGCGGCCAGATCGCTCAATCGGCTCATGAAGTTCTCCAGACATTTCTGCCTTGGAGCCGCGGGGCAACGTCCGAGTTCGCCCCGCGGGGCGCTCCCGGTCACACCAACGAGCGGGAAATGATCTCCTTCATGATCTCGTTGGTGCCGGCATAGATGCGCTGCACCCGCGCGTCGGCCCAGGCGCGTGCGATCGGGTACTCCCACATGAAGCCGTAGCCGCCGTGCAGCTGCACGCATTCGTCGAGCACCTTGCACTGCAGATCGGTGGTCCAGTACTTGAGCATCGCCGCAGTCGGCACGTCGAGTTTGCCCTGCAGGTGCAGCTCCAGGCAGCGGTCGATGAATACCCGCCCAACCTGGATTTCGGTGGCCATCTCGGCGAGCTTGAAGCGGGTGTTCTGGAAGTCCGCCACGGCCTTGCCGAATGCCTTGCGCTCGCGGGTGTAGTCCAGCGTCCACTGCAGCGCCGCCTCGGCCGAGGCCAGTGCGCCGACGCCGACGGTCAGACGTTCCTGCGGCAGCTCCTGCATCAGGTAGGCGAAGCCCATGCCCGCCTGGCCCAGCAGGTTTTCCTTGGGTACGCGCACGTCCTGGAAGAACAGCTCGGAGGTGTCCTGAGCCTTCATGCCGACCTTCTCCAGGCGCTTGCCCTTGGAGAAACCTGGGGTGTTGGCCTCCACCAGGAACAGGCTGGTGCCCTTGGCACCGGCCTTGGGGTCGGTCTTGGCCACGACGATCACCAGATCGGCCAGCCAGCCGTTGGTGATGAAGGTCTTCGAGCCATTGATCACGTATTCGTCGCCATCGAGCACCGCGGTGGTCTTCACCCCCTGCAGGTCGGAGCCGGCGCCCGCCTCGGTCATGGCGATGGCGGTGACCATCTCGCCGCTCACCAGCTTGGGCAGGTAATGCTGCTTCTGTGCTTCGCTACCGTAATGCAGGATGTAGGGCGCGACGATGTCCGAGTGCAGCGAGAAACCGATGCCGGTCAGCCCCAGGCGACCGATCTCCTCGATCACCACGGTGCTGTAGAGGAAATCGGCCGCCATGCCGCCGTACTCCTCGGGAATGTGCGAACAGAGCAGGCCAGCCTCGCCGGCCTTGTTCCACAGCGCGCGATCGACATGGCCATCCTTCTCCCACTGCGCATGGAAAGGCACGGCTTGCTGTTCGAGAAACTTGCGCACGCTGTCGCGGAACAGTTCATGGTCGGAGCTGAATATCGTTCTGGGGATCATGGCCTCACCTGCATCTGTGACTGCGTGAAAAGTGGCCTCGACTTTAGCCAAGCAAACGCTTGGTCACACTGGACACATGCGCCAAAAAATAAGACGATCCAGCCGCAGCATGACCACTTAGCCTTTAAAAAGAAGAACAATCATGGTGATCTCCCAGCCGCGTGCGGCCCTGCATCGCGTCAGCATTCTCGCCACCGACGGCGTGTTCGCCTCCACCCTGATGCAGGCCAAGGACTTCTTCCACATGGCCGGCATCCGTTACGCCAAGCAGCAGGGGCTTGGCCATGAGCCGCCCTTCGAGATTCGCCTGGTCAGCCCGGATGGCCAGCCGGTGAACAGCTTCAGCAAGGTGCAGGTTCCCGTGGACGGGAGCCTGGAAGCCTGCGACGTGATCATCCTGCCGGCCTTCTGGGACGATTTCGATGCACTCAGCCGCCGCTACCCGCAGGTGCTGGACTGGCTCAGACGCCAGCATGCGGCCGGTACGGCGATCTGCGGCGAAGCCAGCGGGGTGTTCTGGATGGCCGAGGCCGGCCTGCTCGACGGCAAGGAAGCGACCACCTACTGGCGCTTCTTCGGCGAATTCGCTCAGCGCTTCCCCAAGGTGCTGCTCAATCAGGACAAGCACCTGTCCGATGCCGACAATCTGTATTGCGCCGGCGGCGTCACCTCGGCCTGCGACCTCTACATCTACCTGATCGAACGCTACTGCGGCGCCAGCGTGGCCCAGGGCGTAGCCCGCGACATCCTCTACGAGGTGCAGCGCAGCTACACCCCCGGACGCATCGGTTTCGGCGGGCAGAAACTGCATCAGGACGTGACCGTACTGCAGATCCAGCAGTGGCTGGAGGAGCACTACGCCGACAAGTTCCGCTTCGAGGACGTGGCCCGTGAACACGGCATGAGCATCCGCAACTTCATGCGCCGCTTCCAGGGCGCCACGGGCGACAAGCCACTGCATTATCTGCAGCGCCTGCGCATCGAAACCGCGAAGAGCCTGCTCTCCTCCACCCGCAAGAGCATCAAGACCATCAGCTACGAGGTCGGCTACGACGACGCCAGTTTCTTCGCCCGCCTGTTCCGCCAGCACACCGAGCTGTCGCCCAACCAGTACCGCCGCCAGTTTCAGCACAAGGACAACCCGGGCTGAGCGGGCCACGCCGCACGACGGCATCCGCCGCTAGCCGGCAAAGCGCCAGCCCACCCTTGGTTAGGTTGGCGCATCCCCTGAGCGCCCTATGATCGGGAGGCGACCATAACAACAACAGGTTCATCGCCATGCGCCGTCTACTGATTGCCCTGCTTGCCACCTGCAGCCTCAGCGCTGCCGCGGCCGACAACTGGAAACCCTTCCCGCTCGACCAGAGCGCCTACGACTACAGCGGCGACAAGCTGCGTCAGGCCTGGCCGCAGCTGACCCGCGGCTTCGGCGACTATCCCTTCCCCGACGCCGACTGGGTGGTGAACATGGCCACCCGCCATCCGCAGGCGCTGGAGAAGACCGTGGCAGCCGGCACCGGCTTTACCGGCCAGCCGGAAGAGGCCGAGATCTATGCCCAGAAACTGCAGGACGTCTGGCGCCTGATGTTCCGCGGCGATTTCGCCCAGGCCAAGGAACAGGGTCTGGCGCTCGGCGTCGGCGGCCAGATCCCGGCCATGTTCGCCCAGGTCATCTACGCCATGTTCCTGGTTCCGGACCAGGCCGAGAAGCATCGCCTGCTGGAAGAAGTGATTGCCTATACCGACGAGGCCGGCGAACTGGTGCAAGCCGATACCGTCGCGCAGTTCGGCCGCGTCTACGCCAAGGCGCGCCTGGGCGAGGAACTGTCGGTGCCGGTGGTGCTCAAGCGCGGCTATACCACGCAGATTCCCAATGAGCTCAAGGCCCTGCTGGCCAAGCAGCCGCAGCAGCCGTTCGCCCTGGCGCTGTATGGCGGTTATGAAGCGGGAGTGATCCGCAAGGTGGGCAAGCTGGTGGGCAAGATGACCTACGGGGTCAGCGCCGACAACATGGAGAAGTACTTCCAGCGCAGCTTCCAGGCCCGCGACGACCTGCCCATCGGCCACTACGAGTATGCCAACGCCCTGACCTACGTGTACGGCGACGATCAGGAGGACAAGGTGATTACCCACCTCGAGCGCGCCGCAGCGATCAAGCCGATCAATGCCATGGAGGCCCTGGAAGTGGCGCACGCACAGAAGATGCTGGCGCAGTACCGGCAGAAGCTGGCTAAGAATTGAACGGTGACCGGCGTAGGGTGCGCCGTGCGCACCAACAAACAGGCGCCGACGTAGGGCCTTGATAAGGGGCTTTTGGTGCGCGCGGCGCACCCTACGTGAATCACGCACCACCCAAGACACGAAAAAGGCGACCTCTCGGGTCGCCTTTTATGTGGTTCGGCAGTTGTCAGGGTCGGTGCGGGCGCGAGAGGAACTCGTGCGACTGCATTTCCAGCAGGCGGCTCAGGGTGCGCTGGAATTCGAAGCTCAGGCGGCCACCGGTATACAGGTCCTTGAGCTCCACCTCGGCGGAGATGATCAGCTTGACGTTGCGGTCGTAGAACTCGTCCACCAGGTTGATGAAGCGCCGCGCCATGTCGTCCTTGGCCACGCCCATCTGCTCGACATTGGCCAGGATCACCGCATGGAAGATCTTGCCCAGCTCGATGTAGTCGTTCTGGCTGCGTGGGCCATCGCACAGCTCGCGGAACTCGAACCAGGCCACGTCTTCGCAGACCCGCACGGCGTTGATGGCGCGGTTCTCGATCATCAGCGCCTCGTTCTCGACCATGTGCGTGCAGTCCGGCAGCAGACTGCGGAAGCTCTTCATCAGGCTGGCATCGGCCTCGGCATCCAGCGGGAAGTGGAACAGCTCGGCCTGCTCCAGCGCCCGCAGACGATAGTCCACACCGCTGTCGACATTGACGATGTCGGTGTGCTCCTTGAGCAGGGCGATGGCCGGCAGGAAGCGCGCACGCTGCAGGCCGTCCTTGTACAGGCCGTCCGGCACGATGTTGGAGGTAGCCACCAGCGATACGCCGTTCTTGAACAGCTCTTCGAGCAGGGTGGCCAGGATCATCGCGTCGGTAATGTCGCTGACGAAGAACTCGTCGAAGCAGATCACCCGCGCCTCGTCGGCGAAGCGCTTGCCGATGATGGTCAGCGGGTTCTTCTCGCCCTTGAGGGTCTTCATCTCCTCATGCACACGCTTCATGAAGCGGTGGAAGTGGGTGCGCATCTTCTGCTCGAACGGCAGCGCATCGAAGAAGGTATCGACCAGGTAGGTCTTGCCGCGTCCTACGCCGCCCCAGAAGTACAGCCCCTTGACCGGCCCTTGCGGTTTCTTGCCGAACAGCTTGCTCATCAGGCCGGACTTGCCCTGATCGCGCGCGATCAGGTCGTCGTACAGACGCTGCAGGTGACGAACGGCGTTTTCCTGGGCCGCATCATGGAAGAAGTCGGGCCGTTTGAGATCGGCCTGATAACGCTCTAAGGGGGTCATGATTCGTTAGCCGGGCAAGTAAAAACGGGGGCGTCACTTTAGCGACGCCCCCGTTGGTTGGCAATCATGGCCGTAGCCCGGATGCAATCCGGGGAATACTGGCGATGCTCGCCCCGGATTGCATCCGGGCTACTTCACTCCTGCGGCGCCAGCGCCTCACGCAGACGGGTGATGGCCGCTTCCACGGCCTGACCATCGGCGAATTCGGGGCTGCTCGCCACGTTCTCGCCGTCGATCCACACCGAGAACGCCAGGCCTTCGGCACGCACATCCAGCGGCTCGCCGGATTGCAGGCGCTTGTTGATCATGCCGGCCGACTTGCCATCGGCGAAGGATTTCGACAGCAGCAGTTGCTCACCATCGGCGTCCAGCAGGCGGAAGCGGAAGCTGCCGTCGTCGTCGCGGAAGCTGACGAAGCGTGCACTCTTGCTGGCTTTCTTCTTCTCGCCGGTAGCCACCTGCACCTGCTCGCGGAACGAGCGCAGGCCCACCGCCTCGCGCAGTTCGCCGAGGAAAGGCGTGGCGATCCTGCGCGCCTTGGCCGCACCGGCGAGGAGGATGTCCTCCAGATCGGCCGGCCGGGCGATCAGCGCGTTGTAGCGCTCGCGTGCCTCGCCCAGGGTGTCTTCGAGCAACTGATACAGGCGGTTCTTCGCCTCGCCCCAGGCCAGCCCGCCTTCCAGTTCGGCACGGAACTCGGCCTGCTGCGCAGGAGTGGCGAAAGCCTGGTACAGGGTGAACAGGTGCGAACCTTCGGCGTCCTTGGGTTCACCCGGCAGCCTGGAGTCGGTGACGATGCGCGCCACGGCGTCCTTGAGCTGCTTGGCGCTGCCGAACAGCGGGATGGTGTTGTCGTAGCTCTTGCTCATCTTGCGTCCATCGAGCCCCGGCAGCGTGGCCACTTCTTCCTCGATCACCACCTCGGGCAGCACGAACAGGTCCTTGCCCTTGCCGAACAGGTGGTTGAAACGCTGGCCGATGTCGCGAGCCATTTCCACATGCTGGATCTGATCACGCCCGACCGGCACCTTCTGCGCGTTGAACATCAGGATGTCCGCCGCCATCAGCACCGGGTAGCTGAACAGGCCCATGGTCACGCCGGCATCCGGGTCCTCGCCCTGCTCAAGGTTCTTGTCTACCGAGGCCTTGTAGGCGTGGGCGCGGTTGAGCAGGCCCTTGCCGGCGACACAGGTCAGCAGCCAGCACAGTTCGGGAATCTCGGGAATGTCGGACTGGCGGTAAAAGGTCGCCTTGTCGGTGTCCAGGCCCAGGGCCAGCCAGGTCGCGGCGATTTCCAGACGCGAGCGCTGGATGCGCGCCGGGTCGTCGCACTTGATCAGCGCGTGATAGTCGGCGAGGAAATAGAACGAGTCCATCTGCGGGTCGCGGCTGGCCGCGATGGCCGGGCGAATGGCGCCGGCGTAGTTGCCCAGGTGCGGCGTGCCGGTGGTGGTGATACCGGTAAGGATACGGGTGGTCATGTCAGATTCGCTTTGCTTGAACTATTCGCTGATCGCGCGAGCCGAGGCCGCGGGACGCCTTGAATGCCAGATTGATCGTAGGGTGCGCCGTGCGCACCAGCTTTGTGGTGCGCACGGCGCACCCTACGCC
>MTEW01001400.1_pt3 | contig 11071 bp, 13 predicted proteins | sample 1042681 | NCBI WGS metagenome assembly MTEW01 (sample SAMN06185811, study PRJNA358809) | soil metagenome | isolation source: soil biostimulated with citrate as carbon source | place: India | collected 2015-05-23
GTTCACCATCGCCGCCGCCAACGAAGGCTGGCAGCTCTATGAGGGCGAGCACGGCCGCTCCCGCTTCGACACCCTGAACGATGCCCGCGACAGCGCGCGGATGCTGGCCGCCACCCTGTACGAACACCACGGCATTCCAACCGCGGTGGTGATGGACATGGCCGGTCGCGAGGCCGTGGTCGTCTCGCGCCACGGTTGAGCCGCCTGCCGGGTGCGGGAAGCGGTCCCTCTCCCGCTTTCCGCGCCCGGCACGCTATCCCGCCGGCGGCAGCAGAACGCGGACCCGCAATCCCGGGCGGTGATCCTCCAGTCGGATCTGGCCGCGATGCCGATGGACGATCGCCCGCACCAGGCTCAGTCCCAGGCGCCTTGCCCGGACATGAACTTTATTGATGTGGCGGAGGCGCCCGGCTTCAGCCGGTGATCCCGGAGAGCTGGCGCAGGGCCTGTTCGAACACATCCACCGGTTGTCCGCCCTGGATCAGGTGCCGGTCGTTGAACACGACCGACGGCACCGCGCTGATGCCGTGCTCCTGGTAGAAGCGTTGTTGCGCGCGGACCGCGTCCGCGTATTCGTCCGAAGCGAGGATCGCGCGCGCACGCGTCTCGTCCAGGCCGACCGAACCGGCCGTCGCGGCCAGCACCTCGTGCGACGAGACGTCCTCTCCTTCGCTGAAGTATGCGCGCAACAGCGCGTGCTTCAGCGCACGCTGCCCGTCCAGGCCTTCCAGTCCGGCCCAATGCAGAAGCCGGTGGGCGTCGAAGGTGTTGACCATGCGGCGGCGGCGGTCCATGTCGAAGGTGAAGCCCAGTGCCTCGCCACGCTGGCGGATCGCTTCGCCGTTGCTGCGCGCCTGTTCGGCGCTCATGCCGTACTTGCGGGTCAGGTGCTCGATGACATCCTCGCCGCCGGCCTGCATCTGCGGATTGAGTTCGAACGGCTGGAAGTGCAGTTCCACCTGCAGGTCCCCGCCGATGCGGGCAATGGCCTGCTCCAGCGATTGCAGGCCGATGGCACACCAGGGACACACCACGTCGGAAACGAAATCGATCTTGACCGGTTGGCTCATTGCGAATCTCTCCAGAAGACGGCGGCAGGCGAAACGATGAAACGCGGCTCAGACCGGGGTCGGATTGCGGTATTTGAAGCCAGCCTGGTGCCAGTACGGGTAAGGCTTGGTGACCGCGCTGGCGGCATCCAGGCGCGCCACCTGCTCGGCACTCAGGTTCCAGCCGACTGCGCCGAGGTTCTGCTTCAACTGCGCCTCGTTGCGCGCGCCTACCACAATCGTCGAGACGGTCGGGCGCTGCAGCAGCCAATTCAGGGCGATCTGCGGCAAGGTCTTGCCGGTCTCGGCGGCGATTTCATCGAGTGCATCGACCACGCGGAACAGGTGTTCCTGATCCACCGGCGGGCCGGAATCGATGCTGGCCTGCGATTGCAGGCGACTGGTTTCCGGCAGCGGCTGGCCGCGGCGGATCTTGCCGGTCAGGCGTCCCCAGCCCAGCGGGCTCCACACCACCGCGCCGACGCCCTGGTCGGCGGCCAGCGGCATCAGTTCCCATTCGTAGTCGCGGCCGACCAGCGAGTAATAGGCCTGATGGGCGACGTAGCGCGACCAACCATAGCGGTCGGCCACGGACAGCGACTTCATCAGGTGCCAGCCGGAGAAATTCGACACGCCCAGATAGCGGATCTTGCCGGCGCGGACCAGATCGTCGAGGGTCGACAGCACTTCCTCGATCGGCGTGCGCGCGTCGAATCCATGCAACTGGAACAGGTCGATGTAGTCGGTGCCCAGGCGCTTGAGCGCGGCGTCCACCGCGTGGAGGAGGTGATAGCGGGAGGAACCGACGCTGTTCTCGCCCTCGTCGAAACGGAAGGTCGCCTTGGTCGACAGGATCAGGGAATCGCGCGGCCGTCCCTTGATGGCCTCGCCCAGGATCGATTCGGCGGCTCCCTTGGAGTAGACGTCCGCGCTGTCGAACATGTTCAGCCCGGCGTCCAGGCAGACATCGATCAGCCGGCGCGCCTCGGCGACATCGGTCTGGCCCCAGGAACTGAACAAGGCGCCCTGGCCGCCGAACGTGCCGGTGCCGAAGCTGAGGACGGGCACGCGGAAACCGGATGCGCCCAGGTAGCGATATTCCATGGCGGGGAACTCATGCGGGGAGGGTCCGTCATTTCACTCCTCCGCGCCGGACCGGGCAAGCCGCGGGGTGGAAAGGATTGTTGCCTTCCACCCCGCGAATCCCGGGTCCGCGCCGATCAGTACGCGCTGGCGGTCGGGCGCACGATCACTTCGCTGACATCCACATCGTCGGGTTGCTCGATGGCGTAGGCGATCGCGCGGGCGATCGCCTCGGCGGGGATGGCGATCCTGCGGAACTCGTCCATGCCGGCCTTCGACGCCGGATCGGTGATGGTGTCGGCCAGTTCGCTGGTGGTCACGCCCGGCGAGATCACGGTCACGCGCAGGTCCTGGTGCTCCTGGCGCAGGCCTTCGGAGATCGCCAGCACCGCGTACTTGGTGGCGCAATAGACCGCGGCTGTCGGAAACACCGCATGGCCGCCAATCGACGACACGTTGACGAACTGGCCGCCGCCCTGCGCCTTCATGACCGGCAGGCCCGCGGCGATGCCATGCAGGACACCGCGGATGTTGACGTCGATCATGCGGTTCCATTCGTCAATCTTCAGCGCCTCCAGCGCCGACAGCGGCATCACGCCGGCGTTGTTGATGATCACGTCCACCCGGCCAAACTCGGCGCGCGCATGGTCGATGAAGGCACGGGTGTCTTCCAGGTCGGTGACGTCGAGACGGCGATGGCGGGCCTGGCCGCCGGCCCGGGTGATTCCGGCGACCAGGTGTTCCAGGCGATCCGTGCGGCGCGCGCCCAGGACGACGCGAGCGCCACGTCGCGCCAGTTCGCGCGCGGTGGCCTCGCCGATGCCGCTGCTGGCACCGGTGATGGCGATGACTTTTCCTTCGATTCCGGACATGGGGGATGGCCTCTCGTGGGGGCCGGTGCAGGGGTGCGCCGGCGGGAGGCGCAGTCTGGTCCCGCCCTGTCGTTCGTCGATATCCGGTTTCTCCGCCATTCTTGCCTGATCCTGCTGGAGGCCTCCGGCGGCGCTTTCCGGTTCCGATACCGGGCGTAGACTCCACGCTCATGGAAACCATGCCCATCCCCCCGCATGCCGGCACCTCCGCGCCCTCCGGCCTCGAATCGCAGCTCGAGGAACGGCGGCTCGCCCTGGCCGAGGCGATTGAACGATTCACCGGCCACGACGGCATCCACGACACCGCGATCGGCGCGCTGCGCTTCTCCCGCCTGAGCGCACCCAGCGCACCCATGGGCGGTCTGCAGGAGCCTTCCCTGTGCCTGATCGTCCAGGGCAGCAAGCAGACCCTGCTGGGCGACGAGGTCTACCTGTACGACGCATCGCGCTACCTGCTGGCCTCCGTGGATCTGCCGATTACCGGGCAGGTGATCCAGGCCACCCGCGAGCAACCGTACCTATGCTTCGTGCTGAAGCTGCCGCCCGCCGACATCGCCGCGCTGGTGACCCAGGCGGAGGAGGTTTCCGCGCCCCTGCCGCCGCCGTCGCGCGGCATCGCGGTCAGCCGCTGTGATGCGGAACTGATGGACGCCGCGCTGCGGCTGGTCCGATTGCTTGATGCGCCGCAGGACATTCCCCTGCTCGCCCCGCTGATCCTGCGCGAGATCCACTACCGCCTGCTGCGCAGCGAACAGGGCGGCATGTTGCGCCACATCGGCGTGGCCGACAGCCAGGGACATCGGGTCGCGCGGGCGATCGGCTGGCTGCGGCAGAATTTCCACCAACCGCTGCGCATCGACCACATCGCCCGCCAGGTGCACATGAGCCCTTCGGCCCTGCATCACCATTTCAAGGCAGTGACCGCGATGAGCCCGTTGCAGTACCAGAAACAACTGCGCCTGCAGGAGGCCCGCCGCCTGATGCTGACCGAGGTGGTGGACGCGGCGACCGCGGGGCATCGGGTGGGCTACGAGAGCCCATCGCAGTTCAGCCGCGAGTACAGCCGCATGTTCGGGGCGCCACCGGTGCGCGACGTCGAACGCCTGCGCACCAGCTGAATCCGGCCCAAGGGTGACCCGCCGTTCAAGGACATGAACTTCGGGTGACAGGCACGCGGGAAAAGCCCGTCGGCGCGTTGCTGGCCTCCATCGGCCGGCGCAGAATCAAGGCTCCCCATTCCGGAGACCGGCCATGAAACGCGTATCCCTCCTGTCCGCCCTGGTACTGGGCCTGGCGCTGAGCGGACCGCTGCTGGCCAAGTCCAGGACCGTCACCGATCCCGACACCCCGCGCGAACTGCCGACCGCCAATGCGGTCAGCATCGACTGGACCGATCCCGCCCAGTTCACCGACCTGCGCTACAGCGGCAATCGCTGGGAAGCCGCGCAGGGCAACTGGGTGGTCGATCTCGCCACCTACCTGCAGAAGCAGGCCGGCAAGCGCCTGGCGCCCGGCCAGCAGATGCATATCACCATCACCGACATCCGCCGCGCCGGCAGCTATGAACCCGGCCGCGGCTTCAACATGGATCGCATCCGCATCGTCAAGGACATCTACCCGCCGCGGGTGACGCTGAATTTCGAGCTGAAGGACGCCAACGGCCAGGTGCTGGCGCAGGGCGAGCGCAAGCTGGTCGACAGCGCTTTCCTGATGGGCGGTGGCCAGTTGCTGGATACCGATCCCCTGCGCTTCGAGAAGCGCATGCTGGACGACTGGTTGTACCGCGAATTCAGGCGTGACGGCGCCTGAGTCCGTCACCCGGGCAGGATGAAGAGGAAGGCGGCCGCAGGGCCGCCTTCTTTTTTCCGCCCCCGTCCGCGTGACGCGGCATCCGGGTGCTTGCGCGGGAGCCGGCCGCCACCATATATCCGGTTCGACGATCCCGGAGCCTTCCATGAGCGCCTTCGACCTCACCCCTCCCACCGATACCCAGCGCGGGCAACTGACCGCTGCCCTCAGCGACGAGGAACGCCGGGTCCTGCTCCATCACGGCACCGAGGCGCCCTTCTGCGGCGTGTTCCTGGACAACAAGCGCGAAGGCACCTACACCTGCCGTTTCTGTGGATTGCCGCTGTTCCGTTCCAGCGCCAAATTCGATTCCGGCACCGGCTGGCCGAGCTTCTTCGCGCCGTTCGACGAGCGCCACATCGGCCGCAACCGGGACAGCAGTTACGGCATGGTAAGGACGGAGATCGTCTGCGCCCGCTGCGGCAGTCACCTGGGCCATGTGTTTCCGGATGGACCGCCGCCGACCCACGAGCGCCATTGCCTGAACTCGGTGTCGCTGGATTTCACCGGTGAAGGCGAGCCACTGCCGGATCTCATGCAGCGCGGCGCGCCGGAAGGCCAGCCGCTGGCCTGAGCGGCCCTGCCACTGTCACAAAACCGGCATGTGGGGCGCGTAACCTGACGGTCACGAAACTGTCGTCTGCCGTGAAGGCGGCTTCGCCATGCTGGTCCGTTCCGATGCCGACGTCCTGTTTGACGGATTTCCCGGCCTGCTGTGGGCATTGCGCTTCGATGCCGGCGGACAAGCCACCTCCATCGAGGCGGGCAACCCGCTGGAAGCAGCAGGAACCGGTTGGTGCTGGCTGCATTTCAATCAGAGCGATGCCCGCAGCGCGCAGTCGGTGATGCGCCTGCCGCTGTCCGAGGACGCGCGCGAAATCCTGCTGTCGCACGACACCCACGTCATCCTGCAACGGCAGGAGGACAGTGCCTACGGAATACTGGTCGACTGGGAACACCAGCGCGCCGGCGGTTCCGCGCCTCGCACGCCGGGCCAGCACGACGGCCTGGGCTGGTTGCACTTCGCCATCGGCGACGGCCTGCTGGTGACCGCGCGCCGGCAGCCGCTGCGTTCGGTGGAGACCGTACGCCGGCAACTGTGCGCGGGGGAGCGTGGCACCTCGCCGGCCCGCGTGCTGGAAGCCATCGCCGAACATTTCGCCGACTCGGTCGAGCGCGCCACCAACGACCTGTCCGAATCGCTGGACCGCATCGAGGACCGCGTGCTGGCCGACGCCATCGGCGACGAACGCCGCGATCTCGCCTCGCTGCGCCACCGGAGCGTGCGCCTGCACCGTCCCCTGACCGCGATGCGCCGGGTACTCAAGCAGTTCGAGCAACGACACGCTGCCGACGAGGAAGAGGACGAGCTGTTGCCGGTGGCGTCGCGACTCGGCCAGCGCTTCGATGATCTGGATGGCGATGTGTCCACCCTGCAGGAACGGGCACGCCTGCTGCAGGATGAGGTCGCCGCCAAACTGGCCGAGCGCACCAACACCCACCTGTACGTGCTGTCGATGATCACCGCGCTGCTGCTGCCGCCGAGCCTGGTGGTGGGCATCTTCGGCATGAACCTGCACGGCCTGCCGTTTGCCGATCATCGCGCCGGGGCATCGGCGGCGCTGGTCCTGTGCGGCCTGTCCAGCCTGGCGGTCTACCTGATGCTGCGGCGGCTCGGCGTATCGCGTTCGACCTGATCACGCCGGCCGACAGACGGCCACTCAAGAATCCCGGCCCGGGGCCGACATTCCTTCGTACCCCGCGCCATGCCACCCCATGCTCATCATCGTCGGAATCCTGGTCGTCATCGCCAGCGTGCTGGGCGGCTTCGTCGCCTCGCACGGAAAACTCGCCGCGCTCTGGCAGCCGTTCGAACTGGTGATCATCGGCGGCGCCGCGCTGGGTGCGTTCCTGATGAGCAATCCGCCCAAGGTGGTGAAGGCGACCTTCGCCAGCATCCCCGCGGTGTTCAAGGGCGACAAGTACAAGTCGGGCGACTACCTGGACGTGCTGACCCTGATGTACGAACTGCTGAACAAGGCGCGGCGCGAGGGCTTCATCGCGCTGGAATCGCACGTGGACAACCCGTCCTCCAGCGATCTGTTCAACAAGTACCCGAAGGTGCTGGCGGACCATCACCTGATGGACTTCATCACCGACTGCCTGCGCCTGATGGTCGGCAGCAACATCGAACCGCATGAGCTGGAACCGCTGCTGGAGCTGGAACTGGAGAAGCACCACCACGAAATGATGGCGCCGGCGCACGCGCTGGCCAAGGTCGCCGACGGCCTGCCCGGATTCGGCATCGTCGCGGCGGTGCTGGGCATCGTCATCACCATGGGTTCGATCGGCGGCGACATCGTCCAGGTCGGCGCGCACGTGGCCGGCGCGCTGGTCGGCACTTTCCTCGGCATCCTGCTGGCCTATGGTTTCGTCGGCCCGCTGGCGGCCGCGGTGGAAGCGCGCGCCGAACAGGACAGCCGCATCTACGAGAGCGTGAAGACCGCGCTGCTGGCCTGCCTGCGCGGCTACAACCCGAAGGTGGCGCTGGAGTTCGCCCGCAAGACCCTCCCCTCGAACGTGCGGCCGCAGTTCGCCGAGTTCGAGACCCACCTCAAGGGTGCGAAGTAGGCAGCGCCATGACCGAGAAGTCGACGGTCATCGTGGTCCGCCGGGTCCGCAAGGTCCAGGGCGGCGGCCATCACGGCGGCTCCTGGAAAGTGGCTTACGCCGATTTCGTGACCGCGATGATGGCGTTCTTCCTGGTGATGTGGCTGGTGGGCGCGACCACCAACAAGGAACGCGCGGCAATCTCCGAATACTTCCGCAACCCGAGTCCGCTCAGCGGCAAGAGCTTTTCGCCCGCGCCCGGTCCGAACGGTCCCGGCGGCGCCAGCACGTCCCTGATCAAACTGGGCGGCACGATGGACATTCCGCGCGGCAGCGGCGACGCCCCCTTCAGCAAGCCGGATCCGGACAATCGCACGCCCACCGCGGCGACCGACCCGGGCCAGGCCGCACGCGAGCACGCGCAGGATCAGCAACGGCTGGAGGCGTTGATGCAGGCGCTGGAGGAAGCCATCAGCCGCAGCCAGGCGCTGGAGCCGTTCAAGGATCAGCTGCTGATCGACCTGACACCGGAAGGCCTGCGCATCCAGATCGTCGATCAGCAGAACCGGCCGATGTTCGACCTGGGCAGTTCCTCGCTCAAGTCCTACACGGCGGACATCCTCCACGAGCTCGCCGGCTTCATCAATCGCGTGCCCAACCACATCAGCATCACCGGGCACACCGACGTCACCGCGTACAGCCGCGCCGGATACACCAATTGGGAACTCAGCGCCGATCGCGCCAACGCGGCCCGCCGCAGCCTGGTCGAGGCAGGCATGGACGAAGACAAGGTCACCCGCGTGGTCGGGCTTTCGTCCTCGGTCCTGTTCGACAAGCAGAACCCGCAGAATCCGATCAACCGTCGCATCAGCATCGTCATCATGACCCGCGCCGCCGAGGCCGAGGCGCTGGACGACAAGGGTCTCGCGCTGGGCAAGGTGCTGGCCGACGCGGACGTCCGGAGTCCCGTCGCGCCGCTCCCGGCCATGGCGCCCCCGCACGCGGGCCATCCCTGACAGGCTTCGCCCTGCCCGCGCGGGAGGCTATCCTTGCGCGATGACCCTGCGCACCATCTTCGCCACCCGCTACGTCACTCCGCTGCGCGAAGGCGGCTCCATGCCGGCCATCGTCGAAGCCGACGACGACGGCATGTACGTGCTCAAGTTTCGCGGCGCCGGCCAGGGGCCGCGCGCGCTGGTGGCGGAACTGATTTCCGGCGAGATCGCCCGGGCGCTGCAATTGCCGGTGCCGGAGATCGTGCTGATCGAGCTGGATCCGGATCTCGCACGCACCGAAGGCGATCCGGAGATCCAGGACCTGATCAAGGCCAGCGCCGGCCTGAACCTGGCGCTGGACTACCTGCCCGGCGCGGCCAACTTCGATCCGGTCGCGGAGCAGCCGGCAGCGGAGCTGGCCTCGGATATCGTCTGGTTCGATGCCTTCGTCAGCAACGTCGATCGCACGGTGCGCAATCCCAATCTGCTGATCTGGCATCGCCGCCTGACCCTGATCGATCACGGCGCATCGCTGTACTTCCATCACGGCTGGGATGGCGATGCCAGCGGCGCCGGCCGGCCATTCCCGCTGATCCGGGATCACGTCCTGCTGCCCTGGGCCAGCGATCTGGAGGCGGCCGACGCACGGCTGAGCGCGCGCCTGACGCCGGATCTGCTGGCGGACATCGTCGCGCAGGTGCCGGACACCTGGTTGCAGGGCGGCGACGCATTCGGCCCGCCCGATCAGCAGCGCGCGGCCTATACCCACTACCTGCAGCAGCGCCTGGCGCTGCCGCATGCGTTCGCGCAGGAGGCCCGGCGTGCGCGCGACTGATACCTACGACTATGCGGTGATCCGGGTCGTTCCACGGGTGGAGCGCGAGGAATTCGTCAACGTCGGCGTGATCGTGTCCTGCGAGAGGACCGGCTTCCTGGAAGCGCGCATCGAACTGGACGAGGCACGCGTGCGCGCGCTGGATCCGCGGGTGGATCTGGAGTCGCTGCAACGCCACCTCGCCGCCATCCCGCGCATCTGCGAGGGCGGCGCGCAGGCCGGCCCCATCGGATTGCTGCCCAAGCGCGCGCGTTTCCATTGGTTGACCGCCAGGCGCAGTGCGATCATCCAGACCTCGCCCGTGCACATGGGCAAGTGCGGCGACATGGAGGCGGTGATGGAGCACCTGCTCGACCGCATGGTGCGGCTCCGGTGATGCCGCGATGAGCGTGTACGTGGACGATGCGGTGCATCCCTGGCGCGGCCAGCGCTGGGCACACCTGATGGCCGATACGCTGGAAGAACTGCATGCCATGGCCCGGCAATTGGGCATTCCGCGCCGGGCCTTCCAGAACAAGACCAGCGGCGCCCACTACGACGTCAACGTGGATCTGCGCGAGGAGGCCATCCGGATGGGCGCAATCCCCATCTCCCGGCACCAGGATCGCGCACTGGTCAAGGCGGTGATCGCCCGCGCCAAGGAACAGGGACGCGACGGCGATTGATGCGTCGGGGCGGTCGTGCCTCAGCGCGGCTGGGTCGCTGACGCCGGCGGCGCCAGCCGGGCCAGCACCGAGGTCACCTCGCCGGCGATCTGGTCCTGCATCGCCAGTTTGTCCTCGTGCGCGCGATCGTAGGTGTCCGACCACACCACGAAGCCGTCGTCGGCACGCAGCAATCGCACCGATACCCGCAGGGTGCGCTCCGACTTGCGCACGCTGCCGTCCAGCAGATAGGACACCCCGAGCGAGCGCGCAATCTCCGGTACCGGCACCTGCTTGTCCTTGAACTGGAACGCGGCGGTCGGCGCGGAGACCCGCAAACCGGGCACCTGGCTCAGGCGGACGATCAGTTCCTCGGTCATGCCATCGGCGAAGGGCTCCTCGTTCATCGCGTCGGTGAGATCCAGGAATGGCAGCACCGCCAGTGTCTGCATCCGCGGCGCCGACGCGACCGGAGCATCGGCGTCCGCGCGATCGATCAGCCGGTAGGCCGCCACGCCGGAGACCGCCAGCAACGCGACGGCCAGCAGCCAGCCAAGCCGCGCGGGACCGCCGCGGAGGCGGCGGTCCGCGTTGTTCGCGAGTACGAAAGAATCCGCCTGGTCCACCGCCACCGGCGGCGCGGTGTCCCGGGCCGGTTCCGCGACGGGGGGAATCACCGCGACCTCCGCGATCAGGCGGTAGCCCAGCCTCGGCACGGTGGCGATGTAGCGCGGCTGGCGGGAGTCGTCGCCCAGTTGGCGGCGCAACGAGGTGATCGCCTGGTACACCGAATCCGGACTGACGATGACATCCGGCCAGCCACGGGCCAACAACGCGTCGAGGCTGACCACCTCGCCCGGCTGCTCGGCCAGGCGCAGCAACAACGCCAGTGCGCGGGCCTCCAGGGCAACGCCATCGTGTCCGCGCCTTGCCACGCCGGACACGGTGTCCACTTCCCAGTCACCGATGCGCAGCAGGGTTCGCGCGGTCTTGTCCAAGCATCCGTCCATTGGTTTCAGAACTTTTCAGCGTATTTCAGGACAGCCGTCAGGACTTCCCGCCTGCCGGGAAGGCATCGTACCGCGCACCGGTCCCGCCACGCAGGACCCCACATCCGACACATCGCCCGGGAATC
>MTEW01001277.1_pt3 | contig 11049 bp, 8 predicted proteins | sample 1042681 | NCBI WGS metagenome assembly MTEW01 (sample SAMN06185811, study PRJNA358809) | soil metagenome | isolation source: soil biostimulated with citrate as carbon source | place: India | collected 2015-05-23
CTCCTGACATGGCCTTCTCCACCCAGGACAACGACGAAGTCCTTTCCGAGATCAACGTCACCCCGCTGGTGGACGTGATGCTGGTGCTGCTGGTGGTGTTCATCGTCACCGCGCCGCTGCTGACCAACGCCATCCCGATCAACCTGCCGAAGACCGAGGCCGTGGCCCCGCCCGAGCAGAAGGACCCGCTGGTGGTGAGCATCGACGGCGCCGGCAAGCTGTTCATCAACAAGGACGAAATCCAGCCCGACCTGCTGCAGACCAGCCTGGAAGCCGCCAAGGCGAAAGACCCGGAACTGCGCGTGCAACTGCAGGCCGACGACCAGGTGGACTACGGCGCGGTGGCCCGCGCCATGGCCTCCATCGAGCGGGCGGGCATCACCAAGCTCGCGGTAATCACCGCGCGCTGAGGGGCATGTAGGTTGGTCTGAGCTACGCGAAGCCCAACGAAGGCATCCGATGCCGCGCGATGTTGGGCCTCGCTGCGCTCGGACCAACCTACGGTGTTACCGCGCTGACAGGCTTGGCTGATTTGTAGGTTGGTCTGAGCTACGCGAAGCCCAACGAGCGAACCCGGTGCCCTGCAACGTTTGGCCTCGTTGCGCTCGCACCAACCTACGTTCGCAGTGATCACCGCACAATGGCGGGCTTGGCTGATTTGTAGGTTGGGCTGAGCTACGCGAAGCCCAACGAGCGAATTCGATGCCCTGCAACGTTGGGCCTCGCTGCGCTCGGACCAACCTACGTTCGCAGTGATCACCGCACAATGACGGGCTTGGCTGATTTGTAGGTTGGTCTGAGCTACGCGAAGCCCGACGAGCGAACCCGGTGCCCTGCAACGTTTGGCCTCGTTGCGCTCGCACCCACCTACGGCGTTTCTGCGCTGACAGGTTTTGGCCGCCTCTCTTCAGGCAGGGGAGGGGTGGCTGTTTTACACCGATGGCTTTCATCCAGAAGGCCTTCTCCCATCAGGGTTGGCCCGGACTGCACCTCGCAGATCCGGGTTTTTTTTGCTGCGGCAGATGGGAAAGCCGAAGCTGCTTCATCCCTTGCGCCACAAGTCTTCAGACCCTTCCTCTGCGCTCATCGGATTGAGCCTCTTTCGTCCCATTGTGCTTATCGGCCTAGATAACCGCCGGCCCGCCAACTTGGCGATCGCGTTCCAAACAACGCCCATCCGAAGCAAGCAACGAGTGCGAAATGGAACTCCCTCATCTCGACCAGGCAGGTAGCACAAACACCAGCTCGGCCGTGGTCATGAGTTCTAGCTCGACGGCTTTCATCCGATCTCCCGTAAGGAGGCACCTGGAGTAGTCATGGCATCGAACAGTTTCCAAAACGAAGTACCCAAGTCGCGGGTCAACATCAAGCTTGACCTGCATACCGGCGGCGCCCAGAAGAAGGTCGAACTACCCCTGAAGCTGATGCTGATGGGCGACTACAGCAATGGCCGGGAAACACGCCCTCTATCCGAGCGCAGCAAGGTCAACATCGACAAGAACAACTTCGACAGCGTGCTCGCCGAATTCGCCCCGAGCCTGAAGCTCGCAGTGGAGAACACCCTGGCTGGCGATGACTCGGAAGTCCCCGTCGAGCTCACCTTCCAGCGCATGAAAGACTTCGAACCTGAGCAGGTGGCAAGGCAGATCCCGCAACTGCGCGCCTTGCTCGCGATGCGCAATCTGCTGCGCGACCTCAAGTCCAACCTCCTGGATAACGCCACATTCCGCCAGGAGCTGGAACGCATCCTCAAGGACGACGCCCTCAGCGACGAACTGCGTACCGAACTCGCCGCGCTCGCTCCCCAAAACGCTCGCTAACGCCCTCGGAAAGTCAAAGGAAGGTCACCCATGTCCGTAGAACACACCTCCGCGGCCCCGCGAGGCGCTGCTGAATTCGAGGAAAACCAGGGCGTCTATGCGGCCCTGTTCAGCAAGATCAACCTCAGCCCTATCAGCGAGCTGAGTGCTCTCGACGCGTTCCAGAACAACGAGGCACTGTCCGAAGCTTCTGCTGACGAGCGGGTCACCGCAGCGGTCAGTGTTTTCCTTGACCTGCTCAAGCAGTCATCGCAGAAGGTCGAGCGCTTGGACAAGACCCTACTCGACGAGCACATTGCCTCCCTGGATGCGCAGATCAGCCGCCAGCTCGACGCGATCATGCACCACGCGGACTTCCAGCGCGTCGAGTCCACCTGGCGCGGGGTCAAATCTCTGATCGACCAGACCGACTTCCGCCAGAACGTGCGCATCGAATTGCTCGACATCAGCAAGGAACACCTGGTGCAGGATTTCGAGGACGCCCCCGAGATCGCCCAGAGCGGCCTGTACGTGCACACCTACATCCAGGAGTACGACACGCCTGGCGGCGAGCCTATCGCAGCGGCCATTTCCAATTACGAGTTTGATCGCGGCCCACAGGACATTGCCCTACTGCGTAACCTTTCCAAGGTTGCCGCAGCGGCGCACATGCCCTTCATCGGTGCCGTCGGCCCGGCGTTCTTCGGCAAGGAAACGATGGAGGAAGTTGCCGCCATCAAGGACATCGGCAACTACTTCGACAGGGCCGAATACATCAAATGGAAGTCCTTCCGCGACAGCGACGACGCCCGTTACATCGGGCTGACCCTGCCCCGTGTGCTCGGGCGCCTGCCCTATGGCCCGGACACCGTTCCGGTGCGCAACTTCAATTACGTCGAGAGCGTGAAAGGTCCTGACCACGACCGTTACCTGTGGACCAATGCGTCTTACGCCTTCGCCGCCAACATGGTGAAGAGCTTCATCCACAACGGCTGGTGCGTACAGATTCGTGGCCCGCAATCGGGCGGGGCGGTTACCGACCTGCCGATTCATCTCTATGACCTGGGCACCGGCAACCAGGTGAAGATCCCGTCGGAGGTGATGATCCCGGAGACCCGTGAATTCGAATTCGCCAACCTGGGTTTCATTCCTCTGTCCTACTACAAGAATCGCGACTACGCGTGCTTCTTTTCCGCCAACTCGGCACAGAAGCCAGCGCTGTACGACACGGCCGATGCCTCGGCCAACAGCCGCATCAACTCACGCCTGCCGTACATCTTCTTGCTGTCGCGCATCGCCCATTACCTGAAGCTGATTCAGCGGGAAAACATCGGCACCACCAAGGATCGTCGTGTGCTCGAGCTGGAACTCAATACATGGATTGGCGGCCTGGTGACCGAGATGACCGACCCCAGCGACGACCTCCAGGCCTCGCACCCGCTGCGCGAAGCGAAGGTGATAGTCGAAGACATCGACGACAACCCCGGCTTCTTCCGCGTCAAGCTGTACGCCGTGCCGCACTTCCAGGTGGAAGGCATGGACGTCAACCTGTCGCTGGTTTCCCAGATGCCCAAGGCCAAGGCCTGAGCCTTCGCATAGGGAACACGACGTCATGAACATCGACCGCCCCCTATGGGCTGCGGGGACTCTCTTGTCCCCGCAGCAGTTCCAGCAGCAAGCGCGCTGGGAAGCCTGGACCAATGAATGCATCGCCCGACTCGCCCAGGTTCACCCCTGGGGCGTGCTCGTGGCCGCCTTCGATGTGGATGCACTGAAGCTGGGGAAGCTCAAGGCCCAGCGGCTCCAACTGCGGATGCCGGACGGCACCTTGATCGACACCGACCGTGCTGACGCCCTGCCGCCTGCGCTGGAGCTGTCCCGCGTGCTGGCGGACGACAGCCACCACGCGATCTTTCTGTTGGCGCTGCCGCTGGAGCAGGGCAACGGCAACAATTGCGTGCTCGATGGTAGTCGTGAGGACCGGCCCACTCGCTACCGCCAGGGCTGGCGAGCGGTACAAGACCTTTACGGTGACGAAAGCCAGTCCATCAGCGTGATGGAACACCAACTCAGTCTGCGCCTGTCCAGCGATGACAACGGTGACTACCTGACCTGTCCGGTCACGCGCCTGGTGCGCGATGCCCAGGGAATCTGGAGCATAGACTCCGGCTATGTACCGCCCCTGCTGAGTTTCGCTGCTCACGCCGGCCTGTTGGCCCAACTGGATAATTTGCTGACCCAGCTCTCCGCCAAGCGCCAGCGGCTGATGGGCATGCGCCGTGAGAGCAACCAGCGCATGGCCGACTTCGCCGTGGCCGACGTCTCGCTGTTCTGGCTGCTCAATGCACTCAACACCTACCAGCCGATCCTGGCTGACATCATGGCCAATCCAGCCCGTCATCCCGAGCAGATCTACCTGGAGCTGGCAAAGCTTGCCGGCAGCTTGTCGACCTTCTCGTTGGAACACGATATCGAACAGATTCCAGCTTACCGGCACGAACAACTGGAACAGGTTCTGGCGCCTTTGATGAGCCTGATCTCCACCCTGCTCGAGGCCAGCCTGCCTTCGCGCGTCATCGCGCTGGAACTGGAAGAGGCCGGCGCCAATCGTTGGAAGGTCTCGCTCAACGATCCGCGCCTGCGAGAGCCGGACGGTGCCGATTTCTACCTGTCCGTGCGATCGCGTTTGTCCGCTGCACAGCTGCAGAGCCAGTTTCCGCACCTGTGCAAGGTGGGCACGCCGGACGACGTCGATCACCTGGTCAATGCGGCGCTCGACGGTATTCCGCTGCAGCCCCTCAGCCATGTCCCGGCCGCTATTCCGTTGCGTCTGGAAAACCAATATTTCGCACTGGAGCTCGGGCATTCCAAGGGGCGGGCCATGCTGGCCGCAGGGGTCTGCGCCTTCTACGTCCCGGCCACGTTGATCGACGCGCGGCTGGAACTGTTCGCGGTGCTGCGCTGATGAGCCTGAACATCGAAAACTCCAGGCCTTCAGCGGTCGACGTGGATGCGTTGCTGCAGGACAGCTACCTGCTGGTCGTGGCCCTGCGTGAGGGTGCCACAGCAAGCGGCAGTCGCGATCTTTGGAAACACTGCTCCGCTCAGATCGAAGAGGTGCGCGAGAGGCTGAAGGCCGATGGCATGAGCCAGAAGAGCATCGACTGCATCAGCTACGCCCAGTGCGCCTTGCTGGATGAAACAGTGCTTGGCTACGCGAAGGATGAAGCCCATGCCGACTGGGCCGGTGAGCCCCTGCAGGCGAAGTTTTTCAACCGGCACCAGGCGGGACAGTTCCTTTACGAGGACATGTGTGACGTCCTGCGTGAGCCCGCCCCGGACCCACGGGTACTGACGGTTTACCAGCGTGTGCTGATGCTGGGGTTCAAGGGGCGCTACAACGATTTGCACCACCCGGAACGTGAGGATCTGCTGCGTGCGTTGGACGCTCGGGTTGCGCCCTTGGTGACACGCCAGGTGCTGTTCTCCGGCTCTGGGCAGGGGCGAGACGGAGCTGTTCGGCACGGGTTGCGCAGTCCGCTCATGCAACTGCTCGTGGCAGCACTGCTCATCGTTGGAACCTGGTGGGGGCTGAATCAGCTCCTCAGTAGCGCCGTCTCCTCGTTGATGCCCGGTGCGGCGTGATGGAGGCCCAATGACCTTGATGCTGACGCGCGGCCTCTGGCTGTTGGCCGCGCTGCTCGCCGTGGCGCTGCTATTCGTTTTCCCCATGCTCGGGTGGCAACGGTGGAGTGCGGTATCGATTATCGCGCTGGCGGCGGTCCTGGCCTGGCGCTGGACAGGCCAGCGTGCTGAGCAGTTGTCGCGGACGCTGGCACTCGACAGCGAAGTACCCCTGCCGGCCGCAGGTTTCCGACAACCCGTGGTACTGGTCTGTGGCGATGGTTTGCCGGCGCTTTTCGAGGCGCCTGAAGCAGGGCGATACGCGTTGAGAATGACGCCACAAGGTTGCTATTTATCGGTCGAAAGCCCCGAACACCTGCCCCGCAGGGTCCAGAGCATCTTGGCGCATCGGCCTCACTGGGGCGGACAGCTCTGTGTGCTCCTTATCGTCAATCCGCACGAGCACAGCGACAGCACCGAGCTGTACGGGCGTATTCGGACGATCCGTCATCAGTTGACGCTGGCCCGCCGATCTGGCCCTGCTCTGCCTCTACTCCTGGCTACCTACCTGCAAAGCGATCAGGGCGATGGTCCCTGGTTCTGTTGGGAGGCGGGGATGCAACAGGCGGATGTTCTGGAGGGCGGCGCTCGCACCGATTTTGGCGCATGGCAGAAGCACCCAGACGACCTCAATACCTCCGCACTTCGCCTGCGAACGGGCGTGATGTTGAACAGCATCGCCGAGTGGTTGAGCGAACACGTACGGGCTCATCTTGTTGCACCTGAGGCCCGTAGCCCTGTTGCGGTTGCGGTGGCCGGAGGGGTCACCCTGGTGCCGGCGCTACCAGGTGGCGTGGTCGGAAGTCTCTGGCAGCAATGGGTGTGTGGCAGGACCGCATTGGGCGAATTGGCAACCCCGGCGTCCTCGTCCTCGGCGCTATTGCCTCTCCCCGACCCGCTGCTGCCGCTGTTGCGGCTCAAGGCGCAGAACATCCCTTTGCGTCGAGCCGGAATCATTGCGCTCTGGTTGTTCGTGGCGGCGATGCTGACGGCATTTGCCAGCTCCGCCTGGCACAACCACCAATGGGCGCGGCAGACCAGCGACGACCTGCATCGCTACCTGGCCATTCCCGAGCCTCGACAGCGCGAACATCCCGAATTCGCTGAGCGTGAGGCAGCGATGTCGGCACTGCGCAGCCATGCTGTGCGCCTGGAAGACTACTACCGCCACGGTGAACCGCTGTGGCTCGGGTACGGCTTGTACCAGGGCGAACGCCTGCGCAACGAACTGTTGGCCGTGATCGCGGGGTATCGAGTGCCTGACGGCGCCCCAGCAGTGGCGACGATTCCCGATCCTGTGCGGCTGGACAGCCTGTCGCTGTTCGCGGTGGGCAGCTCCATGCTCAAACCGGATTCCACCCGGTTGCTGATCAATGCGTTGGTTGGCATCAAGGCCCAACCTGGCTGGCTGATCGTCATCGCTGGGCACACCGATGCCACCGGCGACGCTGAGGGGAATCTTCAGCTGTCCCGCGCCCGTGCCAGCGCTGTGCGCGACTGGATGCAGCGCATGGGCGATATCCCCGATGGTTGCTTTGCCGTCCAGGGATTCGGCGCGAGCCAGCCGATCGCGAGCAATGACACTGAAATCGGGCGCGCCGCCAATCGGCGTGTCGATATCCGCCTGGTACCGGAGATGGGGGCGTGCCTGTCGTCCATCGAGGCTCCGGGCGGCAAGCATCAGTCGCACCCCGCGGCTGTCAACCTCTGAGAAGGAGTTTCAAATGGCAATTCCCGTATACCTCTGGCTGCAGGATGACGGTGGCGCAGACATCAAGGGTTCGGTGGATGTGCAGAAGCGCGAGGGCAGCATCGAGGTCGTCGCCCAGGACCACAGCCTTTACATCCCTACTGACAACAACACCGGCAAGCTGACCGGCACCCGGGTTCACACCCCATTCCTCTTCACCAAGGAGATCGATGCCGCCAGCCCCTACCTGTACAAGGCGGTAACTACCGGCCAGACCCTCAAGAGTGCCGAGTTCAAGTGGTACCGCATCGACGACGCCGGTCAGGAAGTCGAGTACTTCATCACCAAGCTGGAGAATGTCAAGGTCGTGAAAGTCGCGCCGAAAATGCACGACGTGAAGGACCCGTCCAAGGAGAGGCACAACCACCTGGAGCAGGTGGAACTGCGCTACGAAAAAATCACCTGGACCTACAAGGACGGCAACATCATCCACGCCGATTCCTGGAACGAGCGTCAGAGCGCCTGACGTCCGGTAAAGCCGGCGGAGCTTTCAGCTCCGTCGGTTCCGGTGCTCCGGCTTGAGCCTTCGTTTGCGAACGCTCAAGCCAGCTCATCGCAGACCCATATCGGACGCGCAAGCGCCGCGAACTTCGTACAAGGACGCACCTTCATGGCCCAGAACTCCGCCAGCCTGCTTCGTCGCCTCAACCCATACTGCGCCCGGGCGCTCAGCGCTGCGGCGTCGCTCTGCCAGAGCCGCGCCCACGCCCAAATCACTCCCGAGCACTGGTTGCTCAAGCTGTTGGAGCAGGGGGAGGGGGACCTCACGCTGATCACGCGCCGTTACGGCTGGGACCTTGATGAGCTCTGGCAGGGACTGCTTGAGCATCTGGATGGTTTGCCCCGCAGCGTGCGCGACAAACCCCAGCTCAGCGGCGAACTGCGACAACTGATCAAGAATGCCTGGTTGCGCGCCTCGCTGGACGATGACAACGACTGTCTGCGCTCATTGCACGTGCTCGGTGCCTTGCTGGAAGCCCCCAGCCTGTTCGGCTGCGATGCGATCTGGCCGTTGCTCAGTCTCAGTGACATTCAGCTGCAACGCCTCATGCCAATGCTGGACCAGCACTCCGAGGAGCGTCCCGAGGTGCGGCGTGAGGCGCACCTGGAAGAGCTCAACCCCAGTGCCGACACGCTGACGGTCGCCCCGGTCGGCCACGCTGGAGACGATGCCCTGCAACGGGTGCTGGACCGATTTACCCAGGACGTGACCGCCAAGGCGCGTGAGGGGCTCATCGACCCGGTGTTCGGGCGTGACGATGAGATCCGCCAGGTCATCGACATCCTCAGTCGGCGACGCAAGAACAACCCCATCCTGGTAGGCGAACCCGGCGTCGGCAAAACCGCGCTGGTTGAAGGCCTGGCCCTGCGCGTCGCAGACGGCCAGGTGCCCGACAGCCTCAAGACCGTGAGCGTGCGCACCCTCGACCTCGGCCTTCTACAGGCTGGTGCGGGCGTCAAAGGCGAGTTTGAACAGCGCTTGAAACAGGTTATCGACGCCGCGCAACGTGGGGAATACCCCGTCCTGCTGTTCATCGACGAGGCCCACACCCTGATTGGTGCCGGCAACCAGGCAGGCGGTGCCGATGCCGCCAACCTGCTCAAGCCTGCACTCGCCCGTGGCGAGCTACGCACCATCGCCGCCACCACCTGGAGCGAATACAAGCAGTATTTCGAGCGCGACGCAGCGCTGGAACGACGCTTCCAGATGGTCAAAGTCGATGAGCCGTCCGATGCCAATGCTTGCCTCATGCTGCGCGGCCTCAAGGACCGTTACGCCAGTCACCATGGCGTCCATATCGAAGATGCGGCGGTGCAGGCCGCCGTCAGCCTGTCGCGCCGATACCTGACCGGGCGTCAACTGCCTGACAAGGCCGTCGACCTGCTGGACACCGCCAGTGCCCGTGTCCGCATGGGCCTCGATTGCGAGCCCCAGGCTCTGGTCCGTATCGCCGCTCGCCAGTCCGCCCTGGAGCTGGAGCGCCAGGCCTTGGAGGCCGACCACCGTCTCGGTGGTCGGGCCACCGCCGGGCGGCTGGACGAAATCGCGGCCCAGTGCGCTTCGTTGGCGCGAGAGCGCGCTGAGCTGGAGCGACAATACCGCCTTGAACTCGACCTTAGCCTGCAGTTACGGGACGCTCGTCAGGAGGATCCTCCCCAGGCGGACCGTCGCGCCGAACTGCAACGGCAACTGGCAGTGGCGCAGGGTGAACGGCCATTGCTGTCGCTTGACGTCACCGCGCGCAGCGTTGCCGACGTGATCGCCGACTGGACCGGGATGCCGCTGGGCAGCCTGCTCAAGGACGAACAGGCCAACCTGCTGGAGCTGGAGCGGCAGCTCGGCCAACGGGTCATTGGCCAGGATCATGCTCTCGGCGCGCTGGCCCAGCGCCTGCGCGCCGCCCGCACCGGCCTGACCGATGAGAAGGCCCCCCAGGGTGTGTTCCTGCTGGTGGGCACCAGCGGCGTCGGCAAGACCGAAACCGCCCTGGCGCTGGCCGACTGCCTGTTCGGCGGCGAAAAGTCGCTGATCACCCTCAACCTCTCCGAGTACCAGGAAGCCCACACGGTCAGCCAGCTCAAGGGCTCACCGCCAGGTTACGTGGGCTACGGTCAGGGTGGCGTGCTCACCGAAGCGGTACGCCAACGGCCCTACAGCGTGGTGCTGCTCGACGAAGTGGAAAAGGCCCACCGCGATGTGCTCAACCTGTTCTACCAGGTCTTCGACCGAGGCTTCATGCGGGACGGTGAAGGACGCGAAATCAACTTCCGCAACACCGTCATCCTCATGACCTCCAACCTGGGCAGCGACCTGCTGCACGCCTGCCTCCAGGAGCAGCCGGACGCCTCCGATGCCACCCTCCAGGAACTTCTGCGTCCGACCCTGCGCGAGCACTTCCAGCCGGCGCTGCTGGCACGCTTCCAGACACTGATCTACCGCCCGCTGGCGGCCGAATCGCTCAATCGCATCGTCGCCATCAAGCTCGCCCAGGTCGCCTGTCGCCTGCAGCGCCATTACGGCCTCGATTGCCAGATTGACGAAGCCTTGACTGAAGCCCTGACGGCCGCCTGCCTGCTCCCGGACACCGGCGCCCGCAACATCGACAGCCTGCTCAACCAGCAGATCCTGCCGGTGCTCAGCCAGCAGCTACTGCAACGCCAGGCCGCCCGGCTGGAAAGCCGGAACGTGATCCTGGGCTACACCGACGTCGACGGCATCACCCTGCATTTCCCCGACCTGCTGGAACACCCACAGCCGGCCTGTGAGGAGGCCTGAACATGCCCGCTGAAACCCGCCTCTTCTTCGACCACAGCCGCCACAAACTGCAAGTGCGCAACCTTGACGCCGAGCTTGATGTGCTTGCCTTCGAGGGCCAGGAAGCACTCAGCCGGCCCTTTGCCTATGAGGTGGAATTCACCTCCACCGAGCGTGATCTTCCCGCCGAGAGTCTGCTCGGCCAGGACGCCCATTTCAGTCTGTTCCCGCCTCCCACCCCGATGCCTTTCACCGGCCTGAGCGTGCCGCCGGCCAAACCGTTGCGCACCCTGCATGGCGTCGTGACAGGCTTTCGCCGTCTCTCCGGCTCCAATGACGAGGCCCGTTACGCCATCACCCTGAAACCGCGCCTGGCCCTGCTCGAGCGTGGCCGACAGTTCCGCATCTACCAGCACCTCTCGGTGCCCGAGATCGTCGAACAGATCCTGCGCAGTGACCGCCACCAATGGGCCGGACAGGACTTCTTCTTCGACCTCAAGCGCGAATATCCCCGGCGCGAACAAGTCATGCAGTACGGCGAGAGCGACCTCGCCTTCATC
>MTEW01000269.1_pt2 | contig 10995 bp, 12 predicted proteins | sample 1042681 | NCBI WGS metagenome assembly MTEW01 (sample SAMN06185811, study PRJNA358809) | soil metagenome | isolation source: soil biostimulated with citrate as carbon source | place: India | collected 2015-05-23
CCGTGCCCAACGTCGCCATCGAACAGCGCGACGGCCGGCACTGGGTGCGACTACGCCAGGGCAGCGACTACGTCGCCCGCGAGGTGAAGCTGGGCGTGCGCGGCACCGCGCGCTCGCAGGTGCTGTCCGGTCTGAAGCCCGGCGATCAGGTGCGCCTGTCGCAGGTCGAAGTACCCGTACCGGGCGACGATGCCAAGGACGACGCGAAAGACGCCGGCAAGGACACCGCGCCGGCTGGTGACGGCGCCGACGACAAGCAGGAAAAGAAAGCATGAGTGGTGCTCCGCTGAACGGACTGTTCAACCGCCTGCCGACCGTCTGGCGCGAGGCCGTGGAGGAGCTTTGGCGGCGGCGCCTGCGCACGCTGCTGACCCTGCTCGGCATGATCTTCGGCGTTGGCGCGATCGTGGCGATGCAGGCGGTCGGCGAAGGCAGCCGCCGCGAGGCGCTGCGACTGGTGGAAGGACTGGGCCTGCACAACCTGATCGCCGAGGCCAAGCCGCAGGACGAAGACACGTTGAAGGAGACACGCGAGCGCAGCCTCGGCCTGACTGTGGCCGATGCCGAAGCCGCGCGCGGTGTCGTGCCCGGCGCCGAACGCCACGCCGCCGAGAAGACCATCCGCACCCATACCGTGTTCAGCGATATCGGCCGCAGCGACGCGCAAGCCAGCGGCGTCAGCGCCGACTGGTTCGGCCTGTCCTCGCTGCGCATCCGCGATGGCCGCGCCTTCAGCGCCGAGGACGAAGCCAGGCTGTCGGCGGTGGCGGTACTCGGCCACCAGGCCGCCGCGGACCTGTTTCCCAAAGGCAACGCGATCGGCGGACTGATCAAGGTCAATCACGTGTGGCTGGAAGTGATCGGCGTGCTGGCCGATCGCGATCTGGGCCAGGACAGTTTCGAGGGCGTGCAACTGGGTTCGGAAAGCAACCGCATCTATGTGCCGCTGGCGAGCGCGCGTGCCCGTTTCCGCTTCCAGCCGCAGGAGGACGAAGTGGATCGGTTCCTGCTCCGGTTGGACGATCCGACCCGGCTGGCGGCCGGCGCCGGCGTGCTCGCGGCGGTGCTGGACCAGCGCCACGCCGGCATGGCGGACTACCAGTTGATCGTGCCGCAGCAGTTGTTCCAGCAGCACCAGCAGACCCAGCGCATCTTCCAGGTGGTGATGGGCGCGATCGCCGGCGTCAGCCTGCTGGTCGGCGGCATCGGCATCATGAACATCATGCTGGCCAACGTGCTGGAGCGGCGCCGCGAAATCGGCCTGCTGCGCGCGCTCGGCGCGCGCCGGCGCGACGTGATCGCCCAGTTCCTGCGCGAGGCCACGGTCATCTGCATCGCCGGCGCGGGGCTCGGTCTGGTGTTTGGCGGCGTGCTCGCCTACCTGATTGCGATGTTCGCCGGCTGGCAGGTCGCCTGGGCTCCGCTGCCGATCCTGCTTTCGGCCGGCTTCTGTGCATTGGTCGGCCTGGCCTTCGGTGTATATCCGGCACGACAGGCTGCGCAGTTGGATCCAATCGCGGCGCTGCGGCACGATTGAAGCCAACTCAGCCCCTTGACCAGCCATTGGGCTGCTGAAAGCGAAAAATGGGGATTGAGGGGGATTTGATTTTGGCGCGAAGAGCAAATCCCCCGTCACCTGCTTCGCAGGCGCCCGCCCCCTTTTTCAAAGGGGGCTGATCAGGCGGTGGCCGTTTCCCCGGAATAACCATCTGGCTCTTGCCTCTCCCTCGGCAGTCATCCGGCTTTTCCTCCCCCTTTGAAAAAGGGGGACTAAGGGGGATTGGCTCTTCGCACCAAAAGCAAAATCCCCTGTCACCCGCTTCGCGGGTGCCCGTCCCCCTTTTCCGCTTTCAACAGCCCAATGGCTGGTCAAAGGGGAGGCAAAAGCTGCCATGCTTCTGCCGAATCCCGGCTTTCGACGGCCGTAAGGCCGGTCATCCCCAATCTCGAATCCCGAATCCCCGCCCCATGCACGCCAAACACATCACCCCGATCCTCAACGTCTCCGACATGGAAAAGAGCTTCGCCTGGTTCAAGGCATTGGGCTGGGAGAAATGCTGGGACTGGGGCAGTCCGCCCACCTTCGGTTCGGTCGGTTCCGGCGAGTGCGAGATCTTCATGTGCCTGGATGGCCAGGGCCATCGTCAGGATCCCACCGGTCCCCACGTCGAAACCGGCGGCGTCTGGATGTCCATCTGGGTCGATGATGTGGACAGCATCCATCGCACCTGCTTGGCGAACGGCATCGAAGTGACCTGGCCGCCGACGGACGAACCCTGGGGCGTGCGCGAGATGCATGTCCGCCACCCGGACGGACACGTGTTCCGGATCAGCCAGTCGCGCTAGGGCCAGGCTCCCGCGACCTGAGCGTCCTGGACAGCAGCAGCAGGAACAGACCCAACGAGAGCAACAGCGCAGCACTCGCATCGCGCAATTTGCGCACCGTACGCCGGCGGATGCGGTATCCGAGGGTATCCGACCGGACAACGCGCATCTGCGAAAATCCAAGCGCCGCCTTGTTCTTCGTCCGCCTACGCCGGCGTACGGAAACACGAGGCTGATCTGCGTCAATACAGCTGTATGCACAATTGTGCATTATTCTGGTTCCTGACCTGTCGGATCACGCATGAAATCCCCCGCTTCCTTTACCCGGGATCAGCTGCTGGCCAGCGCCCGCGGCGAACTGTTCGGCCCGGACGCCGGCCGCCTCCCCAATGACCCGATGTTGATGTTCGATCGCATCACCGAGATCCGCGAGGACGGCGGCGCGCACGGCAAGGGCATGGTGCGGGCGGAACTGGATATCCATCCAGACCTGTGGTTCTTCAAATGCCACTTCCTCGGCGACCCGGTGATGCCCGGCTGCCTGGGCCTGGACGCGCTGTGGCAACTCACCGGTTTCTATCTCACCTGGATCGGCGCGCCCGGACGTGGCCGCGCGCTCGGCACCGGCGAGGTGAAGTTCACCGGCCAGGTGCTGCCCACCGCCAAGCGGGTGAGCTATGAAATCGACATCAGCCGCGTGATCAACCGCAAGCTGGTGCTGGCCGTGGCCGACGGCCGCATGCTGGTCGATGGCCGCGAGATCTATACCGCGCGCGATCTGCGCGTGGGCCTGTTCACCTCCACGGAGGCGTTCTGAGCATGCGCCGCGTCGTCATCACCGGCCTGGGCATCACTTCCTGCCTGGGCAATGATTCCAATACCGTTTCCGCCGCGCTGCGCGAAGGCCGCTCCGGCATCCGCCATCTGCCGCAATACGCAGAACTCGGCTTCCGCAGCCAGGTCGGCGGCGCGCCGGAGCTGGATCTGGAAGCCCTGATCGATCGCAAGCAGAAGCGCTTCATGGGCGATGCCGCCGCCTACGCCTATCTGGCGATGCGCGATGCGATCGCCGATGCCGGCCTGGACGAAGCGCTGGTCAGCCAACCGCGCACGGGCCTGATCGCCGGTTCCGGCGGCGGCTCGGCCGAATGGCAGATCGAGGCGGCGGATCTGCTGCGCCAGCGCGGCATCCGCAAGGTCGGTCCGTACATGGTGCCGCGCACGATGTGCTCGACCGTCTCGGCCACGCTCGCCACCGCGTGCAAGATCAAGGGCGTGAGCTATTCGCTGTCGGCCGCCTGCGCGACCTCCGCGCATTGCATCGGCGCGGCGGCGGACCTGATCCGCGCCGGCCGCCAGGACATCGTGTTCGCCGGTGGCGGCGAGGAACTGCACTGGGCGCTGACGATGATGTTCGACGCCATGGGCGCGTTGTCCAGCCAGCGCAACGAGGATCCGACCCGCGCCTCGCGTCCGTATGACGCCGATCGCGATGGTTTCGTCATCGCCGGCGGCGGCGGCATGCTGGTGCTGGAAGACTACGACCACGCGGTCAAGCGCGGTGCGCGCATCCACGCCGAACTGCTTGGCTACGGTGTCACCTCCGACGGCGCCGACATGGTCGCTCCGTCCGGCGAAGGCGCGGTGCGCTGCATGCAGATGGCCCTGGAAGGCGTGGACAAACCGGTCGACTACCTCAACACCCACGGTACTTCGACGCCGCTGGGCGACGTGGTGGAGCTTGATGCCGTGCGCAGCGTGTTCGGCGACGCGGTGCCGCCGCTGTCCTCGACCAAGGCGCTGTCCGGCCATTCGCTTGGCGCGGCCAGCGTGCACGAGGCGATCTACTGCCTGCTGATGATGCGCGGCGGCTTCATCGCCGGCTCGGCGAACATCGATACGCCGGATCCGCGCGTCGAAAGCTTCCCGATCGTGCGCGAAAGCCGCGACGCGACGCTGGACACGGTGATGTCCAACAGCTTCGGCTTCGGCGGCACCAACGCCACGCTGGTGTTCGGACGGGTGTGAGGCCCGTCGCGGTTTCTTCCCGACCTGGACGATGCCCATGGTCGGGAGCCTCCCGCTGCCGTCTGGCCGCCTGCCCTGTTTCGGGCGGGCGGCGTGTCATGGCGATCTATCCGGCCGCCCACACGCTGTTCGGGTCGCCGTTGCGCCCGCGCGCCCGCGTGGCCACCGCCATGCGCCAGAACACCAGCGCCATCGCCAGCGCGGTGCCGTCGATGAAGAAGCGATGCCAATGTCCACGCCCCAGCGCCGTGAACAGGTGCTCGCCCGAAGCCACGTAGCCGGCGACCGGAATCGCCGCGGTCAGTACGACGCACAGCCACAGCAGTTCGTATCCGGCGCGCACCGGACGTCGCAGCAACGCCCACGCCAGACTGGCGAAGAACACCACGTAGTACGCCGTTGACGGGGCCAGCGCGGGCAATAGCGCCGCCGATACGAATACCGCCGACACGCCGGCCACGCAGCCCAGGCAGATACCCAGGGTCAGCCCCGCCATCACCCGGGTGCGGCGCGGCTGCTGCACCTCGCGCCGCTTGCGCCGGGCCTCGATCCACAACAGGTTGCCGCTGTAGAACAGGAAAGCGCCGGCCAGACCCAGCAGGAAGTACAGCCACTTCACCGCCATGTCGCCGAAATTTCCGTAGTGCAGATGCTGCAATCCGCGGAGGAAGGCCATGCCCGGCGGATAGTCGCGCGGCGGCAGCGCCTTGATGACCTGTCCGCTGGCGGCATTGATGGCGACGCCCGCCATATGGTTGAGCCGGCGCTGCGGCAACTCGCCGTACAGCGTCACCTGTGCGTTGGCATCACCCGCGTCGTGATAGAACAGGCTTTCCACCGCCATGCCCGGCAGCGCGACTTCCGCGCGCCGTACCAGTTCGGCGACCGGCAGCATCGGTCGCGCGACACCGGCCGGCTCGACATGAGGCGCCACGTCGAAGTCGCCTTCCAGGATCTTCAGCAACTTGCCGTCGTAGACCAGGAACTGGAACGGCGCCAGCATCAGGAAACCGATGGTCAGCACCGCGCCGCTCCAGGCGAAGATCACATGGAACGGCAACGACAGCATGCCGATCACGTTGTGCGCGTCCTGCCACAGGCGCTTGATGTTGCGGCCCAGGCGCAATGCGAACAGGTCCTTGAGGAACACCGGTGCATACAGGATCACGCCGCTTACCAGCGCCAGGCCGTAAAGGATGCAGAACACCCCGAACAGGTACATGCCAAACGTGCGCGGCAGGCCAGCGGTGAAATGAAGGTCGTAGATGAAATCGACAAAACCAGCGCGCGCGGGCGTCTGCACCAGCCCCCCATCCTCCAGGGTGAACCTGTGCTGGTCGCCGGTTTTCTCGTCGTACCAATAGAGCGACGCCTGCGGTCCGTGTTCGCCCGGCAGGGTCACGGTCAGGCTGTGGCTGGCCTCGGGATGGCGGCGCAATACGCCATCCACCAGCGCCTGGGCCTGGGCGTAGCCGGTTTCCGGCGCGGGCATCGCCTGCGGCGGGCGATCCCAGCCTTCCAGTTCGTGCACGAACACGGTCACCGCGCCCGCGTAGAAGGCGATGAACAAACCCATGCCCGCAATCAGGCCAACCCAGGTGTGGACGGACAGGAAACTGCGCAGCGTCGCGGCCTTCATGCCGGCAACTCCGCGGCCCAGCCCAGCAGGCGGGACACCTGGATCAGGCCAAAGCAGAGCAGCGTGCCGCCGCCCATCCACAGCCACGCGCGCAGGCCGGTGCGGGCCAGGAATGCCAGCGACATCACCGCTACCCACAGCGGGAACGAGATCAGCAGCCACGGCATGGTCACCCGGGTCAGCTCGCCCGGCCAATGCAGCGCGATCACGCCGATGATGCCCACGGTCAGCGGCAGTCCGAGCAACGCGGCCGCCAATGATTTAGCCCACATGGATCTTCTCCTTCCGGATCTGCCACCAGGCGTCGGCATACGGCAGCACCACTAGCCCCAGCATCAGCGCCGAAAGCGCGGCGAACACGCCGGACCACACGCCGAACGCGCCGCAGGCCACCCCCGTGGACAGCAGCGTGCATGTCCATGCCACCCACCGCAGCGCACGCGCGCGATCGCGCAGGCGCGGCGCCAGCCGCTGGTGCGCGCTGGCCAGGTAGAACGCCAGCGCGGCCAACCCCGCCAGCAGCAGATAGAGCAGGCTCATCGGCAAATTTCCTTCCATCCAGGATTGCGCTTACCAGCGGTATTCGATGCCCAGGCCCACCACACGCGGCGCCCCCAGGATCACGTTGGGACTGTCGTCGGACCACGCGTACTGGGTGTAGTCCTCGTCGAACAGGTTGTTGGCGAACAGGTACGCGCTCCAGTCCGCCAGCTCGTAGCCGAACCGGGTGTTCACCACCGTCCGGGACGACAGCGCCCGCGTGGCGGTTCCCACGTCGGGATTCACCCGGCTGCGGTGGTTGGCGTTGAGGTTGGCCACCCAACCCTCGCCGAAGCGCAGGTTGGCGCCCACGGCGAACGTCCAGCGCGGCGCGTAGGCGAACTCCTGGCCGGAATAGTCATTGATGCGCGCGTCCAGGTCGGTCTTGAACTCGTCGTAGCGCGTGCGCGAATAGCCCAGCGAGGCGTACCAGTCGAAACCGCTGCCGAGGCGGTGGCTGGCCTCCAGTTCGAAGCCGTACAGGTGCGCCTTGCCCGCGTTGACCGTGTGGTAGTCATAGTCATTGATGCCGAACATGGCGATGACCTGCTTGTCCTTCCAGTCGATGTAGTAGACGTTGGCGTTCAGGGTCAGCGCATCGTCCAGCCACTGCGAGCGCAGCGACAACTCGGCGTTCCAGGTGTACTCCGGGTCGTACGCATAGTTGCGGCCTCGCGCGATGTTGAAGGTTGATCCGCCCGACCGGTAACCACGCTGGACGACGAAGGCGGTGGACAGGTCCTCGTTCCAGGCGAAGCGCAGGCCGAGTTTGGGCAGGAACGCGGTGAACTCGCGGGTGTCCAGCGGCGTATTGCTGTTGGCCTGCCGCACCATGGCCAGTACCGCCTGGTTGATCCCGCCAATGGCCGGCGACAGCGCCGGGCCGAACGCATCGGGATCCGGCAAGGTGCCGGCGAATATCGCCGTGGCGTCGGAGCCGAACCGGTACTGTTCGCGGTCGTAACGGAAACCGCCCAACAGCGACAACCGTTGCGCCAGGTCGAATTCGAAATCGGTGAACAGCGCCGCGTTGCGCGCACGCGACTGGCTCTTGCTGGTGTAATCGACCGGAATCACCGGCACCGCCTGCGCGTACAGTCCGGCCACGTAACCGGCGGTGGCCGGATCCAGCCCGGCGCCCTGCAGCACGGCGGCGATCGTGCCCACCGGCGTTTCCACGTTGGTGCGATTGACGCTCAGGTTGTCCATCTCGCGCTGCGAGCCGTACAGGCCGAGCAGGCCACGCAGGCGATCGCCGCGGTAGTGCAGGCGGAACTCCTGCGACAGCGTGTCGTACTGTTCCCGGGTGTTGCCGTAGGCTTCCGGCCGCTCGGTCAGGTCGGTGTCGAAACTGCGCTGCATGTCGGTATCCGACCAGGCCGTGACGGCCGACATCGACCAGGGGCCGGACAACGCGTAGTCGATTTCCAGCGTCGCGATCCGGCTTAGCGCGTCGGTGCTGGACGGATGGTCCGAGGTGTTGATGCGATGGTCGTAGTAGTTTGGTACGTCGTTGCGCGCGTAGGCATACATGTAGGGGCCCTTGCGATCGTCGCGGGTGAAGGTCAACCGCGCGGCCAGGCCCTCGATCGCCTTTGGCGTCCACAGCAGCTTGGCGCGCGCCATCGTCGACTCGCGCTTGTCCTCCGGCACGCCGCGGGTGGGATTGTCGATGAAGCCATCGAAGCGGCGGTCCTCCACCGCCACCCGGAACGCCAGTTCGTCGGCCAGCAGCGGACCGCCGCCGGCGAACGCCACCCGGCGATCCCCCGGATCAGCCAACAGCACGCGTGCCCGACCCGACCAGTCCATCGTCGGGTCTTCGGTGCGCAGCACCACCGCGCCGGCCAGCGCGTTCTCGCCCTGGATGGTGGATTGCGGTCCGCGCAGCACTTCCACCTGGGCGATGTCCCACAGGTCGGTCGGGCCGGCATCGCTCGCGTTGCTCGGCAACGCCGCGCCATCCACATAGATCGTCGCCAGCGGATTGGGCGCGCCGGCCTCGTTGGCGATGCCGCGGATGGTGAAGCCACGGTCACCGTACATCTGCGACACGTTGGCGGTACGGTTGAGGATGTCGAACAGGCTTTGCAGGTTCTCCTGCTCGATCCGCACCGAGGTCGTCACCGCCACGCTGGCGGTGGTGTCCTGCAGGGAGCGCTCGGTCTTCTCGCCGCGGACGACGATTTCATCCAGGGTTTTGGTCTCCGGCACGTCGGCGGCGCCAACGCCGGAAGGCGCCTGTTGGGCCTGGGCCTGGAGGGCGGCCAGCAGGCAAACGGCCAGCGCTGACCCGCGCTGGCGGGCAACGGGAATACGGGGGTACGACAAAGGAGGTTTTTCCCACGAGTAGAACCGGGAAACCGGTCGCCAGGGACGCGGCGAGGGGCTGACGTCCGACAGCGCGTATTATGTGATAATAATTCACATTTGCAACGGGGGCACACCGGCCTGCGCGGTCCAGGCCGGCGGTGGGGACACATGGCGCCGCCACTAGCTCTCCGAAGCCCGGCGGGCGCTGGCGACGTATCCCGCCAAGGTTCCAAGCGCCGCTCCCAGCAGGGACGCCACGACATACAAGACGGTGAGCAGCGCAGGCTGTGTTGAGGGCAGCCACAATCCGATCACCACACTGAACGCCTGCGCGATGCCCGACATCAACAGGAATACGAGTGCCGCGTGTTGCAGGCGGCGCTCGCGTTGGCGACAGGCCAGGTGGGCGAATATCAGGAAGTCCACCGATGCCATGACCGCAAGGCCAATGGCCGTCTGGTGTATCACCGTATCCTTGTCGGAGGCAGCGGGCACGAACATGCCTTCAGCCAAGCCGATGGAGAAGTGGATCAGGAACATCAGGATCGCGTACCGGGTGATACGCGCCCAATTCAAGGGTTCCCCCGTCTGCACGCGCGGCATGTCTTCATCCGGCAAGTCGCTCTCTCCTGCTCCCGCACCGGACAACGGACCACGCTGTTACCGTCATCAGAGACGGCGCGAGCCAGGGTCGCATGATCAGAACGCCGGCAACACGGCGCCCTGGTACTTCTTCTGGATGAACTCGCGCACGGCCGGGCTGGTCAACGCGGCTTCCAGCTTCTTCACCCGCGGGTCGTCGCGCAGGTCCGGGCGGCCGACCAGGAAGTTCACGTAGGGCGATTTCGCGTCCTCGATGGCGAGGGCGTCGCGGGTCGGCTGCAGGCCGGCATCCAGCGCGTAGTTGGTGTTGATCAGTGCCAGATCGACCTGATCGAGCACACGCGGCAGCATCGCGGCGTCGAGTTCGCGGAACTTCAGCTGCTTCGGATTGGCGGTGATGTCGCGCAGGGTCGCCATCTGGTTGGACGGATCCTTGAGCTGGATGACGCCGGCGCGATGCAGCAGGATCAGCGCGCGGCTGTTGTTGCTCGGATCGTTGGGAATCACCACGTCCGCGCCCGCGGGTAGCGCATCCAGCGACTTGTAGCGGCGGGAGTACGCGCCGAACGGTTCGATGTGCACGCCAATGTAGGTTTCCAGCTTCGTGCCGCGATCCTGGTTGTAGGCTTTCAGGTAGGGCTCGGTCTGGAAGTAGTTCACGTCGATCTGGCCCTGCACGACCTGATCGTTGGGCTGCACGTAGTCGTTGAACACGCGCACCTCCAGCTTCACGCCGTCCTTGGCCAACAGCGGCTTGACCACCTCCAGGATTTCCGCGTGCGGCACGGCGGTGGCGGCGATGGTCAGGGTATCGTCGGACTTCGCCGCCGGCTTGCAGGCCGCCAGGGCCAGCAGCAGCAGCGACAGCGGGAGCAGCAACTTCTTCATGGGGAAATACCGGGGAGAGGAAAAAGGAATCAGCGGCGGTTGAAACGCCGGACCAGGCTGTCGCCCAGCCATTGCAATAGTTGGACGATGATCAGCAGCAGCGCGACGGTGATCACCGCCACCGATGTCTGGGATCGCAGGTAGCCATCACGATACGCCAGATCGCCCAGGCCGCCGGAACCGATGGCGCCACCCATCGCGGTGAATCCGATCAGGGCCACCGCGGTGACCGTCGCCCCCGCCAGCAGGCCCGGCATGGATTCAGGCAGCAGCACGCGCCGGACCAGTTGCCACGTGGTGGCGCCCATCGCCTCGCTGGCTTCGATGACGCCCGGATGGACTTCCCGCAGCGCCGTTTCGACCAGCCGCGCATAGAACGGCACCGCGCCCACCACCAGCGGCAGGATCGCGCCGCGCACGCCCAGCGACGTGCCCACCAGGCTCAGCGTCACCGGGATCAACACGATCATCAGGATGATGAAGGGCGCCGAGCGCACCAGGTTGACCAGCAACGCCAGCGCGGCATGCAGCCAGCGATTCTCCAGGCGCTGGCGCTGGTCGCTGAGGAACAGCAGCACGCCCAGCGGCAGGCCCAGCAGCAGGGTCAACGGCAGCGCACCCGCGAGCATCAGCAGGGTATCGCCGCTCGCCACCAGCAC
>MTEW01000445.1_pt2 | contig 10986 bp, 8 predicted proteins | sample 1042681 | NCBI WGS metagenome assembly MTEW01 (sample SAMN06185811, study PRJNA358809) | soil metagenome | isolation source: soil biostimulated with citrate as carbon source | place: India | collected 2015-05-23
TCGACCGTTTCTCCGAGCCGCAGCGCGCGCTGTCGATCGCCCGTATCGAATGCCACTATTTCATGAACAATGCCTTCCTCGAGCCGGACCAGCTGATCCGCGATCTGCCAAAGATCGCCCACCTGCCGGCGGTGATCGTGCATGGCCGCTATGATGTGATCTGCCCGCTGGACAACGCTTGGGCGTTGCACCAGGTCTGGCCGAACAGCGAGCTGAAGGTGATCCGTGACGCTGGCCACGCCGCGTCCGAGCCGGGCATCACCGATGCCCTGGTGCGTGCCGCCGACCAGATGGCCCGGCGCCTGCTCGACCTGCCCCTGGAAGAAGCATGAGGGGCCTGTTGCAGCGTGTGCGTGGCGCACGGGTGGAGGTGGCGGGGGAGGTAGTGGGTGCAATCGACCAGGGGTTGCTGGTACTGGTGGCCGTCGAGCCTGAAGATTCCCGTGAGCAGGCCGACAAACTGTTGCACAAGCTGTTGAACTACCGGGTGTTCAGCGACGAGCAGGGCAAGATGAACCTGTCGCTCAAGGATGTCGGGGGAGGTTTGTTGCTGGTGTCGCAGTTCACCCTGGCGGCGGACACCCGCAACGGCATGCGCCCGAGCTTTTCGACAGCAGCGCCACCGGCCCTCGGCGCCGAGTTGTTCGACTATCTTTTGCAGCAGGCGAAGGCCCAGCATGCCAATGTGGCAAGCGGCCGTTTCGGGGCAGACATGCAGGTGCACCTGGTCAATGATGGCCCCGTAACATTTATGTTACAAATGTGAGTGTAAAAAACCCCTTGTTCACAGGAAAACAAGGGGTTTTGTACGATAAATAGTTGTTCCAGCCTGATGCGTTGTCACGCGACCTGCTGGATAATCGCGCGCTGCATGGACCTGCGTTCGCAGGTTCGTTTCACTCTGACTCGAGTACTGTCTGGATCCGTTTGGGGAATCATTACGCCCTCACGGGGTCCGAACAGTGCTCGCCAACCCGGCATTTGTCGCTGGCCGTTGGTTTCATGATCTGTTTTCGGCGAGGGTTGCTCGTGATTGTTAGTCCCCAAAAAGCATCAAGAATCCCCGGTACCGGGCTGCGCAAGGCCCTGATGGCCAGTGTGGCAGTGGTCGGCCTGATGAGCGCGGGCCAGCTGTGGGCATTCAATCTTGACGATGTTGCAGCCAAGGCAAAGGATCTGGCCGGCCAGAAGTACGAAGCACCGAAAAGCAACCTGCCGGCCGTATTCCGCGACATGAAGTTCGCGGACTACCAGAAGATTCATTTCCTGCAGGAAAAGGCCGAGTGGGCCAAGGACAAGACCCCATTCAAGCTGTCGTTCTATCACCAGGGCATGCACTTCGACACCCCGGTGAAGATCAACCAGGTCACCGCCACCAAGGTCGAGGAAATCAAGTACGACCCGAGCCGTTTCGAGTTCGGTGACGTGCCACACGACCCGGAAACCACCAAGAACCTCGGTTACGCCGGCTTCCGTGTGTTGTACCCGATCAACAAGGCCGACAAGCAGGACGAGATCATGACCTTGCTTGGCGCCAGCTACTTCCGCGTGGTCGGCAAGGGCCACGTGTACGGCCTGTCGGCCCGTGGCCTGGCCATCGACACCGCACTGCCGTCGGGCGAGGAATTCCCGCGCTTCACCGAGTTCTGGGTCGAGAAGCCCAAGCCGGCCGACAAGCACCTGGTCATCTACGCCTTGCTGGACTCGCCACGCTCCACCGGTGCCTACAAGCTGATCCTGCGCCCAGGCAACGACACCGTGGTCGACGTGCAGTCCCGCGTGTTCCTGCGTGACCATGTCAGCCGCCTGGGCATTGCCCCGCTGACCAGCATGTACCTGTTCGGCCCCAACCAGCCGTCCAAGGTCCTCAACTACCGCCCGGCCCTGCACGACTCCGAAGGCCTGTCGATCCATGCCGGCAACGGCGAGTGGCTGTGGCGCCCGCTGAACAACCCGAAACACCTGGCCGTGAGCAACTTCAGCGTCGAGAACCCGCGTGGTTTCGGCCTGATGCAGCGCCAGCGTGCCTTCAGCGACTATGAAGACCTCGACGACAACTACCAGAAGCGCCCGAGCGCCTGGATCGAGCCGAAGGGTGACTGGGGCAAGGGCACCGTCGACCTGGTCGAAATCCCGACTGCCGACGAGACCAACGACAACATCGTGGCCTTCTGGAGCCCGGAAAAGCTGCCTGAGCCAGGCAAGCCATTCGAGTACGCCTACCGCCTGCACTGGACCATCGACGAGCCGAAGTTCCAGGCTCCAGAGCTGGGCTGGGTCAAGCAGACCCTGCGTTCCACCGGCGACGTCAAGCAGTCCAACCTGATCCGCCAGCCAGACGGCAGCGTGGCCTTCCTGGTCGACTTCGCCGGCCCGACGCTGGCCGCCCTGCCGGAAGATACCGCCGTGCGCAGCCAGATCAGCGTGGGCGACAATGCCGAGGTGGTCGAGAACAACCTGCGCTATAACCCTGAGACCAAGGGCTGGCGCCTGACCCTTCGTTTGAAGGTCAAGGAAGCCAACAAATCGACCGAAATGCGTGCCGCGCTGGTGCGTGACGTGCCGGTCGAAGCCGCCAAGCCTGCCAAGGACGCCAAGCAGGACAAGGCTGCAGCCAAGCAAGCCAAGGCCGAGAAAGCCGCCAAGGCCGAACAACCTGCCGCCGATGCGGCGCCCACCAACGGGACCCCGGCCACCACCGAGAAGGTGCTGACCGAGACCTGGAGCTATCAGTTGCCTGCCGATGAGTAACTCAAGCGCAAGGCCGGAATCGCTTCGCGAGTACCTGGCCCACCTACCACTGAGCGACGAGCAGCGTGCGGAACTCGCCAGCTGCACGTCCTTCAGTGAGCTGCACCAACGCCTGGCGGCCAACCCGGCCGCCAGCTCTGCCGAGGCCGTGCAGGCCTCGGTGGGCCCGCGCCTGACCGTAGGCAGCGCCGCCGAGCTGGAAGACGCCGAAATGCTTGGCGTCGACGGCAGTGGCCGCCTGTGCCTGAAGATCGCACCGCCGATCAAGCGCACCAAGGTCGTGCCCGAGCCATGGCGCACCAACGTGCTGATTCGCATGTGGCGGCGCATGACCGGTCGCACCAACGCCCCGCAGCCGCCCAAGCGCGAGCTGCCGCCAGCCCGCTGGCGCACGGTCGGCTCGATCCGCCGTTACATCCTGCTGGCGCTGATGATCGGCCAGACCATCGTTGCCGGCTGGTACATGAAGGGCATCCTGCCGTACCAAGGCTGGTCGTTCGTAGACTTTGACGAAGTCGTCAACCAGCCGCTGTGGGACACCGTGGTACAGGTTTGGCCGTATGCCTTGCAGACGTCCATCCTGGTTCTCTTCGGCATCCTGTTCTGCTGGGTATCGGCGGGCTTCTGGACCGCGCTGATGGGCTTCCTCGAGCTGCTCACCGGGCGTGACAAGTACAAGATTTCGGGTAGCAGTGCAGGCAACGAGCCGATCGCGCCCGAGGCGCGTACCGCGTTGGTGATGCCGATCTGCAACGAAGACGTGCCACGTGTGTTCGCCGGCCTGCGCGCAACGTTCGAATCGGTGGCCGCCAGCGGCAACCTCGACCGTTTCGACTTCTTCGTGCTCAGCGACACCAACGACACCGACATCGCCGTGGCCGAACAACAGGCCTGGCTGGACGTGTGCCGCGAAACCAAAGGCTTCGGCCGCATCTTCTACCGCCGCCGTCGGCGCCGGGTGAAGCGCAAGAGCGGCAACCTCGACGACTTCTGCCGTCGTTGGGGTGGCGAATACAAATACATGGTCGTACTCGACGCCGACAGCGTCATGAGCGGCGAGTGCTTGAGCAGCCTGGTGCGCCTGATGGAGGCCAACCCGGACGCCGGCATCATCCAGACCGGGCCGAAGGCTTCGGGCATGGATACCCTGTATGCGCGCCTGCAGCAGTTCGCCACCCGCGTGTATGGCCCGCTGTTCACCGCCGGCCTGCACTTCTGGCAGCTGGGCGAGTCGCACTACTGGGGCCACAACGCGATCATCCGCATGAAGCCGTTCATCGAGCACTGCGCCCTGGCGCCGTTGCCGGGCAAGGGTGCGTTCGCTGGTGCAATCCTCTCCCACGACTTCGTCGAAGCCGCGCTGATGCGCCGTGCCGGCTGGGGCGTGTGGATTGCCTACGACCTGCCGGGCAGCTACGAAGAACTGCCGCCGAACCTGCTCGACGAGCTCAAGCGCGACCGCCGCTGGTGCCACGGCAACCTGATGAACTTCCGCCTGTTCCTGGTCAAGGGCATGCACCCGGTGCACCGTGCGGTGTTCCTCACCGGGGTGATGTCGTACCTGTCGGCACCATTGTGGTTCCTGTTCCTGGTGCTGTCGACCGCGCTGCTGGCGACCAACACGCTGATGGAGCCGCAGTACTTCATCGAGCCGTACCAGCTCTACCCGCTGTGGCCGCAGTGGCATCCGGAGAAGGCCGTGGCGCTGTTCTCCACAACCATCGTGCTGCTGTTCCTGCCCAAGCTGCTCAGCGTCATCCTGATCTGGGCCAAGGGCGCGACCGAGTTTGGCGGGCGCATCAAGGTCACCCTGTCGATGCTGATGGAGATGCTTTTCTCCATGCTGCTGGCACCGGTGCGCATGATCTTCCACACCCGCTTCGTGCTGGCCGCGTTCCTCGGCTGGGCCGCGACCTGGAACTCGCCGCAGCGTGACGACGACTCCACTCCGTGGAGCGAAGCGGTGCGCCGCCACGGCCCGCAGACCCTGTTGGGCATTGCCTGGGCGGCGCTGGTGGCCTGGCTGAACCCAAGCTTCCTGTGGTGGCTGGCGCCAATCGTTGGTTCGCTGGTGCTGTCGATTCCGGTTTCGGTGATCTCCAGCCGCACCCGCCTGGGCCTGGCGGCCAAGGACGAGAAGCTGTTCCTCATCCCCGAGGAATACGCCACTCCGCAGGAGCTGCTGGCCACCGACCAGTACACCCACGAAAACCGCTGGCATGCCCTGCATGACGGCTTCGTGCGGGCTGTGGTCGACCCGCGGCAGAACGCCCTGGCATGCGCCATGGCCACTGCCCGTCATGGTCAGGCGGCGCCTATCGAGGCATTGCGCGTCGAGCGCGTGGCCAAGGCGATGGAGGTCGGGCCGCAAGGGCTGGACCTCAATACCCGCCTGGCCCTGCTCAGCGACCCGGTGGCGCTGACCCGCCTGCACGAGCAGGTCTGGGCCGAGCACAATGCGGCGTGGATCAACGTGTGGCGTGCATCGATCAAGAACGACCCGCATTCGCCGCTGTTGCCGCTGCATCCGGAGAATGAAGGCCAACCGGCACTCGTCGGCGCCTGATCGGGCCTATTCGCGGGCACGCCCGCTCCCACAGGGTACTTCACAGCCTTTGAGGCATGCGCTGTACCTGTGGTAGCGGGCGTGCCCGCGAAGCTTTTCAGGGCTCCCACCGATTTTGGCCAACAAAGTCCCCCCCGGCTCTAGGTCCCCGAGCCGCCATGCGTTAGCATCCCTCTCCGATATGACGCATCGGCCGCCACGGCCATGCCAACAATAAGATTCGCTACTTTTCTTGCTAGGGGACTTGGTGATGATCAAGAAATACCTTTCGCGACTGCTGGTCGGTGTCACCGCCCTGGTCGCCGTGACGGCGGCCCAGGCGGGCGCGATCGATGACGCGGTCAAGCGCGGCACCCTGCGGGTGGGCATGGATCCGACCTACATGCCTTTCCAGATGACCAACAAGCGTGGCGAGATCATCGGCTTCGAAGTCGATATCCTCAAAGCCATGGCCAAGTCCATGGGCGTCAAGTTCGAGCCGGTATCCACGGCCTATGACGGCATCATCCCGGCCCTGCTGACCGACAAGTTCGACATGATCGGCAGCGGCATGACCCTGACCCAGGAACGCAACCTGCGCCTGAACTTCAGCGAACCCTTCATCGTGGTTGGCCAGACCCTGCTGATCCGCAAGGAACTGGCGGGCGAGATCAAGTCGTACAAGGACCTGAACAACGAGAAGTACCGCATCACCTCCAAGCTCGGCACCACCGGCGAAATGGTTTCCAAGAAGCTGATCGCCAAGGCCAAGTACCACGGCTACGACAACGAGCAGGAAGCGGTGATGGACGTGGTCAACGGCAAGGCTGACGCCTTCGTCTACGACGCGCCGTACAACGTGGTGGCAGTGGACAAGGCCGGTGCCGGCAAGCTGCTGTTCCTCGAAGAACCCTTCACCTACGAGCCGCTGGCCTTCGGCCTTAAGAAAGGCGACTACGACAGCATCAACTTCATCAACAACTTCCTGCACCAGATCAAGCATGACGGGACCTACGATCGTATTCACGACAAGTGGTTCAAGAACAAGGACTGGCTGAAGGAAATGGAATAAGGCCCAGGCCACAAGCCGGCTTTATGACCCCGACGCGCAGGCAAACCCTGCGCGTTCGCATTTACGGAAGTACCCCACGTGATCAAACACAAGAAAGCCCAGTGGCCCTGGCACGGTTTGACTGCCCTGGTCCTGGTGGGCCTGGCGTTCAGCCTGTACATGGCCACCTCGATGATTTCCTACGAGTGGCGCTGGAACCGCGTACCGCAGTACTTCGCCTACAAGGCCGAGGAAGCACAGCGCGCCGCCGGTTACGGCACCGTGCAGGACATCGTCATCTCTGGCGACAATGCCCGTGTCACGCTGAAAGACGAGAGCGGCGCCGAGCAGGTGCTCGATGTTGCCAAGGACAGCCTGCAACTGGCCCGCGGCGACGATGTTTCCGAAGGCGACCAGATTGGCGTCACCCGTCACTGGGCGGCCGGCCCGCTGGCCTGGGGCCTGTGGACCACGCTTTGGATTTCGGTGGTATCCGGTGCCCTGGGCCTGTTGATCGGCCTGTTCGCCGGCCTCTGCCGCCTGTCCAGCAACCCTACGCTGCGTGACCTGTCGACCGTGTATGTCGAACTGGTGCGCGGTACACCGCTGCTGGTACAGATCTTCATCTTCTACTTCTTCATCGGTACCGTGCTCAACCTGTCCCGCGAGTTTGCCGGGGTGGCTGCACTGGCGCTGTTCACCGGCGCCTACGTGGCCGAAATCGTTCGTGCCGGCGTGCAGTCCATCGCCAAGGGCCAGAACGAAGCGGCCCGCTCGCTGGGCCTGAACGCGGGCCAGTCGATGCGCCACGTGATCCTGCCGCAGGCCTTCAAGCGTGTGCTGCCGCCTTTGGCCGGCCAGTTCATCAGCCTGGTCAAGGACACCTCGCTGGTCTCGGTGATCGCCATTACCGAACTGACCAAGAGCGGCCGCGAGGCCATCACCACCTCGTTCTCGACCTTCGAGATCTGGTTCTGCGTGGCAGGCCTGTACCTGCTGATCAACCTGCCGCTGTCGCACCTGGCCAGCCGGCTCGAGCGGAGGCTTGCGCAAAGTGATTGAAGTCCGTGACCTGCTGAAAGTCTTCGACACCCGTGGCCACGTGGTACGGGCCGTGGATAACGTCACCACCCAGGTCGCCAAGGGCGAAGTGGTGGTGGTACTCGGCCCGTCGGGCTCGGGCAAGTCGACCTTCCTGCGCTGCCTCAACGGCCTGGAGCATTTCGACGAAGGCCATGTGGCCATCGACGGCCTGCAACTGGCCGATCCGAAAACCGACATCAACGCCTATCGCCGCGAAGTCGGCATGGTGTTCCAGCACTTCAACCTGTTCCCGCACATGACCGTGCTGGAGAACCTGTGCCTGGCACAGAAGGTGGTGCGCAAGCGCAACAAGGCCGACCGCGAAGCCAAGGCCCGGGCGCTGCTGGAGAAGGTGGGCATTGCGCAGAAAGCCAACGAATACCCGTCGCGCCTGTCCGGTGGCCAGCAGCAGCGGGTGGCGATCGCCCGAGCCCTGGCCATGGACCCGAAAGTGATGCTGTTCGACGAACCGACCTCGGCGCTCGACCCGGAAATGGTCGGCGAGGTCCTGGATGTGATGAAGACCCTGGCCCAGGAAGGCATGACCATGGTCTGCGTCACACACGAAATGGGCTTTGCCCGTGAAGTGGCGGACCGGGTGCTGTTCTTCGATCATGGCAAGCTGCTGGAAGATTCGGCGCCGGCTGCGTTCTTCGCCTCGCCGAAAGACCCGCGCGCGCAGGCGTTCCTGCGCCAGGTGCTTTAACCGCAGGGGGCGCTTTGCGCCCCAATCGCCGGCAAGCCGGCTCCCACAGGATTACCACAGGTACTGAGAACTGTGCGGTCCCTGTCGGCGTTGGCTTGCCGGCGAATGGGCTGCAAAGCAGTCCCCCGCAATCTCAAATGCTGAATCGCCCCACCATCCCTCGCAACTGCTGCCCCAGCTGCTCCAGTTCCCCACTCGAAGCCGCCGTCTGCTCACTGGCCGCACTGGTCTGATCCGACACATCCCGCACATTCAGCACACTACGGTTGATCTGCTCGGCGACCACGCTCTGCTCTTCGCTGGCCGTTGCAATCTGCTGGTTCATGCCCTGGATGTTCGACACGGTATCAGTTATCTGGCTCAGGGCCTGCCCCGCCTTGCGGCTCAGCTCCACGCTCTGTTCGGTCAGGTTCTTGCTGTTGTCCAGCAAGCGGGTCACTTCGTCGGTGCCGCTGTGCAGGCTGTCGATAAGCTGGCCAATCTCTTCGGTCGCCGTCGATGTGCGCTGGGCCAAGCCGCGTACTTCGTCGGCCACCACGGCAAAACCACGTCCTGCTTCACCCGCCCGTGCCGCTTCGATCGCCGCGTTCAGGGCCAGCAGGTTGGTCTGCTCGGACACCGACTTGATCACATCGAGGATGCCGCTGATACGCTGGCTTTCGCCTGCCAGGTGCTGCATGGCTGCCAGGCAATGGTCCATCTGCCCGGCCAGTTGTTCGATACGGCCGATAGCTTCGGCCACTACCTGGTCGCCGACCTGCGCTTGCTGGTCGGCGTTGGTCGCTGCCAGCGAGGCCTGTTCAGCGTTCTGTGCCACTTCCTGCACGGTGGCGCTCATCTGGTTCATGGCCGTGGCCACCTGGTCGGTTTCCTCGCGCTGCTGGTTGATGCGCAACTTGGTGTCTTCGCTGCTGGCCGCCAACTGTGTGGCGGCCTGTGACAGCTGACCGACGCCCTGGTCGATGCCACCGATCAGCTCGCGCAGGCTCAAGGTCATTTCGCGCATGCTGGTTTGCAACTGGCCCATCTCGTCGCGGCGTTGTACCGGTTCGATCTGGCTCAGGTCGCCCATGGCGATGCGCCCGGCCACGGCCAAGGTTTGGCGCAAAGGCTGGGTGATCTGCAAAGTGATCAACCAGCCGGCCACCACACCTACGACTAACGCCAGCAGGGCTACAGTGGCCAGTAGCGAGCGTGCTTCGAGGGCTTCCCTGTCGCGCTGCTCGATCTTGCGTTTACCAAGTTCCAGGCTGACCGCGCGCAGCTCGTTGCCCATGTTCTCCATGTTGTTTTGCAGCTGTTCGACACGCACTGCGGTCCGGCGATATTCATCCAGGCTGGCGCGATACCTGGCCAACTGCTCCCCGGGCTGCTGGGTGAGCGTACGGGGCAAGCCGAGTGGAGCAAGGCCTTTGAGCAATTGCGCAAGGCTGTTGTCAGCGGCATCCAGCGAAGCCTCGCCGACCTTGGCAAAGCTTTCCACGGGGGAGAAGGTATAGGCCGGAACGAGGCTCTGCTGGTTGGCACCATCGATATGACGGCTGAGCGTGTCCATCAGCCCCAGCACACCGCCTTGCTGGCTGTCAGCAGGCATTTTCAGCAGGGCCTGGGTCTGGAGATCATCGATTACTTCACTGAGCTTCTGCTCCTGTGCCAGCATGGCCTGGCGCAGGGCGATGCGCTTGTTGACAGTGTTTTCCAGCTCGCTGAAGTCGTCGCGCAGGCGCTGCAGCAATGCCAGCTTTTCCGTCAGCATCTGCCGAGATTCATCCACGCTGCTGCGTTGCTGCAAGGTGGTCAGCATGCTGTCGAGCTGGTCGAGAATGTTGGCTATGCGCGTTCTGCTGGCGTCGTCGTTGAGCACACGGTAAGTGATGCGCTCTGCGCGCAGGTCTTTGGTCAGATCGTTGATCAGGCCGATTTCGCTGAGTTGCTGCGAGCGCACAATGGCGTCATCCAGTGCACGCCAGCCACTGACGGTGGTGGCCAGGGTAAGCAGCAGGACTACGGCGAAGCCGAGGGCGAGCTTGGCTGCGACACTGATGTTGCCGAGCTTTCGGTTGAGGTAGCCGAGCATGAGGGATCTCCGTGCGATTGGGGGCGGGGATGCAGGCGCATTGCTGGCATCACACCTTTGCCAATCGGCAGCGGAGCTGTAGGACTTGACCTGATAATCAGGTAGGAAATTTCGCCTAAATAGGTAGGAATACACCGCCTGCACTGGCCTCTTCGCAGGCAAACCCGCGAAGAGGCCAGTGCAGGCGACCTACACATCAACCTAGAGCCTGAACCGCCCCACCAACCCTTGCAGGTGGGTACCCAACCGCGCCAGCTCCACACTTGAGCTGGCCGTTTCTTCACTGGCCGCCGAGGTCTGGTCAGAAATATCCCGTACGTTCATCACGCTGCGGTTGATTTCTTCTGCCACGGCGGTTTGTTCTTCCGCTGCCGTGGCAATCTGCTGGTTCATGGCCTGGATCGACGAAACGGTCCGGGTGATAGTCTCCAGGGAGCTGCCGGCACGGCGCGTCAGTTCGACGCTGCTGTCGGTCAACTGGCGGCTGCTGTCCATCACGCTGGCCACGCGCTGGGTGCCGCTCTGAAGCCCGGCAATCAGTTCTTCGATCTCTTCGGTCGATTGCTGGGTGCGCTGCGCCAGGCTGCGCACTTCATCGGCCACCACGGCAAAGCCACGCCCGGCTTCGCCGGCACGGGCCGCTTCGATCGCGGCGTTGAGGGCCAGCAGGTTGGTCTGTTGGGCCACCGACTTGATCACATCAAGCACGCTGCCAATCTTGTCGCTTTCGACCTTGAGCTGGTTCATCGCTTCGCTGGAGTTGACCACTTCGC
>MTEW01003647.1_pt2 | contig 10963 bp, 10 predicted proteins | sample 1042681 | NCBI WGS metagenome assembly MTEW01 (sample SAMN06185811, study PRJNA358809) | soil metagenome | isolation source: soil biostimulated with citrate as carbon source | place: India | collected 2015-05-23
GCCCCCCCGGAATTCACACCTGTTCCGTCGCCCCGACCATCTCCGCCGCCTTGACCTTGGCACTGCCAATCGGCGCCTGCAGCAGGAGGAAGTAGGCCAACGCCGAACACAGCGCCACCACCGCACTGATCATGAACGCCGTGGTGAACGAGCCCGAGTACTGGATGCTGAAGCCGGTGACGATCGGCGCCACCGAGCCGGCAATGTAGCCGCCAAAGTTCTGGATCGAGCCAAACGAGGCCACGCGCTGGCTGTCGACGATGGTGTTGACGATCATCCAGGCAGTGGCACTGGCCATGTTGATGCTGAACAGCGCCAGGCACAGCAAAATGATGCAACCGGTCAGGCCGGTGACGAACGACAGCGGCAGAGTGAACAGCGCCGCCAGCACCAACCCGGTGATCACGCTGAACTTGCGGCTGGCCAGCACGCTCATGCCCCGTTTCACCAGCAAGTCACAGAAACGACCGGCAACGATCGTGCCCGCTGCGCCAAAGCCATAGGCCAGCGACACTACCCAGGCGGTCTTGTACAGGTCCAGGCCATGCTCGCGCTCGAAGTAGCCAGGCAGCCAGGTCAGGTGCAGCCAGAGCATGTAGATCACGCCCATGAAGCCCAGCACCGCCCCCCAGGTACTACGGTGCTTGAACAGGTCCAGCCAGCCGGCGAAGTACGAGGCCTTCGGCGCTTGTGCAGTGGCTGCCGGCACCTGCTGCGCGCTCGGCAACGGCTTGCCTTCGGCAGCAAGCTCCGCCAGGTAGCGTGCCTTGCTTTTGTAGAAGGTCAGCCAGCACAGCGCCAGCACCACGCCGATCACGCCAGTGATGATGAACATGCCGCGCCAGCCGAAGTTGACCATGAACAGCGTCAGCAAAGGTGGCGCCAGGCAAGGGCCGAGGCAGGTCGAGGACCAGACCACGCCGGTGGGAGTACCACGCTCGTTGGCATCGAACCACTCCGACAGTGCCTTGGCCGCGGATGGGAACATCGGCGCCTCGCCAATCCCCAGCAACACCCGCAAGCCCATGAAGCCGGCAAAACTGTTGACCATGCCGAACGCTGCCTGGGCCACCGACCAGCCCAGCAGCGAGGCACCGAGGGCGATCTTGCTGCCCAGACGGTCGATGATCATGCCCATCGGCAGCTGGGCAAAGGCATAGGCAATGGAAAACGCCGACAACAGGATGCCCATCTGCGACGGGCTGATCATCATGTCTTTCTGGATCGAGGTGTTGGCGATCGACAGCGCACTACGGTCCAGGTAGTTGACTATGCCGATCAGCAGCAGGAACACGACGGTGATGCGTTGGTACTTCTTCATAGGGTTCATGTGATGACCTTTATTATTATTGTTGCCGCGCTGTCAGCGCCTTGGCGGTCCTTCGTTCAAGCTGCGCCCTCCCTGACGCAGCGCGCCGCTCAAGGCTGGCGCGCGGTGGTTGCTACGTCCAGCAGCCCGCGCCGGCCGAGGCTGTCGATCAGCGCACGCAGGCCAAAATGCCACTGCGGCGCCAGGTCGCTGGTAGTCACGCGGTTGCACAGGGTACCGAGTTGCGGGTTGCTGATGCTCACCACATCGCCCGGCTTGTGGGTGAAGCCGTTGCCCGGTTGGTCGCGGTCCTGCTTGGGGGCGAACAAGGTACCGAGGAACAGCACCAGGCCGTCGGGGTATTGATGGTTCTCGTTGAGGGTTTGCTGCACAAGGTCCTGCGGGTCGCGGCTTATCTGACGCATGGAGCTGCGGCCGGCGAGGATGAAACCGTCTTCGCCCACCACCTGCAAGTCCACTTCGGCGGCGCGCACGTCGTCCAGGCCGAAGCTTTCGTCGAACAAACGCAGCAGCGGGCCAAGCGCAGTGGAGGCATTGTTGTCCTTGGCTTTTGACAACAGCAAGGCGCTACGGCCTTCGAAGTCACGCAGGTTGACGTCGTTGCCGAGCGTCGCACCCTTGATGCGACCATCGCTCGACACCGCCAGCACCACCTCCGGCTCCGGATTGTTCCAGCTCGACTTCGGGTGGATGCCGATGTCGGCGCCGTGGCCGACCGCCGACAGTGGCTGGGCCTTGGTGAACACCTCGGCGTCCGGGCCAATACCCACTTCCAGGTATTGCGACCACAGGCCCTGCTCCACCAGCACCTTGCGCAGCGCTTCGGCCTGGGCCGAGCCCGGCACGATCTGCGACAGGTCGGCGCCGATGCGGCTGGCCAGGGTGTCGCGGATGGCATCGGCCTTGGCCGGGTCGCCCTTGGCCTGCTCTTCGACCACGCGCTCCAGCAGGCTGGTGGCGAAGGTTACCCCAGCGGCCTTCACCGCCTGCAGGTCGACAGGTGCCAGCAGCCATGGCTGGCGCGGGTCGCGCAGGGCCGGGTCGCTGTTGCCGAACAAGGCTGGCAGCCCGATCAGCGGCTCGACCAGCGGCAGGCTGCGCAGGTAGGCCACGGGGTCGGCCACTTCCAGCAGGGCCGAGACGGTGGCTACATGGGCGCTGATGTCGTGCACGGCGCCGGCCTTTACCAGTACCACCGCAGGGCCCTGGTCCGGCAGCCAGACCCGCCCTACCCAACTGCCGCTGTCGAACGCGCTGGCATCGTGAATCAGAGGCAGTCGCTTGCCGTTCGCTCGTTCAGTCATCTGTGTACCCTTACTGTCATTCATTGGGAAAGTGCCGGCAATTGCAGCTGCCCGGCCAGCCGGTCAAGGTCGGCCACCAGCTGTGAAGAAAGGCTTGCGCCCTGCTCCAGGGCCAGGCGGCGCAAGGCAAGGCCAGCCTGCCCAGGCAGGCGCACCGGGCGCTCGGGGTCGAGTGGCCGGCTGGCCAGGACCAGCCGGCCGAGGAAGCTGGTTTCGTCGGTGAACGCTTGCAGGCCGCCGAAGAAACTCGGATCGATGACCACGGCGGTGGCCGATGCACCCCACTGGTCTGGTGCATCCTTGCGGCCATGGCCGGCCAGCCCCGAGGTCAGGGCTTCGACCAGCAGCGCCAGGGCGAAACCTTTGTGGCCAAAGGCCTGGCCCCCCAAGGGCAGGATGCTGCCTTGCGGGCTGGTGAAGAAGTCGCGCGGGTCGTCGCTCAGTTGCCCGTCATTGCTCACCAGCACCGGGTGGGGCAGGCGGCTGCCGGCGTCGCGACACTGGCCGACCAGGCCGAGGGTGACGGTGGACATGCTGACGTCCAGCAGAATCGGCTCGCCCTGGGTCGGGATGCCCGCGGCAATCGGGTTGGGCGTGTAGATCGGGTCAACGCCACCATGGGCGCAGACCAGCCCTACCGACGGGTCCGAGGAATACAGCATCGCCACCAGGCCCTGATCGGTATAGGGCTTGAGGTAAGCTGCCAGGCAACCGATATGCGCAGCGCGGCGTACCACGGCGATGCCGATACCCTGCGAAGTGGCGCCCTTTGCCGCGCAGTCCAGGGCACGGCTGACGCAGTACGGCCCCAACAGGTAGTGGCCATCGAACAGGCTGGAGATGCCACTGTCCGACACCTGCTCCAGTACCTGGGCGCGGGCCTTGACCTGCCCGCCGAGCATGCCGTCGATGTAGCGGCTGACCAGGTTCAGGCCATGGGTGCGATGGCCCAGCAATTCGCCTTCGAGAAGTACCCGGGTCACTGCCTGGGCGACTTCGGCATCGGCGCCGGCCTTTTCGAACAGCCGCTCGACGAAGGTGGTGAGTGCTTGCACATTGTGAAGTGTGGCTTGAGTCATTGCAGTTGCCTTGGAAAAGGGATGGGGCTGGCGATCAGGTCACGGCACCGATTTGCCAGGGCACGAATTCGTTCTGACCGTAGCCGTGCAGTTCACTCTTGCTGCGTTCACCGGAAGCGATGCGCAGCATCTGCTCGAAGATGAACGCGCCGCACTCCTCGATGCTGGTGGAGCCGTCGGCGATGCCGCCGCAATTGACGTCCATGTCTTCTTCCTGGTGTTCGAACACCCAGTTGTTGGTCGCCAGCTTGATCGACGGCGCCGGGGCACAGCCGTAGGCCGAGCCACGGCCGGTGGTGAAGGCGATCAGGTTGGCCCCGCCAGCCACCTGGCCGGTGGCCGAAACCGGGTCGTAGCCGGGGGTATCCATGAACACCAGGCCCTGGGCCCGCACCGCTTCGGCGTACTGGTACACATCGACCAGGTTGCTGGAACCGGCCTTGGCCACCGCACCGAGGGACTTCTCGAGGATGGTGGTCAGGCCCCCGGCCTTGTTGCCAGCCGAAGGGTTGTTGTTCAGCTCGGCGTTCATGCGCTGGCAGTAGTCTTCCCACCAGCGGATGCGGGCCACCAGCTTTTCGCCGACCTCGCGGCTGACCGCACGGCGGGTCAGCAGGTGCTCGGCACCGTAGATCTCCGGTGTCTCGGAGAGGATCGCGGTGCCACCGGCCGCCACCAGGCGGTCGACGGCATTGCCCAATGCCGGGTTGGCGGTAATGCCGGAATAGCCATCGGAACCGCCACATTGCAGGCCGACCACCAGGTGCCGCGCACTGACCGGCTGGCGTTGCACCTGGTTGGCCTCGGCCAACAGAGCGTTGACCTGCTCTATACCGGCGGCGATGGCTTTGGAGGTGCCGCCGATACCCTGGATGGTGAAGGCGCGCAGCTGGGCGCTGGCCTGCAGGCCCTGGGTTTCCAGCAGGCTCTCGATCTGGTTGGTCTCGCAGCCCAGGCCGATGATGAGCACGGCAGCGAAATTGGGATGTACGGCGTACCCGGCCAGGGTACGACGCAACAGGCCCAGGGCTTCACCGCCGGGGTCCACCGCACAGCCGGCGCCGTGGGTCAGTGCCACCACGCCGTCGATGTTCGGGTAATCGGCCAGCACTTCAGGGTGGATGTCGCGGCGGAAATGGTCGGCCACGGCCCGGGCCACGGTCGCCGAGCAGTTCACCGAGGTGAGTATGCCGATGTAGTTGCGGGTGGCGACCCGGCCATCGGCACGCACAATGCCCTGGAACTGCGCCTCGCGGCCGGGCTGGCTGCGGGTATCGACACCGAACGCGTAGTCACGGGCGAAATCGCCCATCTGCACATTGTGCACATGCACGTGTTCGCCGGCGTCGATGGCCTGCGAGGCAAAACCGATGATCTGCCCGTAACGGCGCAGGGGCTGGCCCTGCTCCACACGCTCGGTAGCGAGCTTGTGGCCCGAGGGGATGGGCTGGCGAACGGTAATCGCTTCGGCGTCCAGGCGCAGGCCTTGCGGCAGGGCCTGGCGGGCGATTAGCACGTTGTCCAGCGGGTTGAGGCGGATGACGGCAAGGTCGCCGGACTTGGCAATCAGTTGCATGGGACCTCTCAGGGTGCAGCTGGCTTCTTGTTATGGCTGCGACCACTGTAAGAAGCCTTGGGCAACATTCCCAATGAGATGATCCGATCGTGCGATAACCCTGGGTTATCAAAAACCGGTATCAGGGCGTGTTTATCAATCACATTTGAGGGCCATTGGAGCCGCTGCGCAGCCCCAGGGGCTTCATTCCTGTTCCTGCTGACGGCGCCGAGCCCCCTCCAGCAAAATCTCGACAAACGCCTGGGCCGAAGCGCTCAGCGGCTCGTCCTTTCGGGTAACCACGCCGTACTCCAGCGCCGCCAGGTGCAACGGGCTGCGCAATTCTTTCAGTTGGCCGCTGGCCAACTGCGCTGCAACCATCGAGCGCGGCAACATGGCGATCATCGGCGCCGCCTGCAGCAATTGCAGGAACATGGGCATGGAGATGGTTTCGACGCTGTCGGCAGGCGTGGCGATGCCGGCAACACGAAATGCCTGTTCCAGGCGGTTGCGGATCGGCGTGCCCACCGGGTACAGCACCCACGGCCAGTCGCCCAGCGCTGCCAGCGGCGTGCTTTCCAGCTGATTGAGCGGGTGCTCGCTGTTGACCACCAGGCTGAACGGTTCCGGCTCCAGGGGCTGGAAGTCGAACAGCTGGCCGAAGCGTTCTTCAGTGAAACGGCCAATCATGATGTCGAGCTTGTTCTGCTCCAGCATGGTCAACAAGTGATCGCTGGAATGCTCCACCACTTCGATCGACAGCAACGGGCTGCGCGCCTTTATCGCGGCGATGGCCTGCGGCAGCACCAGCGCGGTGGCGGCAAAGATCCCGCCGACGCGGATGAAGCCGTGCCCACCGTTGCGCAGGCGGTTGACCTGGTCGACGAACTGTTGCGACTCGGCCAGCGCGCCTTGGGCATAGCGCACCACATATTGGCCCAGTTCGGTGGGTGGCATGCTCCGCGGCAGGCGCTCGAACAGGGCGAAGCCGAACTGCTCCTCAAGGTCACGCAACATCTTGCTCAGTGCCGGCTGGCTCAGGTTCATGCGCGTGGCGGTGGCGTGCATGTTGCGGGTGCGCGCCAAGGTGTCGATCAGCACCAGGTGCTTGTAGCGGATCCAGTTGCAAAAGCTGGAATGGGTCATGTCCGGCGGCATTGACGCAGGGCCTCAGGCAAGTGAAAAGGCAGGGCTATTGCGCCCGCAGGTAGTGCAGCAAGGTGTCCAGGGCAACCGAGTTGGGCCGCGAGCGCAGGGTCAACACGCCCAGGTTGGCCATTGCCAGCGGCAGTTCTACCGGCAGGATAGCGACCATTCCATAGCGGGCATAATGCTTGGCCACGTCATCGGGCACCACCGCAATCATCTCGGAGGCTTCGAGCATGGCGGTGGTAGCCAGGATCGAGGCAGTTTCGACGATATCCAGCGACTGCACCATGCCGCCGGCCTGCAACGCGCTTTCGACGCGGCGGCGCATCGGGCTGCCGATGGGGTGCAGGATCCAGGTCAAGGCCACCAGGTCGGTCAGTTGCAGCCCGGCGGCATTGGCCAGCGGGTGGCCTGCGCGGGCGATAACACGCATCTGCTCACCGCCTTCGAACAGTTCGATGTTCAGGTCCTGGCTGTCGCTCTGGTCCGGCAGGCGCCCCACCACCATGTCGAAGTCGCCACGCAGCAAGGCCGGCAGCAAGGTGTCGCTGGTGCCGACCTCCAGAGAAATGCGCACCTTGGGGTGATCGCGCTTGTAGGCCAGTACTGCCCTGGTCAGCACACCCGGCACCGGGCCCATTACGCTGCCCACCCGCACCAGGCCCTGGGCCCCGCGCGCCAGCTCGGCAATCTGCGCCTGGGCGTGCTCGAACTCATGCAGCGCGTTCTGCGCATAGCGGATCATCACTTCGCCATACAGCGTCGCTTGCATGCCCCGTGGCAAACGCTCGAACAAGCGTACGCCAAGGCGCTCCTCAAGCTGTTGCAGCAACAGGCTCGCAGCCGGTTGCGTGGTGTGCATCGCCGCGGCAGCACGGCGCAGGTTGGCGAACTCGCCCAAGGCGTTGAGCAGCGTGATCTGCCGGCTGGAGATCTTCAATGCGCCGAGGCTGGCAGGCGCCTGGGCGCTGTCGGGTGGCAAGCGAGACATATCGAATCCGGTATCACTGATTAAGATTTGGCGATTATGCCTGTATCGCTCGACAACCTACAGTCAGGTCTCCCAGTGCTTGAACAGAACAAGAGCCGACCATGAGCATACGTATTACCCACCTGAGCGTTCGCGACATTCGTTTCCCCACTTCGCTGTCGCTGGACGGCTCCGACGCCATGAACAGCGCCCCCGATTATTCGGCGGCCTACGTGGTGCTGCACACCGACGTCGAGGCCCTGGAAGGCCATGGCCTCACCTTCACCATCGGCCGTGGCAACGAGATTTGCGCTGCTGCGGTGCAGTCGCTGGCGCCGCTGATCGTCGGCCTCACCCTGGAGGAAATCACGGCCGACATGGGCGGTTTCTGGCACCGCTTCACCGTCAGCGACAGCCAGTTGCGCTGGCTGGGCCCGGAAAAGGGCGTGGTCCACCTGGCCACCGCCGCGATCATCAATGCCGTGTGGGACCTGTGGGCCAAGCACGAGGGCAAGCCGGTGTGGAAGCTGCTGGCCGACATGACGCCCGAGCAGCTGGTGCGCTGCCTGGACTTCAGCTACGTCACCGATGTGCTCACCCCCGAAGAAGCCATCGCCCTGCTGCGCCGCCAGGCGCCGGGCAAGGCTCAGCGCGAAGCGCAGATGCTGCGCGAAGGCTACCCTGGCTACACCACCGCGCCGGGCTGGCTGGGCTACAGCGAAGAAAAGATGCGCAAGCTGGCCCGCGAGGCGGTGGAAGATGGCTGGACCCACATCAAGCAGAAGATCGGTGCGGACCTGGAGGAAGACATTCGCCGCGCCAGCATCCTGCGCGACGAGATTGGCTGGGAGCGCACCCTGATGATGGATGCCAACCAGGTATGGGGCGTCGAGGAATCCGTCGCCAATATGCGCCGCCTGGCCGCGTTCGAGCCACTGTGGATCGAAGAGCCGACCAGCCCGGACGACATCCTCGGGCACGCCACCATCCGCCAGCGCATTGCGCCGATTGGCGTGGCCACCGGTGAACATTGCCACAACCGGGTAATGTTCAAGCAGATGTTCCAGGCCGGCGCGCTGGACTTCTGCCAACTGGACGCGGCCCGCCTGGGTGGCCTGAACGAAGTGCTGATCGTGCTGCTGATGGCGGCCAAGTACGACGTACCCGTGTGCCCGCACGGCGGCGGTGTCGGCCTGTGCGAATACGTGCAGAACATTGCCCTGTTCGACTACATCGCTGTGTCGGCCTCGCTGCACAACCGAGTGCTGGAGTACGTCGACCACCTGCACGAGCATTTCATCGACCCGGTGGTGATCCGCCGCGGGCGCTACATGCCACCGCAACGCCCGGGCTACAGCATCGAAATGCATGCCGAGACCCTCGCGCGCTACCAGTACCCCAACGGCGCGGTGTGGCTCGACATCAACCGCTCCTGACCCACCTACCTGGGTGTGCCGCCTCTGCGCGGCACGCCACCAGCTCTTTTCACGGGGAAAAAACAATGACAATCCTCACCGGTACTGCGGCGGCGCCCGCCCCTGCCGCCACCACCGAACAGCGCCTGAACGGCCTGCTGCTGCGCAAACTGATGCCACTGCTCATCGTTGTCTACGTGATGAGCTTCCTTGACCGGACCAACATTGCCCTGGCCAAGGCCAGCATGGGTATAGACCTCGGCCTGTCGGCAGCGGCCTACGGCCTGGGCGCCGGGCTGTTCTTCCTCACCTACGCCCTGGCCGAAGTACCCAGCAACCTGATCATGCATCGGGTCGGCGCACGCTTCTGGATCACCCGCATCATGATCACTTGGGGCCTGCTCTCGGCGGGCATGGCCTTCGTCCAGGGCGAAACCTCGTTCTACGTCATGCGCCTGTTGCTCGGGGTTGCCGAAGCGGGCCTGTTCCCCGGCGTGATGCTGTACCTGACCTACTGGTTCGATCGTGAACAGCGTGCCCGCGCCACGGGTTACTTCCTGTTGGGCGTGTGCCTGGCCAACATCCTCAGCGGCCCGCTGGGGGGTGCCCTGCTGGAAATGGACGGTGTGCTGGGCTGGCACGGCTGGCAATGGCTGTTCGTGCTCGAAGGCCTGCCGGCAGTGGCCCTGGCTTATGTGGTATGGAAGAAACTGCCCGATGGCCCGGCCTCGGCGCCCTGGCTGTCGGCCGTCGAAGCCGAGGACATCGAGCGCCGCCTGGCTGCGGAGCGCGCCACCGCACCGCAGCAGAGCAAGTTGGGGCAGATGTTCCGCGACCGGCAGATCTGGCTGGCGATCGTGGTGTACTTCGTGCACCAGATCACCATCTACACGGTGATTTTCTTCCTGCCGGGTATCATCGGCACCTACAGCGCACTGTCGCCCTTCCAGGTCGGCCTGCTGACCGCCGTACCGTGGATTGCTGCCGCCATCGGCGCCGCCACCCTCCCGCGCCTGGCCACCTCGCCGAGCCGTTGCCGCACCCTGCTGTTCTGCGGCCTGCTGACCATGGCGGCCGGGTTGCTGCTGGCGTCGCTGGCCAACTCGTTCATCGGCCTGATCGGGTTTTCGCTGACTGCCCTGATGCTTTTCGTGGTGCAGTCGATCATCTTCGTCTTCCCCTCCAGCCGCCTGAGTGGCAGTGCCCTGGCGGCAGGTCTGGCCTTTGTCACCACCTGCGGCCTGCTTGGCGGTTTCGTCGGCCCATCGGTGATGGGCCTGATCGAGCAGGCCACCGGCAGTACCCGCAATGGCTTGTGGATCATCGCCGCGTTGCTGGTGGTGGCAGCGCTGGTCAGTACCCGCTTGCGGCAAGGGCAGGAGCAAGCGAATCGCTGACTAGCGAGCGCTCCACGAATCACTGGTTCGGCGAGGTTCGGTAGGAGCAGCCCAAGCAACCCCGGCGGCTCAAGGTGCAACCCCGGCAGGCCGGCCACAGCGCAGTTCCAGCGCATGGGCCAGGCGCTCTACCGCCTGTTGCAGCTCCCCCGGGTGATCACCCAGCCACGCCATCGCCAGGCACTGCTGGTAGCGGCCCTGCAGGCTGAACTGCTCGCCCGGCAGTGCTTGCAGTGATGAACCGGCCAGCGCTGCGGCAATACCCTCCCACGGCAGCGGCTGGCGAAAGCGCACCCACAGTGTCCGGCCACCGTCCGGCGTTTCCAGCATCACCCGCTGGCCGAAATGCTGTTGCAACTCACGCGCCAGATATTGCATGCGCTTTTGCAGGTCGGTGCGCAGCCGCACCAGTTGCGCCTCGATTTCGCCTTTGCCCAGCATGTGCGCAAGCGCTTGCAGGCGAAGCGGTGCAAGCCGAAATGCACGCTCGGCGAAAGCCCTGGCCAGCCCGGCATCAAGGCTCAGCAGGTAGGCATAGGGCGCCTCGTTCCCCACTGCGGCATCGAACGCCCCCATCACCAACAGCCAGCGGGAGTCGACCCAATCGCGCAGGCGTGTATTCGGCGGCCCGCTGTAACAGTGCTCGCTGTCCAGGTCGTTTTCCAGCAACCATACAGGGTGCTGGTCAAGCAACTGGCCAAGCTGCTGCTGATAGTGAGGTGAAACCAGCCGCCCCTGCGGCATGCCAAGGCACGACGGCATGA
>MTEW01004912.1_pt1 | contig 10946 bp, 8 predicted proteins | sample 1042681 | NCBI WGS metagenome assembly MTEW01 (sample SAMN06185811, study PRJNA358809) | soil metagenome | isolation source: soil biostimulated with citrate as carbon source | place: India | collected 2015-05-23
CCTCGGCGCCTATGACGACAGCCCTTTACTGCAGCCGTTCGTTGATGCCCTTGAGCTTGAGGCTCGCACCAAGGACGAAATCCTGGCCGACCCTGATGTTCACGTAGTGCTGGTTCACCCGAAAAGCTACCTGATGGCCGACTGGGCAATTGAAGCCCTGGAAGCAGGTAAAGCTGTGCTGTGTGAGAAACCAGCCGGTCGTGGCTCGCAGGATACCCAGCGCATCGTTGAGGCCGTAGAGCGTACCGGTGGTCTGTTCCAGGTCGGCTACTGCTGGAGGTTCGCTCCTTCGGTGGAGAAAATGCAGCAGGTTCTTGAGAGCGGAGAGATCGGCAAGGTACTTCAAGTACGTGCCCACGCCGGCTGCTCCCATGATGAAGCTGATACCAACCACATGAAGCAGCCAGGTGACCGTGGTGGTGCATTCTATGTGATTGGTTGCCACACCATCGACCGGATCCTCCTTCACTTCGGCATGCCGCGCTCCGTTAACGCTCGCATTAGCAAATTCGCTGGCCAGATGAGCGATTCTGCTCGTGAAGATGCGGCTGCCGCTGTTCTGAACTACGACGACAAGATGGTCACCATCGACTTCATGTCGTGGGATCCGATGCCGTGGACTGAAACCTGGGACATCACTGCCTACGGTACCCATGGTGTGATGCATTCCACTCCCATGCCGGCGTCCTACAAGCTGTACCACGACGGCAAAAATGGCCATCCGCAAGGTTGGACTCACTGGAATGAAACCAGCTTCCCCGAAATCTGGGCGGTACGCAAAACTGTGTACTCCCCCGAGATCGCAGAAATTGGTAATCCGGTGTACTTTGACCGTGAAGCTTCGGCGTTCGTACAGGCCTTGCAGAACGATACTCCGTCGCAAGTGCCAGCTAGCCAGGCCCACAACATCAACATCCTGCTGGAGGCAATTTTCGAGTCCTCCGATAAAGCAGGTCAGGAAGTTAAGCTCGGCTAAATAGTTACTCGCTCCACCTTGCTGTACCGCCCCCGCAATGGGGGCGGTTCTGAGTAAAAAGAAAAATAATTTCTACAGTATTGGGTGATAGTTATGAACAAGTTTATGAAGCTTGCTGCGTCTCTGTGCGTGGCGGTTGCGGTTATTGGCTGCTCGAAGAAAGAAGAAAACACCAAAGGTCTGATCGGTATTTCAATGCCCTCCAAGGCAGAGGCGCGTTGGACTTCCGACGGTCAAAGTATGGTAGATGCGCTCACCAAGCTTGGCTACAAAACCGATATCCAATACGCCCAGTACGAAGTTTCGACCCAGTTGTCGCAGCTGGAAAACCTGCTGGTCAAAGGGGTCAAAGGTTTGATCATCGCCCCTATCGATGGCACCACCATGACCGACTTGCTGCGCCAGGCGAAGGAAAAGGGTATCACGGTCATTTCTTACGACCGTCTTATTAGAAACTCCAAAGATTTCGATTACTACGCTACTTTTGACAACTATAAAACTGGTGTCCTCCAGGGGGAGTCGATTGTCAGCGCTTTGAAGTTGAACGAAGGTACCGGGCCATTCAACTTCGAAATCTTCGCGGGCTCTACTGACGACAACAACGCTCACGTCGTCTATGCCGGGGTAATGTCCGTTCTGCAGCCTTACATCGATAGCGGCAAGCTCGTGATCCGTAGCGGGCAGGTCAAGCTCGACCAGGTTGCCACGCTGAACTGGGATGGGGCACTTGCCCAGTCCCGAATGGACAACATTCTCAGCGCCTTCTACGGCAAAGCTCATCTCGATGCCGTGCTTGCGATGAACGACCAGCTCGCGGTGGGTGTGGTCTCTTCGCTGAGGGGTGTCGGCTACGGTAGCGGCGGCAACCCGATGCCTGTCGTGACAGGCCAGGATGCGGAAATTCCTAGCGTGAAGGCGATCATCCGGGGTGACCAGCATTCGACTGTGTTCAAAGACACTCGAGCCTTGGCTGAAGCTGCAGCCGTGATGATGGACAGCTCCCTTCAAGGCAAGGATGTGCTGGTAAACGACACCACCTCGTACAACAACGGCTCCATGGTCGTTCCTACCCAGCTTCTCTCTCCAGTTTCCGTAGAAGCCAAGGATGTGCAGAAGGTTCTGGTCGATTCCGGCTACTACACCAAAGACCGTCTGCAGTAATTGCCCAATGTCAGCGGCTCGGTCTCCGGGCCGCTTTTGAGATAGGAGGAGAGCCATGTCACCTCATCTTCTTGACATGCGCGGCATTCAAAAAAGTTTTGGCCAGGTTAAAGCCCTCACCAGTGTGAATCTTCAGGTGGGCAAGGGTGAAATCCACGCCATTTGCGGTGAGAACGGCGCTGGGAAATCCACCCTGATGAAGATCCTGAGTGGTGTCTATCCTGCCGGAAGTTACGAAGGGTCGATAAGGTTTGACGGTGAGGTACGCCAGTTCAGCGACCTGCGTGACAGCGAGGCCTTGGGGATCTGCATCATCCACCAGGAGCTTGCGCTTGTGCCGATGCTCTCGATCACAGAAAACCTTTTCCTTGGCCACGAAGTTGCTACCAAGGGAGTTATCGACTGGTCGCTTGCACATCGCAAAGCGAGAGTTTTGCTGGAAAAGGTAGGCCTGGAGGTTTCGCCCCAGACCCGTGTAAACCAATTGGGCATCGGTCAGCAGCAACTCGTCGAGATTGCAAAAGCGCTCGGCAAGGACGTTCGCCTTTTGATCCTTGATGAGCCTACCGCCAGCCTCAACGAGAAGGATAGCGAGCGGCTTCTGGAGCTCATGCTCGAGCTGAAAGCGAAGGACATCACCTCGATCATCATCTCCCACAAGCTCAATGAAATAGCGCGTGTGGCGGACGGGGTTACGGTCATCCGGGATGGGACGACGGTCGACGTCATTGACTGTCGTGAGTCGCCGTTGAGCGAAAACCGAGTCGTCCAGGCAATGGTTGGCCGTGAGTTGGCAGACCGTTACCCCACCCGGGAGCCCAACCTCGGCGAGAAGCAGTTCGAGGTTGAGAACTGGTCGGTGGAGCATCCGGAGCGCCCGGGCGAGGACTTTATCCGCAATGTGAGTTTTTATGCTCGCAAAGGGGAGGTGGTGGGTATTGCAGGCCTCATGGGCTCTGGTCGTACCGAATTCGCCATGAGCATATTCGGTGGCTCTTTCGGTAAGAACATTCGAGGAACCGTTCGCCTGAATGGGCAGGAGCTTCGCGTGCGCAGTGTGCGTGAAGCCATTGATAACGGCATCGCCTACGCCACTGAAGATCGCAAGGGCGCCGGGCTATTGCTGGCCGATGGTATTGGTCGGAACGTGAGCCTAGCCAGCCTGAAATCCCTGGCACGCCGGTGGATCATCAACGAGACCGAGGAGCTTGGTGTTGGGGATGGCTACAAGAAAACCCTGCGCATTCGAAGCCCCGACCTTCGCCAGCCTGTAGAACGTCTCTCTGGCGGCAACCAACAGAAGGTGGTGCTCGCGAAGTGGCTGTTCTCCGACCCCGAAGTCCTGATTCTGGATGAGCCCACCAGGGGTATAGACGTGGGTGCCAAGTACGAGATTTATGGGGTGGTTAACCAGGTAGTAGCGAAGGGCAAAACGGTGATCATGATCTCTTCGGAGATGCCCGAGCTACTCGGCACCTGCGACCGGATTTATGTGATGAACGAGGGAAGGTTCGTCGGGGAGTTCCCAATCAAAGAGGCGTCTCAAGAGCGAATCATGCACGCCATCATGAAAAATGAGGTGATCCAATGACTGATGTCATCGCCCCAGTGGCGGCAAAACCGAGCTTGCTTCCTGCTATCAAACGAGGCGCCCGCGAGTACGGGTTGTTGAGCTCTTTGCTCGTCATCATCGTGTTCTTCCAAATCGCCACGGGCGGCGCATTGCTCCAGCCTCTCAACCTGACCAACCTAATATTGCAGAACAGCTACATCGTGGTCATGGCTTTGGGGATGCTCATGGTGATCGTCTGCGGTCACATCGACCTGTCTGTCGGCTCTATAGTCGGGGTGATCGGTTCGATAGCAGCCGTGTTGATGGTGCAGTACCAGTTTGATTTCATCACCGTGTCGCTGCTGTGCCTTTTCATCGGAGGGTTGATAGGGGCTGCCCAGGGTTACTGGGTGGCGTTCTGGGGCATGCCTTCGTTCATCGTGACGCTGGGTGGCATGCTGATCTTCCGGGGTGCCACCATCGCGATTGGGGAAGGCCAATCTATCGGCCCGTTCCCTGCGGAGTTTGTCGCTCTGAGTGCAGGGTTCCTTCCGGATCCCTTCCAGGGGCAAGGCCTTAAAATCACTTCCCTCGTGCTCGGCGTGTTGGTGGTGGCCAGCTTCCTCTGGGTTGAATGGCGTTCGCGCCGGCGTGCTCTCAAAGCCGGTGGCGAGGTCATGCCTGTACCGTTGTTTGTGCTGAAGCACGGGATCCTGGGCGGCGCCATCATCGCTTTCTGCTACATGTTGGCTACCTACCGTGGGCTGCCGACCGTCCTGGTCATCATGTGCGCCCTCATCGGCGTGTACACGTTCATCATGAACCGGACGGTGATCGGGCGATGGATCTATGCGGTCGGTGGCAACCTCAAGGCAGCGAAGCTTTCCGGGATCAACACCGCCCGAGTGACCTTCTTCACCTTTGTGAACATGGGCGTTCTCGCTGCCGTAGCAGGCTTGATTTTTGCGGCTCGCCTGAACAGCGCAACGCCCCGAGCCGGCAGCGGTTTCGAGCTGGACGTCATTGCCGCCGTCTTCATCGGTGGCGCTTCGGCATCCGGTGGGGTAGGGAAGGTGATCGGGGTGGTAATCGGCGCCTTCATCATGGGCGTGCTGAACAATGGTATGTCCATCATGGGCATTGGCGTTGATTACCAGCAGATGATCAAAGGGGCTGTGCTGTTGGCTGCCGTGTTCGTCGACGTGTACCAGAAGAACAGGGCATGAGAATTCCCTCCAAGTGACTCCAAAATCCCGGCAAGTGGCCGGGATTTTTTATGTGCTTTCTGCCTGTATCAGGTTACTTGCAGAGAGAAGGGATGGTGAGCAAAAATGTCATTTTGACATCATCGCTTATCTCTTGAGAGAAGACATGGAATTCCACGAAAAAGATGTGTTTATTGCTCTGAATGCACAAAACATTCTGGAGGTGGGTGAGCAATTTGAGAAGAAGCGAACGGTAGAGTTTCTTGCTTACACCGTTTGCTTTGTTACCTTGCAGGCATATTCAAGGTTAAACTTGGCTCCTGAAATTACCAAAGAAATCGAAAGACTCAGGGCAGAGTTCTCATTGAGCAAATATGAGGTTCCAGTCCTGCTTTCTGAAATCTCTCGGCTCTATGACGATTATATAAAGGAAGGCATTAATACATTTACCATGGACTGTGCTGTCGCGATGGCACTGCATATGGTTGATCGCTTGTTGGCAGAGGTTTTCAGCATAGATCCTCAGGAGCCAAGAGTCGCTTCAGCGTTCGTTAATAGTGTCTGCCCCACAGGAAATCCTGCAATTGTCGATATGATCCCGATTGCTTCAGAGCTTTATGATTCGACAGCTTGGTATGAGCAGGTTGTCATGGTGCGGTCAAGGAATAAGCTGGTTGACACTATTGTAAGGCTGAAGTGTTATCTGCGGGGGATATACCCTGCCTATGATGACTCAAAGGCAAAAAACAGAGTGAGAATTTCTGGTGGAACTTACGTTTTTGACTCTCCTGCGACCACAGCGCCTGGCGAGCAGCTTGATTCGGCACCTGAAAGATTTGAGCGATTCGTTGGGATGCCAGGAGTGTTGGGTCGTTTTATAGTGATAACCCCCAATACGAAAGAGCATTTTTCAGATATTGAGAAGCATGTGGTTCCCATGATTGGAACTGATTTGCATTTGGATGCGGTTGTCTCGCTAGGAACGAAAAAAGCGAAGAAGACTGTTAGCTATCAGGCTCTTGTTCTTAGTAGGGGCTTGCCAGATGTTAGAGGATATACATTATATATCGACGCTTCTGGGTCAAACTCAGCGCTCGCAGAACTGACCTCTGAGGAACGCGGCTATCTAGCTGGTGCCATATTTAGTCTCCACCAAGGATATGGCCATTATCAAGCATCTATACCGCCCAAAGTCATTCAAATCATGAATGCGCAATTTGGTTTTGGCTATAGGGACGTTAAGAGGCTTTGCGCTGAAGTTGCACATAATCATAGCAGGGCAGTAAAGATTCAGTACGTGAAAAGTGTCCTGTCGCGGAAAGCTTCCACTGGTGAGTCAATAAATTTTTCAGCGGACGCTCGTGAAATAGTCAGCCGGCTACAAAATTTTCGATCTCCGAGTTGCACCTATGTCATAGGTAATAATGGTGCAGGGAAGAGCTTTATGCTCAGGGATATTATCTACCGCATGTCTGAGTCTGGAGTCGATACAATTGGCGTGACCACTGGCTTGCATGATCGTTTTCCGTCAGGTGATAGCTCACTGAAAACATTTGATTATAGAGGTCTTCGCACTAGAGGTGATGGCGTCACGGCATCCAGAGTCGCGCAAAACATCACGAAGCTGGCTGCACAGATATTTCGTCAGCAGCATATGGTTAATGCCTTAACTGAGTGCCTAAAGGTGCTGGGTTATGAGCCGAGATACTATTTAATGCGTCGGCCTGAGACGATGCTTTCAGAAATGCCCGCTGATATTCAGTTCAGAATGTTGAGCCTGACGGCTTACGATAATCGTATTCCTAAAGACCTGAATAACTATGAGTTTGGTGTGGTGCGATCAGATGAGAGGGATCAGATCACACCAGTATCTTCACTAAGTTCAGGTGAGCAAAATATCAACTATTTGCTCATGTCGCTCATAAGACTTTGTGCCAAGGGGAAAGTCGTTCTCATTGATGAGCCTGAAATCAGCCTGCACTTACAATGGCAGCAGGCCTTGCCTAAAGTTTTCAAGATAATCTCACGTGCCACTGGAGCGTCGTTCGTTGTAGCTACACATTCTCCCACGCTTATCACCAATGCCAATGATGAATCTGATTTTTGCTATGAGCTCAAGAGTGGGCTGCTGCGGCTTTTAAACGCTGAAGAGCGTTACTCAGTCGAGTCAATCATACTAGAGGGATTTGGTACCTACACGCCTAACAATCGGGGGGTGCATGAAAAATGCGCCCGGTTGGTAGCTCGATCCATGGCCCAAGACAATGATGAGGAAATTGAGAGTAATGCTGAGCTGAGAGAGCTTGATGTGCTCAAGGATGTTCTGTTGCAACGAGTGAATAGGCAAATGGTTCCAGGCGCTGATCAAGATTTGGACTTGATTGAAAAGGCATATGCTGCAATTGAGTTGTTGCTGGCCGATCGCAAGCAGCAGAGCTTTGGAGTTGGTCTTGGCGAGAATAAACATGGTTGACTATTATGTTATAGATGAAATCTCTATGAAGGCTGCGCTTGACAAGTATAAGGCCAAGTGCCATAAGCTTATCAAACATCGACCCAGGACGCTGTCGATCCTCGCTCGTTTTAATAGGGATGCGTTGCGTTTGTTTGATCAAGACTACAAGGGGGCACTCAAGCCGGAAACTGACTTATGGAAGATTTTTTCTGAGCGAGTTCCCAAAAAAGGGGTAAATTCTATTCCCTCTGGTAGTTCAATAAAGTCGGCCTTTAGGGCTTTTTTGAGTGCGGAGCAAGGAAATCTTTGTTGCTACTGTCAGCGCTGGCTTTTGAATAATGGCTATGCGAAGCCAATTGAGCATATTTTGCCGCGTGAGTCGTTCGAGCACTATGCATTTAATTTTTGGAATCTTGCAGTTGCATGTGTGGACTGCAATGGTCGAAAAAGTTCACATGTTTGGGTCGATAACGCGAAGCGTGGCATGCGGGAGTATCCAGATCCGGCGTCATTTACCGAAATGTTCCACCCCCGATTCCACCGTTTTAAGGAGCACGTGCGTTTTATCCGCGTTCAAACTAATGATCACAATATAACCCTGTATCGGGGAGTCACCGCCCAGGGCAAGAAACTTTGCGAAGACCTGCTGCGAGATATAGCTGCCAAAGAAGTGTTGGTGAACGGAAATCCAGCCATGAAGGCGTCTCTTTCCGCGATTAACCAATTTGAAGCGGAGGAGGGCAGCGAGCTGGAAGGAGCCTTAGTGAAGTTACAAGAAGCCTTCTCCGATGCGGCGATGAGACTCATCAGGCCTAAAGCTATCTGAAAGACTGTTGCCCGCCGTCCCATTGGTTAGGCGGGCTGCAGCGGCTGCGCTAGGCCCGTAGTTCCTGGTATGCCAGTAGCGACTGTTTGCATAGCTGCGCTACATCCTCGGCGCTCATGCCCTGGTTCATCACGGAGAAGACCTCCGGCCCTACGCCATTGAGGCCTCCAATGGAATGCAGCGCAGACACGATTGCCTGGAGCGGGAAGTTGCCCGTGCCAGGCCACATGCGCTCAAAGCAATCGGCCTCTAAGGTCACCCCCGCCTTGAGTGGATGAATACCGTCGCAGATTTGGACGCAATGAATGGAGCTACCTGGGATCGATGCGAGCGTTTCGAGCTTGGACTCGCTGCGAACGAAATGGAGCATATCGAGCACAAGGCCTCCGTTAGGGGCGCCGGCACGGTCGACGATCTCCCAGCCTTGTTCAAGGGACGTCACCCCCCACATCGGGATAGGTTCAAGGTCGCAAACCATGCCTTCGTCATGGGCCATACGACAGATTTCGGCGTAGTGTCCGACCAATTCCTCGAAAGCATATGCGCTTGCCGTGAAGGTCGCGTTCAAACTCATTTGCGTACAGCCAAGCTCTCGAGCGAGATCGAAGAAATCATGCGCTGACATCGAGTGATCAGCGATGAAGCTGTCATCCATGTTGTTCGGGTGCCAGTTCGGGTTCCATGTGCAGAGCGGATCTAGGCGACTGATCTGAATCCCATTGTCCTCAGCGATAAGCCGCATGCTGCGAATCGAGAGCCCGGACTCCACAATCTTGACCACTTCTTGCGGCTGGATGGATAGCTCTTGGAATCCTGCTAAGCGAGTGGCCCTTACTTTGTCGGGGAAGGGCAGGTGTAGGACATTGGAGAATGGCATGGTGAATTTCATGCCCGGTTTCAAATCTTGTTCTGGGAGGCTCATCCATGTATCTCGTCATAAAATGTCAATTTATGACGGTTGCCTCTTGATCTGTAAGCGCCGAAATTGGAAAACTATTTTTCAGTTGTGTTATGGACTTGCCGACCTTCAGGGCGTGGGTTGTGCAGGTCACTTCGGGCCCGTGGTATCCTTCGCCCGACACCGTTTTGCCTGCAGATCCTGGCTTGAGCTCCCATTGGCGAGGCCTATGGGCGCATGCTAAGAGCACTTTGAGAATCATGTCGAAAGCTTTCACAACTCTTGATGACGTAGCTAAGGCTGCAGGGATGTCCCGTGCGCAGGTATCAAGAGCGCTTCGGGGAGATCCAGGTGTAAGACCCGAAACACGTGAGCGGATCGATGCGATTGCTGCAGAGTTGCAGTACCGTCCCAACCTTGCCGCCCGCAGCCTCGTTTCGGCTACATCGTCGATTGTAGGGTTGGTGATTGGCGACCCAAATAACGCATTCCACATCCAGCTTGCCCAGTCAGTGGACAAGAGACTGCTCGCAGCGGGTTTTGAGCCCGTGACATCTTTGCGACCAGTTGAAGGTCACTCTGCAGCATTTGAGCTGGAGCGGCTTCTCTCCCTCAGGGCTGCTGGCGTCATCCTGTTGGGTACCCCGCACCATCCCAAGGTGATTGGTGAGATCGCCGATAAGCTTCCTTGTGTTTTCATCGGCAGCAAACGTGTTGCTCACAAGAAAGTGATTTCCGTTGCGGTTGATGACCAAACAGGAGTGCGTCTTGCAATGGAGCATCTATTCGCGCTTGGCCACCGGCGTATCGCTCATTTAGCTGGTGGACGTGAACCATCCTCGAAAGAAAGGGCAAGGTTCTATAGCGACATCATGAAAGCTGCCGGGCTAGAACCGATGATGATCAGAGGTGAGCACAATGCCGCGTTCGGCAGGCGAGGGGTCGATGCCTTGTTTGCTCGCGACGAGCGCCCGACAGCCATCTTCGCTTCCAACGATTTCATCGCTTTAGGTGTGCTCGACCGGCTCAAAGGGATGGGCATGAGCGTCCCTGGCGATGTCTCTGTTGTTGGGTTCGACGACATACCAGACGCGGAAAACTCTCTCTTCGCGTTGACTACGCTTCGGCAAGACACGGATATGCAGGCGCAGGCTGCAGTCAATGCTCTCCAAGCCATGCTGGCAGGGGACTCCGGTTATCCCCGACGAGTTGATATGCCGGTGTCGTTGATCACACGTAAATCTACCGGCCAATGCTCATCTCTCTAGACCCAGTGTGCCTTGGCGGTATGCCGCATCACTATCTGATTTTCCTGATCAAGCCTAATCGAAAATAATTCTCATCTTTAGGCGTGCGTCACATTGACTCACTCTCTGGTAGCACATACCATGCGCCGGTTTCTTAGACGGTGCTCGGATAGCGCCGTTTTTTGATTGCCAAAATGAGAGCGCTCTCATTTTGGCGTTCACGTGCTCTTGCTTCCTGGCAATTTAGCTTCGGGAATGAGAGCGCTCTCATATGGCAAGGATGCTCATGAGTCTGGTTTGGGGTCGCTTGGATGGAGACTCTCGAGAGGATCTGGCGCAGCGCTTTGGACAGTTTTGGATTGAGTGGCCGTTGCCTCTCGCGTGAACGTAGGAAAACGCATGAGATTTAAGAGCGTCTTGCCGATAGCCATCGGTGTCGTGTTGACTTTGCTTGGAGCAGGGCTCGCCTTCGGGGGAGCTAAGCTGATTTCGCTGGGCGGTAGCTGGTACTACCTGCTGGCCGGCTTGGCGATGGCCGCGAGTGGCATCACCCTTATCAAGAAAAGAATTGTGGCAACGTGGATTTCACTGGCGTTGCTGGTCACCACTGTCATTTGGGCGTTCTG
>MTEW01002184.1_pt5 | contig 10915 bp, 11 predicted proteins | sample 1042681 | NCBI WGS metagenome assembly MTEW01 (sample SAMN06185811, study PRJNA358809) | soil metagenome | isolation source: soil biostimulated with citrate as carbon source | place: India | collected 2015-05-23
TCTGCACCGCTTCGTTGGCAACCTGCAGTGCGGTATCGCCAGCCTTCCACTTGGCCAGGCTGACCAGCCGCCCGCGCTGTGGGGCGTCCAGTTGCGGGTCGTCCAGCGCGGCCAGGCCGGCCATCACCGCACTGCGCGCCAGGGCCAGCTCGGTGTACAGGTGCGCAGCGCGGTGCTGCAGCGCCTGAAACGAGCCGATCGGCACATCGAACTGGACCCGGGTCTTCAGGTATTCCACGGTGGTTTCGAACAACTGCTGCGCAGCGCCCAGCAACTCCGCCGCCAGGCACGCCCGGCCGCGGTCGAGCACTGCGTCCAGCACCTCCCAGGCTGCCCCGGGTTCCCCCAGCAGCGCTTCGCGGCTCACTCGCACCTGGTCCAGGCGCAGGCGCCCGCTGTTGCGCGAATCGATCAGGGGCAGCGCCGTGCACTGCACGCCTTGGCTGTCGGCTGGCACCAGGAACAGGCTGATGCCCTGCGCTTCGCCCGGCTGGCCGGCGGTACGCGCCGCCACCACGTAGGCATCAGCGCCGACGCCATCGATGACCCAGAACTTTTCCCCGCTCAGGCGAAAACCTTCGCCCTCGGCGACCGCAGCCACGGATACGTCACTGGGGCGGTGGCGGGGCCCCTCCTCCAGCGCCAGAGCCAGGCGCCGCTTTCCCTGGATCACCGCCTGCAGCCAGTCGCTGTGCTGTTGCGCCGAACCGGCCAGGGCCAGCAGCGAGCCGGCCAGGACAACGCTGGACAGCAATGGCGTCGCCGACAGGTGCTGGCCCTTGGCTTCGAAGATCGGCCCCAGGCCCATGCACCCGAAGTCCAGCCCCCCGAGGTGCTCGGCAAACGGAATCGCACTCCAGCCCAGCGCCACGGCATCGCGCCATAGCTGGGTATCGAAGCCTTGCGCCACGCCCTGGTCACGCAAGCGCCGCTGCGCCGCAACCGGGCTGCGTGCGGCCAGAAAGTCGCGGGCACTGTCAGCCAGCAGGCGTTGTTCTTCGTTGTAACGCAGGTTCATGCCGACACTCCTTTCTTGCCGTCGGGCAAACCAAGCACACGCTTGGCGATGACGTTGAGCTGCACTTCCGATGCGCCCCCGGAAATGGTCAGGGCATAGCTGTTGAGCCAGGCGCGGGTCACGGCCAGCTCGCGCTCGCTGAAGCCCGGCGCCTGCCAGCCGAAGGCGTGGCCGCCCAGGGCGTCGAGCAGCACCTCGAACTTGTCGCGTTCCTGCTCGGTGTGCAGCAGCTTCATGATCATCATCAGGCCGCTGATGTCGTCACCGGCACGCCCCTCCTCGGCCATGCGCTGCACCGTCAGGCCGTAGGCATGCTCGTCCATGGCGCAGGCCACCGCCCGCGCCTGCAAGGCCAGCTCGCCCTGGCTGCGCGGCTGCGGCAGGTATTCGCGCAGCAGCGCCAACAGGTCGAAGTGCGACGGCAGGCTGAATTCGCCGAACTTTGACATGGCCTTGCGCTCGTGCTGCAGCAGGTACTTGCCGAGGTTCCAGCCACCATTGAGCGGGCCGATCAGCTGGCTCTTGGGTACCTTTACGCCATCGAAGAACACCTGGCAGAACGCCGACTTGCCGCTGATCAGGTCGATCGGTACCGCCTTGACCCCAGGGCTGCGCATGTCCAGCACGATCAGGCTGATACCTTCATGCTTGGGCGCCTGGCTGTCGGTGCGCACCAGCGCATACATCCAGTCGGACTTGTCGCCGTAGGAGGTCCAGATCTTGCTGCCATCGACCACGAAGTGATCGCCGGCGTCACGGGCGGCCATCTTCAGGCTGGCAAGGTCGGAGCCGGCATTGGGTTCGGAGAAACCCTGGCACCAGCGCACCTCACCACGTGCCATGGGCGGCAACAGGCTGCGCTTCTGCTCTTCGGTGCCATGGGCCAGCAACACCGGCCCGAGCATCCAGATACCCAGGTTGATCTGCGGCGGCCGGCATTTCAGGCGGCGCATCTCGCTTTCCAGTACCGCCAGCTGCTCGGCATCCAGCCCGGCACCGCCATAGGCTTCGGGCCAATCGGGGCAGAACCAGCGCTTGTCGCGCATGCGCTCGAACCACAGGCGCGCATCGTCGTTGGCGAACTGCGGCTGGCTGGCCCCCCACACCACATCGCCTTCGCCCATGGCGGTGCGCATCGATTGCGGGCAGTTGGCTTCCAGCCAGGCGCGTGTCTCGTGCCTGAATTGCTCTATCGTGCTCATCGGATGCAACCCTCGGCCCAGGCCCCGGGCACTGCCGGGGCGGGGCATTTCTTGTGGTTGTGTTGGCTGAACCGAGCGCGCTCGGCTCAGCGCTGGGTGCGCGGCATGCCCAGGCCGAACTGGGCGATCAGCTCGCGCTGGATTTCATTGGTGCCGCCGCCAAAGGTCACGGTGACCGAGGCGCGCAGCTCGTATTCAAGGTCACCGTGCAGCGCCGCTGCGGCCGAGCCGCCACGCACCACGCCATTGGCGCCGACGATGGCCGAAAGGCGGCGCAGGATCTCGATCGCCGATTCCGAGCCGTACACCTTGGTGGTCGAGCTCAACGCCACGTCCATCTGCTCGCGCTCAAGGTTGGCGGCAATGCGCAGGTTGATCAGGCGCATCGCTTCCAGGCGCGCATAGCACTCGGCCAACGAGCTGCGCACCCAGGCCTTGTCCATCGCCCGTCGGCCCTGTTCGTCGCGGGCCTTGGCCCACAGGTAGACCCGGCGGAACAGCCCGGCGACCTTGTCCGACCAGGAGCCCAGGCCCAGGCGTTCATGGTTGAGCTGCGCGGTGATCAGCTTCCAGCCGCCGTGCAGCTCGCCGACCAGCATGTCCCTGGACACCTTCACGTTGTCGTAGTAGGTAGCGGCGGTCGGGTTGCTGGTGGTCGGGATCACCGTGCTGGAGAACCCTGGCAGGCGGGTATCGAGGATCAGGATCGACACGCCCTTGTGCCGCGCCTGGCTCGGGTCCGTGCGCGCAGCCAGCCAGATGTAGTCGGCTGACTCGGCGCCCGATGTCCACAGCTTGTTGCCGTTGACCACGAAATGCTCGCCATCCAGCCGCGCGCTGGTGCGCAGCACCGCCAGGTCGCTGCCGGCATCGGGCTCGGAGTAGCCAATGGCGAACATGATTTCGCCAGCGGCGATGCCCGGCAGAAAGCGTTCCTTCTGAGCCGTGCTGCCGTGCTCCATCAGGGCGGGGCCCACCGTGCTTATGGTCACGAACGGCAGCGGTGCGCCGGCGATGTTGGCCTCTTCGAAGAAGATCAGCTGCTCGGTGGCGGCATAGCCCTGGCCGCCATGGGCCTTCGGCCAGCCCACCGCCAGCCAGCCGTCACGGCCCATCTGGCGGACGGTCTGGCGATACAGCTCGCCACCTTCCTGGCCGCGCAGTCGCTCGCGCAGCTCGGGGGTCATCAGCGCCTGGAAGTAGTCGCGCACCTGGCGGCGCAGCGCATGTTGCTCGGGGGTAAGATCGACGAACATGCTGTGCTCCTCAGGCCGCGCCCAGAATCAGGCCGCTGGTGGGCACGCCGGTACCGGCGGTGACCAGAACGTTTTCCACATCTGCCACCTGGTTGACTGCCGTGCCACGCACCTGGCGCACCGCCTCGGCGATGCCGTTCATGCCGTGGATGTAGGCCTCGCCCAGTTGCCCACCGTGGGTATTGATCGGCAGCTTGCCGCCACGGGCATGGTGCCCGGCGCGGATGAACTCCTTGGCCTCGCCACGCCGGGCAAAGCCGAACTCTTCCAGTTGTGGCAGCACGAACGGGGTGAAGTGGTCGTAGATCACCGCCGTCTGCAACGCCTCGGGGCCGAGCCCGGACTGGCGATACAGCTCCTTGGCGACCACGCCCATTTCAGGCAGGCCGGTAATGTCGTCGCGGTAGAACGAGGTCATGCTCTGCTGGCCGTGGGTGATGCCCTGGGAGCCGGCCTTGATGGTCACCGGTTTCTGCCGCAGGTCACGGGCACGCTCGGCCGAGGTGATGACCATGGCCACTGCCCCGTCGGACTCCTGGCAGCAGTCGAGCAGGTGCAACGGTTCGCAGATCCAGCGCGAGGCCTGGTGCTCTTCGAGAGTGATCGGCTTGCCGTGGAAGAACGCCTTGGGGTTGGTGGCCGCAAAGTCCCGGGCAGCCACGGCGACGCGGCCGAAGTCTTGCGAAGTGGCGCCGTAGGTGTGCATGTAGCGCTGGGCGAACATGCCGACCCAGGCGGCCGGGGTATGTAAGCCGTGGGGCATGTACCAGCCGTAGTTGACGTTGTCGAAGATCGGCGTGGCGGCAAAGCCGTAGCTGCCGCTGCCGAAGCGGTACCAGGAACGTTCGTTCATCGCCCGGTACACCACCACCACCTTGGCCACGCCGGTCGCCACCGCCATGGCCGCATGCATCACCGGCGCGCAGGCGGCACCGCCGCCGTGGGGCACCTGGGAGAAGAACTTGACGTCCTTGCAGCCCAGCAGGCGAGCGATTTCGTACTCCGGGACCTTGTCCACCGAATAGGAGCTGAAGCCCTCCACTTCCGACGGGTCGATACCCGCGTCGCGCAAGGCCTCGAGGGTGGCTTCAAGGGCCAGGCGCAGTTCGGTGCGCCCGGAGTTCTTGGAAAACTCGGTGGCGCCCAGCCCGACAATCGCGGCACGCCCGGAAATCGAAAGGTTGTTCATGCTGCCTCCACTGGTCATGGCAGCACCAGCGCGACCGTACCGGTCACGTGGTTGCCCATGGAATTCTTGCCGCTCAGGGTCACTTCCACCGTGCGGCTCTCGGGGTCAAGGCCGGTCACGCTGCCGCTGAAGGTCATGCAGTCGCCGGGGTAGTTGGGCACGCCCAGCTTGATCTTCAGCGAGGTGAAGCGCGCCAGCGGGCCGGCCCAGCCTTCGACGAAGCGCTGCACCAGGCCATTGGTGGTGAGGATGTTCATGAATACATGGGGCGAGCCCAGTTCACGGGCGGCATCCAGGTCGTGGTGGCCGGGGAAGTAGTCGCGCGTGGCAATCGCGCCGCCGGCGATCAGCGCCACCGTGATCGGCACCTGCAGCGCTGGCAGGGTTTCGCCGGGGCGCACATCGTCAAAGCGCTTGGTGTTCTTCGAGGTCATATTTCCATCCCAGCTTGTCGTTGTCGCTCAGCCAGTCGCCGAGCCGTTCCAGGCATGCCGCCGAACCGCCCAGGGCTATGCCCAGGGCGCGGCTCCAGTACAGATAGCGATGAATCGGGTAGGTCAGGTCGACGCCAATACCGCCGTGCACGTGCTGGGCGACATGGCCGATGCGGTGGCCGGCTTCACAGGCCAGGTAGGCAGTGGCCAGGGCCTCGGACGGTGCCGGCAAGCCGGCGTCCAGCCGGTAGCACAGCTGCCAAAGGGTGCTGCGCAGGGCCTCCAGGGCGATATGCGCATCGGCCATGCTCATCTGCACTGCCTGGAAGCTGCCGATGCGCCGGTCGAACTGCTGACGCTCGCCCACATAGGCCACGGTGCGCTGTATGTGCTCGGCACTGACCCCCAGCTGCAGCGCCGCGAGGGCTGCGATGGCACGGGGCTCGATCCAGGTCAGCGCGGCGGCGGGCAATACACGGTCGGCACCGACCCGCAGGCCCTCGATGTGCAGGTCGGTGATCGCTTCACCGTGGGTCAGCAGCCCCGGCACACGGCGGATCGCCGGGTTGTCGAGCTCTAGCAGCAGCAGCCGCGGCTGGCCGTCGGCAAGCACGAGCAACAGCGCCGCGTGGGCCTGCCCACCCAGTGGCAGTGCGGCCACCCGCCCGCTCACCTGCCAGCCCTCGGCACAGGCCGTGGCCTGCAATGCGATGCCGTTCGAGGCGTGCAGGCCGTCCAGCGACAGGCTCAGCAACCGCTCGCCCGTAGCCGCGCTGGCCGCCAGCTGCGCCAGTTCACCCAGGCCGAAGGCCCCCAAGGCCGCCGCCGCCAACTGGTGCCGCCACAGCGGTACCTGGCCGAGGCTGCGCCCCTGAGCCTGCAGCACCAACATCAGCTCGGTCATGCCCAGGCCGCTGCCACCCAGTTGCTCGGGGATGGCCAGGGCGTGCAGCCCGGTTTCCTGGCACAGCGCCCAGAGTGACACCATCAGCTGCTCGCCGCTGACATCCCACTGGCGCAGGGCATCGTCATGGCAGTGGTCGCTGAACAGGCTCGCGGCCATCTGCTCGATTGCCCGCTGGTCTTCGCTCAATTGAAAGTCCATGGGCGCCCTCCTATTCAGTTACAGGCCGGAACAACGGCAGGGTCTGTTGCTCGTCGAAACGATGGAACTCGACCTGCAGGCGCTGGCCAATCTGCAATTGCTCGCGCTGCCCGCCGATCAGCCCCGCGACCAGGCGCACCCCCTCGTCCAGTTCGATGAGGCCGATCGGGTTGGGGTGGGCGAACGGTGGCACTTCGGGGTAGTGCATGACCACGAAGGAATACAGGCTGCCGCGCCCGCTCGCCTGGACGCTGTCCCACTCGAAGCTGTGGCAGTGCATGCATACGGGGGCCGGTGGGTGGCGCAAAGTGGCACAGGCGCTGCAACGCTGGATCAGCAGGCGGCCTTCGGCGCAGCCTTCCCAGAAGAACCGGGTGTCGTCGCTTACCCCTGGCAACGGGCGCTTGGCATTGGCCGGTGCGGCCTCTGGCTTGGCCACTGGTTGCGGGTTGGCCGGGCGGAACTTGAACACGCGGAACAGCAATTCGCCCACTGGCTCGTCGCCTTCGGGCTTTTCGACGAAGTGGCTCATCACCAGGGTGACGAAGAACCCGGTGCCCAGGGCGGTCGTCTTCTCGTCGCCCACCGCGTCCAGGCGAGTGGTGTAGTACAGTCGCTCACCCAACTGCACAGGGCGTGTGAAGCTCAGCTCGGAGTTCACCGCCACCACCGAGGCGTAGCCATATTCCTCGATCAGCTTGAGCACTTCGTACGGGTTCTGCTGGGTGGAGCCCGGCGGGTAGTTGTTGGCGTGCAGCCCTTCCATGGTCCACACCTGGAGCATGGCCGGCGGGGCGACGATCGCCTGGTACGGGCTGTTCTGGGCAAAGTCGGGGTCGCTGTAGAGCGGGTTGTCGACACCCATGATCTCGCACCATTGGCGGATCATCGGCGCATTCACCGCATCCCAGGCATACACCCGGCCATATTCGCGGCCCACCAGGGCGCGCACGCTGGATAGCAATTGTGGGTCAGCCAAAGTCGTCTCCTGCAACGTGAGGGCGGCGGGCCGATGCGGCCGCCGCCAGGTGGTTGATCAAGTCGGTAGGGCCTGGGCTGCGCTGAGAAACGCCGGGCGTTCGCCACCGCCGTGCAGCAGCAGGTTGCAACCGCTGGCATAGCTGGCCAGGGGTGAGGCTATGTACAGGCAGGCATTGGCGATGTCGCAGGCAGAGGCCATGCGCCCGGCGGGTATGCCGGCGCTGACGGCAGCGATGCCGTGCTCGCTGCCGTAATGCAGGTGGGCCTGGTCGGTCAGCACCAGGCCGGGGCTCACCGCGACCACACGTACTTTCGGCGCCCACTCCACGGCCAGCGATTGCACCAGTGCGAGCACCCCGGCCTTGGCCGCGCCATAGGCGGCGGTGCCAGGCGAGGCACGCAAGGCGCTGATGCTGCCGATGAAGACGATGCAGCCGCCCTGCGCCTGCGCCTGCATCAGGCGGTTGGCATGTTGAGCGGCGTTGAGCGGTGCGATCAGGTTGAGCCGCAGCACGCCCTCGTGAAAGCGTGGCGAGGCGGTGGCAGCCACGGCCGACGGGCTGCCACCGGCATTGTTGACCAGTACATCGAGGCGGCCAAAGTCGCGTTCGATGGTGTCGAACAGCGCCTGCAGCGACTCGCCATCGCGCACGTCGGCGGCGATGAACACCGCGCTGCGGCCCCGGGCGCTGGGCAGTTGCTCCGGCTGGCTGCGGGCGCAGACGATCACCTGCGCCCCGGCCGCGAGAAAACCTTCGGCAATACCCGCGCCGATCCCTTTGCTACCGCCGGTGACGAGCACCACCTTGCCGCTGTAATCAAACACCATAGCCTGTTCCTCGTTCTGCCATGGCAACCGACTCTAGAGGCTCGATGACGGTCGTACTTCGTCTGAACGGACGATGAATGGCCAGAGGTGCGGGGCAACACTGGCGGGCATTGCACCCTGTACATGAGGAACACCATGCCTGATTCAGCTGCTCCACCGGTCCTGCTCGAACGCCCGCTGGCTGGCGTTGCGCTGCTGCGGCTGAACCGCCCGCACGCCACCAATGCCCTGAGCCTGGAGCTGCAAGCGCTGTTGTCGCAGCACTTTGCCGAGCTGGGCGCAGACCCGCAGGTACGCTGCATCCTGTTGACCGGTGGCGACAACGTGTTCGCCGCCGGCGGCGATATCGGCAGCATGGCCGGGGTCGGCCCGATCGATATCTACCAGCGCCACACCGAGCGAGTCTGGGCGCCGATCCAGCACTGCCCGAAACCGGTGATAGCTGCGGTCTGCGGTTACGCCTATGGCGGCGGCTGCGAGCTGGCGATGCTCGCCGACCTGATCGTCGCCGGGCGCAATGCGCGCTTCTGTCAGCCGGAGATCCGCATCGGCATCATGCCTGGCATCGGCGGCACCCAGCGGCTGGTGCGCGCAGTGGGCAAGGCCAAGGCCATGCGCATGGCCCTGACCGGGCAGCCGATCAGTGCCGAAGAGGCCTGGGTGGCGGGGTTGGTCAGCGACCTGGTCGAGGACGACCAGGTGCAGGCCCGCGCGCTGGAGCTGGCGCGGGTGATTGCGGGGATGCCGGCGCTGGCGGCCGAGCAGATCAAGGAGGTGATCCTGGCGGGGATGGATGCGCCCCTGGACGCGGCCTTGGCGCTGGAGCGCAAGGCCAATGCGTTGTTGTTTGCATCGAGGGACCAGAAGGAAGGGATGCAAGCGTTTATCGAGAAGCGCCCGGCGCGTTTTGAGGGGTGGTGATCTACGGGCTTTCCATTGGGCATTCAGATCGACATCACCAACTGCCCACTGTCGATCCGCAGCTCCACCCCATTTACCGCCCGCGCCTCATCACTGGCCAGGTACAACACGCTGGCCGCCACATCTTCGGGTAGGCACATGCGGTTCATGGGGTCGCTGTCGATGGTCAACCGCGCCGGGTCGACACCGTCGGGAAAGCCGCCACGGGTCATGTCGGTCAGCACACCATCCGGGTGCAACGAATTGCAGCGAATGCGGTAACGCCGCCGCCGGCAGAACGCCGCCACCGAGCGGGTCAACGCCGCCACCGCGCCTTTCGAAGCGCTGTAGGCCAGGTAATCATCACGCCCGGCCAGGGCCGCCACCGACGACAGGTTGATGATCGAACCGCCCTGCGCCTTCATCAACGCGATACCGGCACGGCAACCCAGGAACACACTGGCGGCATTGACCCGCATCAGCCGCTCCCAATCGCGCAGTTCGGTGTCCTCAATGTTGCCGGGCTGCAGCATGCCGGCGTTGTTGAGCAGGATGTCCAGCCGGCCATGGCGTTCGGCGACGACCGCCATCACCTGCTGCCACTGCGCTTCATCACTCGCATCATGGACGATGAAGCTGGCCGCCGAGCCCAAACTTTCAACCAGGGCCAGCCCGGCCCGTTCGTCAATATCGCTGACCAGCACTTGGGCGCCCTGCGCCACCAGCAGGCGTGCGCTCGCCGCGCCGATACCCTTGGCGCCCCCGGTGATCAGCGCGACCTTGCCTGCTACCCGCCCGTTACCCTGGTTCATGACCCTACCTCGCAGTCCGTGTTCAGGCGCGCCCCATGCACCACTGCGGCACCGGCACGACGCCCGGAAAACACACAGTCGGCCAGGGACAGGCCACTTATATAAAGATGAGAAGGAATGCCCAGCGCCGTACGCCCAGCCGCGAACAAGCCGCCAATCGCCTGGCCGTCACAGTCCACTACGGCGCCGCTGCCCTCGTCCACGCGCAGGCCACCGAGGGTCAACGCCCCCAGCGGGAAGATCGGGTTACCAACCGATATATCGCAGGCATAGAACGGCCCCTGCTCCAGTACCTGGCGCCCGGCCGCCGACTTGCCGAACGGGTCCGGCGCCTGGCCTCGGGCCGCGGCATTGTTGGCCAGCAACGCCTGGCGCAGGCTTTGCGCCCCCATGCCGGTGGCTTGCGCCAACTGCTGCAGGCTCTTGCCCTTGCGGGCGCCCAACAGCATCAACACCAGCGCAGGTAACGCCTGGAACCACCAATAGCCGCCAAACAGCGCCTCGCGCAGGGCCTGCTTGCGCAACGGCGCATCAAGCACCAGCCAGGCCTGCCCGCCCTGCTCTTCCATCAATGGCTGGCCGAGGGTGGCGCCATACACCTCTTCGTTGCAGAAGCGCTCGCCAGCGCGATTGACCACGATGCCTTTGTGCCAGCTGTACGGCGGGTTGATGAAGCGCCACGCCGATACCCGCTGCAGGCGGTCGCTGGCTGCACCGACGCTGAGACCCAGGCGCAGGCCGCTGCCATCGCAGCCGGTAGCGCCGACCTTGAAATTGCGGCGGAACGCCGGTGCGTGGGCCTTGATCAGCTCGCGGTTGAAGATGAAGCCGCCAGTGCTCAGGACCACCCCGTGCACCGCCCGCACCAGCCAGGGCCGGGCGTGCTTGTGTTCGAGCGCGCTCAATCGACGGCGCAAGCGTTCGCAGTAGCCTGGCATGAAGTTCTGCAGGCGTTCGGCGCGGGCCGCCAGCCGCGCATGCTTGCACGCCACCTGGCTGCCCGGCGGCAGGCGCCACAGCTCGGCACCGATCACCCGCCCCTGCCCGTCGAGCACCAGGCGTCGGGCGGCCGACTGCGGCAACGGCCGCACGCCGGCGCGCAGGCAGGCCGCCTGCAAGTGGCTGTACAGCACCGCGCCGCACTGGCCCTTGCCGACTGTGCGGTGGCCACGCGGCGCCGCTGCCCGCT